>Ga0302326_10024504_pt1 | contig 12260 bp, 15 predicted proteins | sample Palsa_T0_3_FD_202264 | JGI IMG/M metagenome (GOLD analysis project Ga0302326, IMG submission 202264) | Peat permafrost microbial communities from Stordalen Mire near Abisko, Sweden - Palsa_T0_3 | ecosystem: Environmental > Terrestrial > Soil > Palsa > Peat permafrost | place: Sweden: Abisko...
TGATGCGGCTGGTTGGCGGTGACGTAGAGTGCGTCGAGGGTGCCGCTTTGTGTCAGACCGGAATCCTTCGAGACCATGCGGCAATTGAATTCTTCGCGCAGTCGGCGGTCGACGTGAGCCGGCAGTTCCATGCCGGGGGCGGGCAGGGGATCGATGGTTGCCCCAAAGCGGGCCAGCGCATAGACGAATGAGTGGATGGTACGGCTGCCTTTGAGATCGCCGGAAATCGCGACCTTCAAGTTTTTCAGGGTCTTTTTCTTCGACCGCAACATGAACAAATCGCACAGCGTCTGGGTCGGATGTTCATGACTGCCGTCGCCGCCGTTGATCACCGGCACTTGCGAATATTCCGCAGCCAGCCGCGCCGCTCCGTCGCGCGGGTGACGAATAACGACAATGTCGGCGTAATTCGAAATGACGCGGATGGTATCGGCGAGGCTTTCGCCTTTGGCCGCTGAGCTTACCGCAGGGTCGGCACTGGTGATGTTAGCCCCGCCAAGCCGCAGCATGGCGCTCTCGAACGACAGGCGCGTACGGGTGGAAGGCTCGTAAAACAAACTCGCCAGGATAGATTTGGACGCCAAATTCGTGCTGCGTCCGATACGGTAGTGGATCTTTGGGTCGCGGAGTTCCTTCAAAAACCCCTGGGCAACCTCAAAGACCGTTTCGATCTCCGCATTGGTCAGATCGTTGATTGAAACGATGTGGCGAGTCAGCGGCCGGATTTTGGTCATTAAAGCGGTGCTATAGGCCTAATCTGCAGGGCCGGGCAAGACCGCGAGGGCCTATTTAGCCGGGCGATGCACCGGAATCCTCAACGGGCGGCGTGCTACGCTTGGCTTACGCGGAATCGCTGAGGGAAATCGTGATGGCCACCCGCTTCGATACCCACGACGTTTTCAACCAGTCGCCGCCTTTCGAGAACGTCGATCTATTTTCGAGCGACACGCCGCTTCGGGAAGCTGTGGCGGCGAATGGTGCGGCTGGGGATGCAGCCGTGCTCGCCGCCTTCGGCAAGCAATGGGGTAGCGCCGAAATGTTTGCGCTTGGGCGACGCGCCAATGAGAACCCGCCAAAGCTCGCGACATTCGACGCCAAGGGTTTTCGCCGCGATACCGTCGAGTTTCATCCGGCCTACCACCAGCTCATGGCGCAAAGCGTGGCGTCCGGTCTGCATACTTCCACCTGGCAGGAGTCCGGCAAGCGCGCTGCGGCGCCGGCGGAGGTTATGCGGTCTGCCCGCTTCTACATGGCTGCTCAGGTCGAGACCGGTCATCTGTGTCCGATCACCATGACGCGAGCGTCTGTTGCGGCGCTTGCCGTTGAGCCAGCGCTTGCCGCGCGCGTCGTGCCGAAAGTCGTCAGCCGCGATTATGACTCCGTTGTTCGGCCATGGACCGAAAAACGCGGCATGACCCTCGGCATGGGCATAACGGAAAAGCAGGGCGGCACGGATGTGCGCGCCAATACGACAACGGCCACGCCGGCAGGCGAGGGCTATTCGATCGTCGGCCACAAATGGTTCTTCTCGGCGCCGATGAGCGATGCGTTTCTGGTGTTGGCGCAGGCGCCGGGCGGACTGACCTGCTTTCTGATGCCGCGCTTTCGCCCGGACGGTTCAGTCAATGCGCTGCGCTTCCAGCGTTTGAAGGACAAGCTCGGCAATCGCTCCAATGCGTCGAGCGAAGTCGAGTTCATGGATGCGTTTGCATGGCGGGTCGGCGCCGAAGGGGCTGGGATACGCACCATTTTACAAATGGTGCAACTGACGCGGCTTGATTGCGCGGTCGCCTCGTCCGGTTTGATGCGGATGGCGTTGGCGCAGGCCGTTCACCATTGCCGATATCGCAAGGTTTTTGACAAACGCCTTTACGACCAGCCGCTGATGCGCGCCGTGCTGGCTGACATGGCGCTCGAAGTGGAGGGCGCGGTTGCCTTTGTGATGCGGCTGTCCCGGGCGCTCGACCGCGCCGGCGATGACGCGCAGGAGGCGGCTTATGCCCGGCTGCTGACGCCTGTGGCGAAGTACCGGATCTGCAAGCTCGCACCGGGCTTTGCGTTCGAGGCTATGGAATGCCTCGGCGGTAATGGTTACGTCGAGGAGAGCTTGCTGCCACGCCTTTATCGAGAGTCGCCGGTCAACGCGATCTGGGAAGGCTCCGGCAACGTGATGTGTCTTGATGTCCTGCGCGCTCTCAAGCGCGACGATGAGATCGCTCCCATTGCAGCGCTGGCAGACGATGCAGGCATCGCAGCGAGCAACTTTCAAGCGCCCAATGAAAGCGACGCTCGATCATTTGTTGAACGTCTCGCCATTTTGGCGAGTACGTCGGCACTTCGGTCTAGTGCGCCGGCCGCGATTGCCGACGCGTTCCTGAAAACGCGGTTTGCCAACCGTCACGGCGCGATCTACGGCGCCAGCAATCTCGATGAATCGACCACCGAGTTACTCCTGCAACGGGCGTTGCCGGAAGCGTGATCTCGCACCGCAGCGGAACAAGTTTGCCCGCGTGTCGTTCATTTATTTAATGACGGGGCGGACTGTAGAACGCCCAGGAGGCGATAATGAAAGTCGGAACTTTGAAACATACCTCCGTGATTGCCGGACTAGCCGGCGCCTTATCGCTGGCGGCCGTAACGAGCAGCTCGGCCGCTTGGCATGGTCATGGCTGGGGCCCGGGCGCTGCAATTGGTGCAGGCGTCGCTGGTTTCACGCTCGGCGCGGCGGCCGCGAACGGACCATATTAAGGCTACGGGCCCTATTACGGAGACGGCTATTACGATTATGCGCCGGGGCCAGTGGTCGTAGATCCGGGTCCGACCTACTACGATTACGATGGTGGTCCGTACCGGCGACCCGGCACCTGCCGCCAATCGATCAGCGGCTGCTAAAACCCGCAGCGGCTATTGTTTCGGGTGCGTTAGAACGGCTTATTACGCAGCCGGTCGAGCGCACCCTGAAGAATGTATGTTGCGGCATGCTGGTCGATCACGGACTTGCGCTTTGCTCGGCTGACGTCGGCGGCGATCAGTTCCCGTTCGACGGCGGCGGTCGACAGGCGCTCGTCCCAGAGCGCAATCGGAAGCTCGGTGAGCGCCGCAAAATTGCGCGCGAACGCCCGGGTCGACTGCGCGCGGGGACCTTCGCTACCGTCCATATTGATGGGAAGTCCGAGTACAAAGCCTATCGCACGGCGTTCGGCCGCGAGCTCAATCAGTCGCGCCGCATCCGGTTTGAATTGCTTTCGCGCAACTGTTTCAACGGGTGTGGCCAGTCGGCGATCGGGATCGCTCACGGCAACGCCAATTGTCTTGGTGCCAAGATCGAGGCCGATAAGTCCGCCACGCGCCGGCAGCAGCGCAGCAGCCTCCATAAGGGTCATAACCGGCATGGGGCCCGGTTAGCATGCCGCGCTTCTGCCGCCAACGCCGGCTATCGGGCGCGCTATTATGGTAGGAGAAGTTCTTATGCGATTTGCATCAATACTCCTCACAGCAGCCTTCACCTTCTCGATGTCACAGCTCGCCCAAAGCGCAGAACTTAAAGTCATCAGCGGCGGCGCCTTCAAACAGGTGCTCAATGCGCTCGCCGCGGAATATGAAAAAGAAACCGGCAACCGGGTCGCTCTGACTTATCAGACCGTCGGACAGCATCTGATCCTGATCAAGGACGGCAAAGAGGATTTCGACGTTGCGATCCTCACGCCGGACGCCGTCGCGGCGCTGGTCAAGGACGGAAAGATCGTTGTTGGCAGCCCTGCCGATCTGGCGAAGACCGGCGTTGGCGTTGTGGTCAAACAAGGCGCGCCGCTTCCCGATATCTCGACGGTCGATGCGTTTAAGAAAACTCTGCTCGCGGCAAAGTCGGTCGCTTACATCGATCCCAAGGCCGGTGGATCAAGCGGCATCTATGTTGGGAAACTTCTCGAACGGCTCGGTATCGCGGATGCGGTGAACGCCAAAGCCGTACTGGTCCATGGCGGTGCGGTGGCAACCCATGTGGCCGATGGCGAAGCCGAAATCGGCGTTCACCAGATCAGCGAAATCCTGCCGGTAAAAGGTGCAGTTCTGGTCGGTCCGCTGCCGGCGGAAATCCAGAATTTCACGACCTATTGCGCCGGCGTCAGCGCTTCCGCCAGTGACGGCGCAACGGCGAAAGACTTCGTCAAATTTCTAACCGGGCCGCACGCATTGCCGATCATCAAAGCAAAAGGCATGGACACGGCGTAGTCGTAGCGGCCTCCAAAAAAGCAAACGCCCGCTCGAGGCGGGCGCTCGCTCAAAGTCTGTCCAGGCGACAGTTACTGCTTCGCGTGCTCCCAAGCGAGCCGCGGAATGTCCGAACGGGTAATGCCGATATCGGCCAGTTCGCGCTCGTTGAGGTTGGACAGTTCCCGCACCGCGGAGCCGTAACGCTTCCAGGCGTGCAGATAGTGGACGATGGCTAGCAACATTGTTCTGTTCCTTCCCCGGCGATGCCGGAATCGATGGAACGGATATAAGGCCCAATGGTGCGTCGCAAAATGACATTTGTTGCAGTGCAGCTAGAACAGTGCTGCATGTGTAAGGCAATAATCTTGCAAGGATTTTGGCCGCCGCACTAATTTCCCTTTGTTTTCAGGGCAATGCCGCGCAGGAGAGTTCCAGGGTACAAAACAGCCTATTTTCGGCCATGTGACGATCCCTTAACCGCCGTACTTGGCCGCTCAAGATTACAGCAGTTTTTCGACGTGTTGTTGTAGTCGGGTTGTGTCAGTCAGGTGGTGTCATGGGGACGATTCAAGATCACCGTAAATGCGCGGAAGAATGCGTAGCGATGGCCCGCTTGTCGCAAGCTGAAAGCGACAAGGCGCTGTGGCTCACGTTGGCGCAATCATGGGTGCGCCTTGCCGAACACGTGGCTCGGGCTGAACTCAATCAGCCGGAGCCCGTCGAGATCGGCGAGGCGTCGTAAAGCAGATCAGCGAAATTGGACGAGGCTAGAGCGCCCGTTACTGACCGTGACTGGCCAGCACTTGCTGACAGGCGTTGCTGATTCTCTGGCGATTGGTTTGCAGACAGCCGAGGATGGCGAACACATCGTCCTGGCCATTATCGCTCACGAGTTGTTTACAGTATCGTATCACGTCGGGATGACAGGCCGCGCGCTCCTGATCCGTGCCCTGACCCAGTCCGTTTTTAACAGGCGGCGGCTGCGCCGGCATTTGCGCAAGCGCAGCAGGTCCCACGGCCAGCACCAGAGCGATCGTCAAGACGCTTGTACGGAACATACCTTGGCTCTCCCCTCAGGGCATCCCGCCCGGCAACATTGCGCAAAAACTATCTCACACTTTTTTGCCGAGCGTGAGTGCACTGAGCTTCGCGCGGGAGTCTTTTTTCGCTCATGAGGCCAAATTGTTACATCGGTTAAAACGCACTCAAATATCTTGTTGAAAACCTCAAGTTCCATGCGACATTCCGCGGCGCACTTGCGCCTTGGTATTCCATGGCGATAAATCGCGTCGAGGGCGGTTAGCTCAGTTGGTAGAGCGTCTGCTTTACACGCAGGATGTCGGCGGTTCGAGCCCGTCACCGCCCACCAGTTTTCGCCAGTGACGCGAAGCAGGTTGGTTATCTCATGAGACCGAACTCGGCTCGGCTCGGGGCGCGCCTGTGCGCACGCTTATTGAAAATTCGGCCCGCCAAAATGATACCGCCCGCCTGCCGCAAGGCTCATAGAGCGCGGCAAACGGGTGGTGATCGCTGTTGGACCCGCTTCTCGGGCCCGGGTCTGCGGCCCGGAAGGGGCGCGCGATCCGTTAGATCGCTTCCTTCAATTCCTTCGAGGCGCGGAACGCCACTTTCTTGCTGGCCTTGATCTGGATCGCCTCGCCAGTGGCCGGATTACGGCCCATGCGCGCGGCGCGCTTCCTCACCACCAGAATGCCAAGGCCGCCAATGCGGATGCGCTCGCCCTTCTTGAGGTGCTTGACGATGTTGCTGACAAGGCCCCCGAGAATTGCTTCGGACTGCTTCTTAGAGATTTCATTATCTTCGGCGAGAGTAGCCGCAAGATGCTTCAATGTGACTGTAGTAGTCGCAGTTTTACCTGCCATTAGACCCTCCTCGATGAAGCGGGTTTTGCGCGAAAAGCGCCGCTCACCGGATTCGAGTTAGACGATTCGGTTGGGGCTGACCACGATTGTTTTGCCGATTCCACCGATGTTTTCGCGCATATTGCGGGTTCTGCGACCACTCTGTGGCGCGTCTAAGGCATGCTAAAATGCTTGATTTTGGCCGAAATCCTTGACTTGTCGGGCCGCGGGCTTTAACTGCCGACCGCGCCCGCGGGGGCGTAGCTCAGTTGGTTAGAGCGTCGGCCTGTCACGCCGAAGGTCGCGGGTTCGAGTCCCGTCGCTCCCGCCAGTTTTCAATGACTTAGCTGGTGTCACGGCTGCCGTTCCGACTTTTCGGACCGCCGCGTTCCGACTTTTGCTCATCTTTCGTTCGCCTTATCGAAGCCTGGTACGACCCCGCCTTCGGGCCTCTATGACCGTTTGCAAGGTCGCTGAGTTGATCGGGACGTAGGTGGCAAGAGTGCATTGGAGGCACTGAGGGTATTCCCCATGGCGTGCGCCAATGCCGCAGGCGGGGCGTCTCCGGCGATCGCTTCTACAGCCCCCGAACGCCGAAAGTCGGCCAGGGTCCGCTTTTCCGCTGCGCCGAACGCGGCAAGCCGGACGTTGCGGAAATCATCGCCGAGAGTATCGCTGCTGTAGGGCGTGCCACTTCGGTTTCGAAAGATGTAAGCCTCGCCGTGAAGCTCCACGCCACCCCTAGCGATGTAAGCCTGTAACGCGGCCAGCGCGCGGTTACTGAGGACGCCGCCAACCGGCACGCCGGTCTTGCCGCGGGCGGTGAAGAACATCGCCCCCTCAGAGCTTTTGGCGAGTTGAGAAGCACGCAGTGACCGAACATCGCCAGGGCTTAGCTGCGTTGACCACGCCACCGCGATGGCGGCTGCGAGGCCGTGATAGCCGTCACGCCATGAACGCTTGAATAGGCGCGCGACTTCGCCCTCCGACCACGTCTCCGACCGCCCCGGTCACGAGTATCTGGCACGAGGGTCAGTTTATGTGGGCGCGCGCCTCCACGGCGCCGCTCTTTATTCCTGCGCGCGATGCGATTGTCGCGGCTCTGGAAAAAGGGCCGATGACTGTTCCGGATTTGGCGCAAGCTACCGGCAAAGGAACATCGACCGTCAAATGCGCTCTTCATCGGCATCTGCTCACGAATCGTACGGTCATCCGCACCAAATTTGGCACCTATGCGCTTGCTGGCACCCAGCCGCCTTACGTTTCAAGGGCCGAAGCGATTCTTGCAGCGCTGAAAAACGGTCCTATGGCTTTTCAGGCGCTTGCACGAGAGATCAACAATCCAGCATCGTCGCTTCCGCAGTTTCTTGAACCGTTGCTCGAGAAGCATAAAGTCATCCGCACGGCCCGCGGCATCTACGCGCTTGCCGGCACCGCGCCGGTTTATGTTCCGACAAGCGATGCGATAATCTCGGCTTTGACCAAAAAAGCGATGAAACTCGGGCTCCTGGTTCACCGGGTCAATAAATTAACAAAGACCGCAAGATCCCAAAGCACTATCCGCACCGTCCTCTCCCGTCTTAAAGAGGAGGGCAAAGTCAAACAGGACCGGCCGTTGGGTGAGTATCGCCTTGCAAGGAGCGTGCGCGCGCGCTGACTTGCGTCCTTCGGGCCGATTGATCCGCCAAGTGACGCGAAGCTATTTCAAGCTCGTCGTTCGCGTTTGAGCGCCTGAACAATCTATCCCGATAGGGCGCGAATGCGGACCCTTCAAGCCGAGAAAGCCGTCACCGCACGCCAGAGCCGGTCGGACAATCGGCCTGGTATTGCTCGGGAGAACACTTCAGCCAGAGCGCTGTAATACCAGCGCGTACCCTCTTTACCGCCATTGAACCGCTGCCAGAGTGGATCGCCTAGGGCGCGATAGTCAAAGAGGATGGCTTCAGCATTATGGACTTTGTCAGCAAGCGAGACGAGCAAAGAACGCTGGGGTTTCCCCGGTAAGTGAGCGAGATAGGCTTCTTTGCGCGGTCGCCAGGCTGGCTTCGGCTCGGTCCAGGCATCTGTGCAATCGGAAACGATTTCGGCCACCGTATCGCCGAACTGCCTCCTGATGGCTTCCGGTGTTTCTGCGCCACCCTGATCCTCGGCCGCGTCATGTAGAAGCCCGGCAATCGTTTGATCCTCGTTACCGCCATGTTCGACGACCAAAGCTGCCACAGTCATCAAATGCGAAATGTAGGGTATATCGAAGGCAATTCCAGGCCTCTACCGTGCGCTCCCTGATTTCGATTTTGGTCTCGCCGATGACTAAGCCGTTCGCGCAGACAAACCTCAACCAGCCGAATAGGATCACAAGACGCGAAGATCCATCGACAGAATTGAAACATTCAAGCCTGAGATCGAGCCTTTGTCCGTAATTGTCGATGAAGCAATACGTGTCAGCAAAATAGATCCGGAAATTCATCCATTCGCCAAGCTCAGACAATCCTACTTGGTAGCGCAGGTCCTCAGGTTTGATCCCGGCTTCGATCAGCCCTTCGCGACACAGCGCTGCAACCTGACGGTGGGGGGCAAGTGAATAGCTGCGAGAGACGACGGCCACGGGCATAGGTCGCTCTGCCTCTTTGAGCGGCCTGCGCATGACCGTCCGAAGGAACGGGTTCGCTGGTTCGCTCTGACCGGCATTGAACGGCATAAGATCGAATTCCGGAAAGACGGTCTGGATAGCATCCCAGTCGCCCGCGTAATACGTTACATTGCGCGATCGCCAACTTCCATCCTCATTCAAGCGTGAGACGGAGGACAAATTTCTCCTCCCTTTCTGTGTTAACGTACTCGGTTTGTTAGAACGCGCGGCCTGCTTCCGGTTTACGTCTCGATCCAAAACTGGGCCTTAACGCTTTACCGTGCGGCCCCCCTTCATCGGGGGTGGAAGCGCGATTTCAGCCGCGTTTCCGCTCGGCTTCTGGCTGTTTGGTTTAGGGGACGGGCCTGCCTTCAGTTCGGCTTCCACGGAGAGCCGTTTATCTTCAAAAGATTTTATGGTCCCAGTAATAAATCCCGCGTGGCCGCAGAAGCATTGGTGAAATCGCTGGCCGTTTCTTCGCTCGGCTCTTCCGTCACAGACTAAATGGCCTCCGCCACATGAAATTAAACCGGTGGCGCTACAATAAGGACAGACAAGTCCAGCCCAATTAAATTCGTCAGCGTCGTGCGTAGCGACCGCTATGCCTATGCCGTCCGCTTGTTTTTGAGGAGCAAGTTAGGGGGCTTGTCTGAGGTGGAAACCGATTTGCGTCCCACAATCCGCGCCAACCAACCGCCAACTCTCGGGGCGGCAAGCGGCAAGGGCGGCGTCGCGGTATCGGCTTCACGGCGCTGCAAGGTAACGGGCGTTTCAGTTTCGGAAAGTTTGTTCGCGTCCTGCGTCGGATTGTTGATCTTCTGGACCACAAACTTATGTAGGGGTGAACGTCTCGATAATACGACATTGAAGCGAGCACCGCTCGTTGAGCATCTAAATTCAACGTCGCTCAGCTCGACTGTCTGAGGATGAAACCACTCCGCGCGGCACGTCGGGCAAGTAACCTTGCCCCGCTTTCCATCTGGAATCCGCAGTTTGTGAGCGTTTGGGCAAACTACGATTGCCAACCGGCTATCCCCTCCAACGGGTTAGCTAATCTTTGACCGCACCGAACGCAGTCCACCATAATTCACGGGATATGGCCAGTGGTTTAATAGCCCGCAAAGTGGCCGCCTTGGCGCATGAAGGGGCGCGCTTTGGTTGCTTGGAACTTGCGGCGAATCCGGGTGAGGCGGGGCCTCTCTCAGGAGCGGCTGGCCTTTGATGCAGGTGTAGATCGGTCCTACGTTGGTGGCGTCGAACGACGAGAGGAAAATCCGACAGTCGACATTCTGGACCGCCTTGCAAAGACACTCTCAATCCCCATTGCGGAATTGTTTTTAGAGCCCACGAAGGGTTCATCACCACCCAAACCGCTGAGAAGTGGGCGCAGGCCATCTAAGAAATCTCGTGAATAGTAGTCGTGTCGGAATCGTAAGCGGTCGGGGCAGGGGCCTTAACCAGATGAGAGGCTTGCTCGCGGCGCATCAGTTCGTATCCGATGCCTCTTTAATCCAAAAAAGGGCACGTACCCGCCAGTGCGACCCCTTTCATAGCACACCACATACAAGCTAGGATTGTGCCGCTCTATGCTACGGCGGATAATGCTGTTGACAACGCGAGTCGCCAAAATGCACCCCTTGGAAATGCGATCCGCACGCCGCCAAACGGTTACGCGCAGTCGAGCTCGGTATAAGCCACCCGAGACAGCTGGCCAAATTGAGTTGTCAGAATTGCTCCGGCAGAGCGGCCGCGCTGAATTGGAGACAAGGCAGCTAGACATGTTGCGCCGCGGCGAAACGACCACTGGCAACGACATAATCATATACTACGCAGGCGATCTGACGGTTTTGGCTCGGCCAGCAGTCGCTATTGTCGGCACTCGTGAAGCGTCTCCAGTAGGGTTGCAAAGGGCCGACTGGTTATCCCGTAAGCTTTCTGAGGCGAACGTGTGCATCGTAAGCGGCCTAGCAAAAGGCATAGACCGAGCCGCGCATGACGGTTCGATCGCTGTTGGGGGCAAAACGGTCGCTGTCATTGGAACGCCACTCAATAAGGCTTATCCGGCTGATAATGCTGAGTTGCAGGAACTCATTTATCGACAGCATTTGCTAGTGTCGCCGTTCGCGCCGGGCGAAGTCGTTTACAAATCTAACTTTCCCGCACGCAATCGAGTTATGGCGGCTGTGAGTGACGCAACTGTGATTGTCGAAGCTTCCGATACTTCCGGCACGCTACATCAGGCGGCAGAGTGTACACGATTGAAGCGTTGGCTTTTCATTTCTAAAGCTATCGTGGACGATCCAGCTATCACTTGGCCCGCGAAATTTCTCAAGTATGAGAAGGCCGTCGTTCTAAACCGCGTGTCAGAGATTCTTGATCGCCTTCACCGCTAAGTCGTCCCAATGCCGCTTATTGTTTGATGTAGGGCACAGTATTTGACGCGCCCTGTAGTGAACATGCGCCAATCAGACTACAACGCGACCCATATGGTGAAGGCGGTTAAAGGCTTGCCGCTCCATCAAAACTCCTATTCGTGGGTGGCAATCGAAGGCCGAAATGTAAAGATTACCGAGGCAAACAAAGATCGGGCAATGGATTGGTTTGCAGAGTGGGCTGCAGGCTATGTCAACGGTTTGGGGCGGCACAGAAAAGTTATCGTCCCAGTGCCTTCGAGCAAGACTACGTTGGCATCACCAGCCACATTCAGGACCGCGGAGATCGCTCAACGAATTGCGAAACGCTCTATAAACACACTTCCGTTTCCTTCGCTACGATTCAAAAAAGAGATGCCAAATAGTCGCGAAGAGGGCGGGACACGTGACGCCACGGAGCTATATCAAGAGATGCAGCTCACGGCGGGTCTTCCCGCCGGCGCGCTGATTTTGCTTGACGATGTTCTAACCGGCGGTGGCCATCTACAAGCCGCTGCTTGGGTGCTTGAAGATGCTGGCGCCAAGATTGGTGAAGCCCTCTGTTGCGGACGCTCACTGGATACGCAGCTCGAGAATCCATTCATGGTGGACGACGAGAATATCGACCTCTCTCGGCTGCTCGTGGATGAGGTCGATTGGTGATACGTGTTCGCTCGAAACATGAAAGAAGAGCGCTAGTCGCATGCCAATGTTGTTAAGTGCGATCCTCAGCATGCCGGACCGCGTACCGGTCTTAACGACGGAGGGGTAATGCTGTGACGACGGCTAACCAAAATCCCGAACAGGTTGCCCGCGATCAGATCGACAAACGTCTCGCGGAGGACGGTTGGTTTGTTCAGGACAAAAAGTCCATCGATTTCAACGTCGGCCTCGGTATCTGTCAATCGGCGTTCAAATTTGACTCCCGATCGGCGTCCAATTTTGACCCTTTCTGACGGCGTGTTTTGGCGGTAGCGCTCGCGCCGTCGGAGCTGGTCGGGGTTGCGGAGACGGCGCGAGCGCGGGTTGTCGGTTGATCGTCAGCCCGGCTTTGGCTGGCGGCCCAGGATCACGCTGACGGGCAAGGATGTTGAGGACGACATCGGCGGAGTGGACGCCATGGACGATTGCTTCGGCGCACGCGGA
>Ga0302326_10024507_pt1 | contig 12260 bp, 11 predicted proteins | sample Palsa_T0_3_FD_202264 | JGI IMG/M metagenome (GOLD analysis project Ga0302326, IMG submission 202264) | Peat permafrost microbial communities from Stordalen Mire near Abisko, Sweden - Palsa_T0_3 | ecosystem: Environmental > Terrestrial > Soil > Palsa > Peat permafrost | place: Sweden: Abisko...
TCGTCTGGCTGGGCGGGTTCAAATCCGAGATGACGGGGACCAAGGGAACGGCCCTGGACAAATGGGCGGCCGAGCGTGGCCGCGCCTTGCTGCGCTTCGATTATTTCGGGCATGGCCAGTCTTCCGGCAATTTCCGCGAAGGCACCATCACACGCTGGCGCGACGACGCGCTGGCGGTGCTGGATCGGCTTGCCGCCGGTCCACAGATTCTTGTGGGCTCCAGCATGGGCGCCTGGATCGCGCTTCTGGCGGCGCTGGCAAGGCCCGCGCGCGTCAAAGCGATGCTGCTGATCGCGCCGGCCACCGATTTCACCGAAACCCTCATGTGGGCGCGCATGTCGCCGGAGATTCGGAGCGAGATCATGGAACGGGGCGAATGGCTGCGGCCTTCGGCTTACGATCCCGAGCCCTATCCCATCACCCGCAATTTGGTTGAAGACGGCCGCCGGCATCTGCTTCTCGGCTCGCCGATTCCCTTGCACATCCCGGTTCGTATCCTGCAAGGAATGAAGGACCCCGATGTGCCCTGGCAACACGCCGTCAAGCTTCTCGAAACCATCGCCGGCGACGCGGCGCTCACCTTGCTCAAGCATGGCGATCACCGGCTTTCGACTCCTGCCGATCTGGCGCAGATGACCCGTATGCTCGATGCGCTGGTCGAAGACTGCGGGGAAGCGTAGAACCGCGACATGATGAAATTCAAATTCGCACCAGGTTGTTTCTCGTTCGCGCTGGTTGTCGCGGCAGCGCTCCCGGCCGCCGCAGCCGATGTCTCGGCGCTCGACAGCAAGTCGTTGATCGGCAATAGCCGCTACGATCGCTGTCTCGATCTCGTCAAGCGCGATGCCGGGCGCGCGCTCGAAGCTGCCGACGCGTGGCATGGCGCGGGCGGCGGCGCCGCAGCGTTGCATTGCTCGGCTCTCGCGCTCACCGCGCTGCGCCGTTATCCGGAAGCGGCGGCGAAGCTCGACGACGCCGCGCATGATGCGGTGGCGGGAAGCGCATCCGTCAGGGCCGAGTTGCTCGACCAGGCCGGCAATGCGTGGATGCTGGGGGGACGTGCGGACAAAGCTGTTGCCTCGCTGTCCGGCGCGCTCGCATTTACACCGAGCGACGCCGATCTGCTGTTCGACCGCGCCCGCGCGCACGCCATGGCGAGAGACTGGGCCGGCGCGGAAGCCGATCTCTCCGCCATCATCGCGCAGGATCCCAATCGCGCCGACGTGCTTGTGCTGCGCGCGAGTGCGCGACATGCCGAAGGCCGCAAGGCCGACGCGCGCGCCGATCTCGAACGCGCACTGGGCGTCTATCCCGATTATCCCGAAGCGCTGGTCGAGCGCGGCGCGATGAAACTGGAAGCGGGCGACAAAGCCGGCGCCGCCGCCGACTGGCAGCAGGTCCTGCGCGATGCGCCCGACAGCGACGCGGGATCGGCCGCCCGCGCGCATCTGGCGGAGTTGGGGCAGACGACGAAAGCTGGCGTGCGCTGACGGACGATTTCGGATTGAATTGGCTCAGTTTTCCAAATTTCACCATGGCCGGGTCACGCCCGGCCATGGTGAAATTTTGTAATTCCGTTCAAGCTGATCTGCTCTAGATCGCCGCCGCGCTCAGCCACTCCCCTGACACCGCGGCGTCTGTTTCATGGGCGTTGTGCGCCGCAGAGATGACTTCAAAATCTCGTTGCGTCACGAGTTGCTTCAGCGCCCACACAGCCGCAGCCCGAACGAGTGGCGACGGATCGGCGAGCAATTGCTCCGCTTCCGGCGCAAGCGATGCATCGCCTGAATTGCCGATGGCGATCAGCACGTTGCGTACGAAACGGTCGCGGCCGATGCGTTTGATGGGGGAGCCCTTGAAGACTGCGCGAAACGACGCGTCATCGAGGCGCGCGAGATCGGCGAGGCGCGGGTTCTGCAGTTCGGCGCGGGCGTGCAGCCGCGCCTCATGCGCGACGCTGGCGAATTTGTTCCACGGGCAGACTGCCAGGCAATCGTCGCAGCCATAGATTCGGTTGCCCATCGCGGCGCGGAATTCATGCGGAATATGTCCCTTGTGCTCGATGGTGAGATACGAAACGCAGCGCCGCGCATCGATGCGATACGGCGCTGTGAACGCATTTGTCGGGCAGGCGTCGAGGCAGCGCCGGCATTCGCCGCAATGATCCTGCTCCGGCGCGTCCGGTTCGAGCGCGAGCGTCGTGAACACCGAACCGATGAACAGCCACGAACCGAATTCGCGCGAAACCAGATTGGTGTGCTTGCCCTGCCAGCCGAGCCCAGCTTCCTGCGCCAACGGTTTTTCCATCACGGGCGCCGTATCGATGAACACTTTCACATCCGCGCCGAAACGTTCGGCGACGAAGCCTGCCAGCCGCTTGAGCTTCGTCTTGAGCACGTCGTGGTAGTCATCGCCCTGTGCATAGACGGAAATCGCGCCGTTACTTTTTCGCGCAAGCTGTTCGCGCGGATCGGCGCCGGGTCCGTAATTCGCGCCCAGCACGATGACGGATTTCGCTTCGGGCCATAGCGCCGAAGGTGCTGCGCGACGCTCGGCGTTCTTCGCCATCCAGTCCATGGTGCCGTGGCGGCCTTCGGCGAGGAATGTCGCGAGATGTGCGCCGGCGCGATCTGCGCCGCCGGCTCGCGCAAATTTCACGGCATCGAAGCCGCAGGCGATCGCAAAGGCGCGAATCCCGTCTCGCGCGTCCGCCTCAGGCGTCGAGCTCGGCATAATGCGACACGGGCGGCTGGCCGGGCACGCGATCGGCGAGCAGCGTGCGGAAGGAGGGCCGCGACTTCATTTTCACATACCATTCGGCCGCGATCGGATAATCGGACCAGGGCACCTCGCCGAAATAGTCGAGCGCGGAAATATGCGCCGCCACCGCGAGGTCGCCCAGCGTGCAATCGCGGCAGGCGAGATACCCGTTCTGCTCGCCCAACCGGCCCAGCATCGTGAGTGCGGTTTTCAGCGCCTCGCGCCCGTTGCGCACGATCGCCATATCCGGCGCGCGATGAATGGGCGTGCCGGTGAAACGCTGCGAGGCCTTTTCGAACACGATCTTGCGCGTCACGGCCTCCTGGAACGGCCCCATCGCCCAATCGAGCAGGCGCAGCGCTTCAGCGCGGGCGACGGCGTCTTCCGGCAGCAGCGAATTGTCCTGATAGGTGCCTTCGAGGTGATCGACGATCGCCCACAGCCCTTCGCAACGCCTGCCGTCCAGATCGACGAATATGGGCAGATGCGCGAACAGATCTTCGGGGGCAGCGAGATCGCAGGCCAGCCGTTTTTCGGCGATCAACAGCCGCACGAAGCGCGATGGGGGCGAGAGCAGAAGCTGGACGAGACGACGCATGCCGGCAATCTAGAGAAGCGGTGGGCCAGCTCCTAGAGGCTCGCGGTCAAATCGTTCGCATTCCGTACCATTCGCCACGCATCTTTCGCGCTGTTTATGCGCCGACGGCTGCAGCCCGCCTGACGACTCGCTCCGCCGGGAAGTGGGCTGTCAAAATGGTCCCCTCGTGAGGCCGGCTCGTGACCGTCAGATCGCCGCCATGGAGTTCCATCAGCGATTTGCAGATCGGCAAGCCGAGGCCGGTGCCCTGATGTTTCCGGGCGAGCTTTGAATCCACCTGCCCGAACGGGGACAGGGCGACCACGATCTCCGCTTCGCTCATCCCGATGCCGGTGTCGCCGACGGCAATGCTCAGGCCCCGGTTGGCATGCCAGCTCGCGCCGACCGTCACCTGGCCTCCCGCCGGCGTGAACTTCACGGCATTCGACAGAAAGTTCAGCAGCAGCTGCTTCACGGCCCGGCTGTCGGCCCGCAACAGGGGAAGATCGGGCGGCAATTCCGCGCGTACGTGAACGCCGCCTTCTTCGGCGCGACTGCGCACCAGGGTCAGGCATTCCGCAACCAGCACCTGCAGGCAGGTATCGCTTTCGCGCAGTTCGAGTTTTCCGGCTTCGAGCTTGGCGAGGTCCAGCACGTCGTTCACGAGCGCCAGCAAAAGCTCGCCGCTGCGGTGGATGTCTTGCGCATACTCGACATATTTCGCCGCGACAGGGCCGAACATCCCGCGGCCGATCATCTCGGAGAAACCGAGAATGGCGTTGAGCGGCGTGCGCAGCTCGTGGCTCATATTGGCGAGGAATTCTGTTTTGGTGCGGTTGGCGAATTCGGCGGCGTCCTTGCTGCGTACCAATTCCGCCTCGATCGCCTTGCGGCGGGAAATGTCGCTGAGCCAGGACAGCGATGCCGCCTGTCCGTCCCAGTTGACCAGAGCCGCGTGCGCCTCGACCCAGATGGGTGAACCGTCGCGGCGCAGCAGGCGGATTTCGTAATTCGAAACGGTTTCTTCGCCGGCGAGCCGTGCCCTGATCCGGCTTTCGACCAAATCGAGATCGTCGGGATGGATCATGCTGTTGGCCTGCTTCGGCTCGGACGCCATGCATTCGCGCGCCGATGCATAGCCCACGAGCCGCGCAAACGAATTGTTCATGTAGAGGATTTTGGTCTGCGTGCGCACGATGATGCCCTGCGCGGAGCCTTCGACAACGCGGCGCATCTGCGCCTCGGAGCGCCGGGCGACCGTCGCTTCGTCGGCTGTCAGCACAAGCCGGACACTTCCGTTGTCGTGCGCGCCGATGGTTGCGAACAGCTTCGACCACCGATCCGGGCTTCGCGCCCAGCGCAGTTCGATTGTCGCGGTGCGGCCTGTTCTCGCCGGTGCCTGCGCCCGCAAGAGTTCGAAGACGTCCGCATCTTCGGGATGGATATGGCTCAGAATGCTTTCGCCGATGGTGAGATTCTGCAGGAAGCGCCGGCCCAGATCGTCGCCATCGGCATGCAGGACCGCACCGCCCCCATCGAGGGCGATGGCCGCATATCCCGTCTGCGTAAGTCCGTCTTCGCTCAATTCCCTGACCCTGGCCCACGTCTGTTGCGCGGTCTCAAGCCGACTCCGCCGGCCCTGCGGAGAATAAGCGATGCGCGTTAAGTCGGTCTTACACCTGGGCCGGGCACCTGGGCCGGGACGCCTGGGGCGATCGCTGCAAGAATTCGGTAACTTTGGTTTTGCAAGGGTATCGCGCTATTTGCGCACGCAGGTATCGAGGCCATCGCGCGTGACTTCGGCCGTTCGCGAAACGATCGTTGCCGTTCGATCGGCAACATAGGGACCCGGAGCGTCGGCGCGCCATTTTTCCGGATCGGGCAGCACGGCCGCGAGCCGCGCGGCTTCGGCGCCCGTGAGCCGCGATGCCGGCTTGCGGAAATAGGCCTCAGACGCGGCCTCTGCACCGAAATTCCCGTGCCCCCAATCGACCAGGTTGAGATAGGCCGTGAGGATTCGCTTCTTGGGCCACAGCGCTTCGATGAGCACGGTGAGATAGGCCTCGACCCCTTTGCGAATCCAGCTGCGCACGGGCAGAAGAAACATTGTGCGCGCAACCTGCTGGCTGATCGTGCTGGCGCCGCGCAGGGGGCGCCCGCGTTTGTTCGCCTTGAGTGCCTTGTCGATCGATTTCCAGTCGAAGCCGCGATGCGAACAGAAATTCTGGTCTTCCGAACCGATCACTGCGCGGCCCAGCGCAGGGGCAATGTTCTCATCGCCGACCCAATGGTAGTGAACGGGATCGCCGACGATGAGCCAGGTGAGCATCTGCGGCGTGCCCGGCACGGGCACGAAGCGAAACAGCAGGAGCAGCAGAATCGGAATGGGCACGAGAAACAAGAACAGGATCGCGAGCGTGCGCCGGACCCAGGGCGTATGCGTGCCGTCGCCGTGCCGGATACGTTGACCCAATGCCTTGATTCTGTTTGCGAAACTCATCGACACAAAGGAAATGTCCTGAAGCCAGATTATGCCAGAACAAATAATATTGTGCTTCGGTGAATTCGCCTGCGTTCGCCGGCGACCCATCTGGCGCGCGGGTGATCGCCTTGTCGGCATCCGCTTGTCGTTCAAATCGTTCTCAAATGTCCAAGCCATCCTGAAGTCTTCGGGAATTTCGCGACATCACTGCCCGGGCAATGAAAAATATTTCATTTCGCGTCGCGCGAAACATCAATCGGCAATTTTCAAGGCCCGACAACAGCATAGATGAAACGGTTATTTGGATGGCGTGTCGACCATTGCAGTTATCCCCAAGTCATTGCGCAAGTTCTGTTGCTCAGGAGGACGCGACATCGGCAATCTGGCGGCGGGCAATGTCTGGGTTCGCCTGGTCGGGGGGCTGCTATGAACAAGAACATCTGGTTGACCACATCTGCGGTTCTGTTGCCGATATTCGCAGCGGGCTGCACGGGAGTCCCAGATTTCACAGCGATCGATGTTGGGCACTACGATTCCAGCCGGGGCAATGATGCGGTCGAGGTTCATGACATTGTCGATCACATCAAATGCGAGATTTTCGACGCGGCAAACAATCCCAGCGCAAGTGCATCTGTTCATAACGACGGCAAAGACAGTTGGTTGAAGAGGAACGACTACTACGTCGCCGTCGTGCTCAATCTCCAGGTCAATGACAATGCAGGTTTGGCACCGTCGTTCAATTTCATCCGACCCTTCGATTTGCCGGTCTCGCCTCCGGCACAGACGGCAATGCAGAATCTCACTTACTCTTTGAGCACGCAACTCAGCGAAGGGCGCCAACGCACATACACCCAGACATTCATTTACAATGTTCGTGCAATGTTCGACGACGTGCATCGCGATGCGATGCGGACACAGTGCGGTTCCCGGGGGCAGGACGATCCCAATGCCGGACATGAGGGACTGCATTACAATGGGATCAATCTGACCGGCGATCTGGGAATTAAAGAAATCGCAGAAAAGGGATTGAGTTCTATTCCCACACCCGACGCGGAAATTCCCGGAGATCCCGCAAATCCGAACTCCGGCACAGTCGCAATTGTCACGAGCGCTCCAATTTCATCGACCTACGCAACGTTACCGACTCCGCCAACTGTTTCGCCTGCATCGACATCCATCACTATTCCCGGAGTTCCGGGTCTACCGCCAACACCTGGCGCAACAGGCATGCTAGGCCGCGATGGTACTGCTACCTCGCCTGCCGGAGCCGGCGGTCCAGGCGCACCCGGAGCGCCTGGAATGCGTGGCGGAAAGGGGGGCGATGGAGGTGCGGGGGCGCCGGGCATGCCAGGCGGCGCAGGTGGCCCCGGTGGGAGAGGTGGCAGAGGAGCTGCAGGCGGAACCGGTGGCGCGGGCGGTGCTGGGACACCCGGAGGACCCGGAGGTCCTGGTGGTCCGGGCGGAATCGGTGGGCAAGGCGGGTTTCCGGGCGCAAACGGGAATTCGCTGCCAGCCAAAACCTATATGTGTCCGCTGGGTGGCTTCGACATCAACTGCCAGCCGCCCCTTTTTGGTTCTACCGAACAGTTTACGGTCACGCGTGCGATTGGCGGAGGTCCAAGCTGGACGTTGCTCCGCTTCAAGGGGCCGAGTGCATCGGGTGGAGGTGGAGGCGGCGGGGGCGGCAGCGGTGGCAGCAGCGGTGGAAGCGGTGGCTCCAGTTCGTCGGGAAGCTCAGGGTCTTCCGGCGGCACGAGCGGCCTTGTGAATGCCGGCCGATCGGACACGCACACGCTGTGGATTGCATTTTTGCCGTCGCCGTGGACACCGTCGGACCCCACATTGCTTGCAAAATATACTCCAGCATTGAAAGACCTGAGTGCGAATCGGCAAGGGCTGTTGGATATGCAAACCACGCTGTTATCGACAGGGAAACTGAGAATATTGACCCCTGCAGAGCAGTCGTTATTGGACAAGGCCAACGCGGATCTCGACTCAAATAAAGATGCGATTGCCAACGTCCAGGCACACGCCGACGCGGAGAGCGAGAAGCCCGACAGAGTTGTCCCGCCCGGTATCATCAATGGCGTGCAAACGTTCATCTACGAGACTTCGCAAATGACTCCCTCGATCGCGCCGTAAGATCGCGCCATCGCTCGATTGAGTCCAAGGCGAGTAGTGCTGACGCCCGCGCCGCCGCAAGTTCATCGCTTGGCGGCCGCGGCTGAGCATTTCCTTCGGCACGGCCTCTCAGAAGCGCCCGAACTCCGACGCCCATTGCGCGGAGCGGTTGGTCGACTCCTTGCCGATTCTCCGGACGCGTGCTCGCTGGAGGGTGGACCCGTATCATGTCGCGTCTTCGGCATCCCCGGACGGCGCGGCGATTCAGGCTGCCGCGAACGGTGGGTGCATGGGTGAAGTGCTTTATTCCGTTCGCCTCTTATGCTCGGCTGTTGGGGGCCGGGACCCCGGAACGGGGGCGTTTGTGACGAGGGGCTTTTATGTCTTGGAAAGCGGGCTTTGCTTTGCAACCGGATGCAGGCGGTCCATCGCGCGCATTTCGGCGCGTTGTTCGGTTGGCGTTCGGATGTTCGTTGGTCGCGGGATTGGCGGCCTGTGCCGTCCAGGCGCTCCAGTATGCGGAACCCACGGACGACCAGGCGGCCGAACTTGTGGTATCCACCAATGACCCGATGGCGCTGCTCTTTTATCGCGATGCGGCCCGGTGCACGGATGCGCTTCAGGTCCGTCAACCAGCCGTGGGTTCGACGTCGTACAGGATTCAGGCCGACCGCGAATTTGCGTTGAAGTTTGTCTACTCCACGGGAAACGATCACCTTTGGGCAGCATGCCCCGAGCAGATCGTCAGCTTTTGCCCGGAGAAAGCCACGCAGTATCGGCTTCATTACACGCGGGACCGCGACACTCAGGATTGCCATTGGATGCTGACGGAAAGCGACGGGGGGCGGGAGACGCCCGTCAAAGCGTGGGAGCGCGAACACGATCCCAGATTCACGAGCTTCGCGGGCGAAGGATCATGGTGCAAACCGAAGACGATGTGAAATCGCGTTGGTGACAAGGATGGACGCACGAGTCCGGAACAGGACGAAGACGATGTTGATCGGCGAGCTGGCGCGTCTTGCGGGCGCGAGCGTTCAGGCCGTGCGGCTCTATGAACGCCGCGGCCTGATGGGCAAACCCGAACGCACGGCCAGCGGCTATCGCGTGTACCGGCCGCTCGATCTGGAAATTTTGCGGGCAATCAAACGGTGCCAAAGCCTCGGCATGACGCTGGGCGAGACCAAGCGCATCACGCGCGTCCTGGAAAAAGCCCGGCGGAGCGGCGGTTTGCCGTCTTCGGGCCGGGACCGCGAATGCCTCGAAGAGATCGAGCAGATCGGATTGCAGAAACTCGCCACGCTCGAATCGCGACTCCGCGAATTGTCGGCGACGAAAGAGGAATTGCGCCGGACGCTTCGTCAAATCCGCACGGCGATCGCGGGCGACGTTCAAAAGGCCTCTTGACCCTCTACCTAGGTAGAGATCGTAACTTGCCGGCGCAAACCGGGAGTACGGTCCATGAGCCGAATGATCACCGCCTTTTTCATCGTCCTGTTGAGTTGGAGTGCGGGCGCGAACGCTTTGCCGCCGGTCGGCGCTTCCTCGGACAATGCGATTTCCGCTACCGACGCAAACAAGCTGACCGCGCGGCGCGTGTTTCTCGAAATCTTCAACCAGGGAAAATACGACGTCGCGGACGAAATCTACGCGCCGGAATTCGTCAATCACGGACTCACGACCGACGCAAATCTGGCTCAGGATCAAGCCGCGGTGCATGGCTGGCGGGACGCGGCTCCCGATCTCGTAATGACGGTGCTCAACGAGATAGCGGAAGGCGACTTCGTCACCGTGTTGTGGACCGGCACGGGAACGAACACCGGCACCGGCAACGGCTGTTCCGCCACCGGCAAGCGCATGATGATGCGTGGCATTACGATCTGGCGTTTTGCCGCCGGCAAAATCCAGGAAGAATGGTCCGAATTCAGCGCGCCCACGACTGCGCCATAATGAGGGCGAGACCGAGCGACAGAAATTCGCAAGAGGTGCGCGGGTGGGATTTTACAACACTTTTTCATTGAGTTGACGCACTCCCCCTCCTCACCATGGCCGGCGCGGAGGCCGGCCATGGTGAGGTTTTTTGGATTCAACCCAACCAGAAACCACACTTGCGCACGCCAGACATGGCCGCCCTTTGCATTCTTCTCTTATCGTCGCGCGAGAGCGTGGGGTAAACTTCGGAAGCTGGACAAGCTGGAAACAGGCCGCGGGCCCGGGCGATCATGACTCTCGAATTCTTTTTCAATGCACTGACATATGTGTGGCTCGCGGGCGAAGTCCTCATCGCCGTGTTCACCCGAACGCATCGGGGCGAGGGCAAGATACAGGACCGCGGAACGCAGATCATTCTGTGGATCGTGATTGTCGCATCGATCTCGATCGAGAAGTGGATGCACGGATTTTTGCCCATCGACATGCCGGGGAGTTTCAGCTGGCTGCGGCCGGCGGCCTTTGCGATTTTGCTTCTCGGTCTGGCCATTCGTGCGGCAGCCATCTTTACGCTGGGCAACGCCTTCAGCGCGAACGTCGCGCTGCGCGACGGGCAGAAACTGCAACGAAGCGGACTCTATAGATTCGTCCGGCATCCGTCCTATCTCGGTCTGGAGATGATTTTCCTGGGCCTCGCCCTTCACTCACGCATAGGGGCCTGCTTCGCCGTCGTCTTCGTTCCTCCGACGCTGGCCGTATTGTACCGCATTCATATCGAGGAGGCGGCGCTGCGGCTGGCCTTTGGAGCCGATTACGAAGATTACAAGCGCGGCACGAAGCGGCTGATCCCGGGAGTCTATTGAGTGTTTTTGCAGCGATGAACTGCCGTGACGTGCATGAGTGCGAGCAGTTGGTCGACAGGATGCCTAGGCTTTGATGCTGGCTTTATGGGAGAAGATAAGCCTACATTGTAATTGGCCGGCCGCGCTCCGGTGGCAATGTCATACTTCGGTACGATCCCCTCGCGTTTCCAGCATTCAAGATCCACATTCAGTGACAGAAGCAATGTTTCCCTCTCGTGGAAACGGTAGTCCGATCACCGCGGGCAAAATATCTTATCCCGAAAAACTAAACCAGTTGACATCAAGACCAAATCGGGAATATCCTCGGAAGGAACATAACATGAACATACAGTGCATGCCGAGAGCGCTTGATGGCGAGCAGTACGGAATTTCGGGCGGGATGGCCGGGTCGAAAGCCCCACCGCAGACGCCCGCGTTCGAGCTTTTGCCGTGAGCGGGTGGCGACGCGCAGAAATTCCCTGTTTTTCCCTGCTAGCAGGGAATTTTGTGGTCCGGGATCGAGCCGGAGGGCGCACGGGAACAGGCAGAAACTAGGACAGGAACAGGCCGATAACAGGCGCCTGTTATTGCCTGTTATGGCTTTTGGAAGGCTTTGTTTTTGTTGGATTTTTCGGGAAATAACAGGACGAAAACTTTTTCTGCGCGGGAGCGCGGACTTTTTGACGGCGCCGAAAGTGGGCGTTTGAATGGGCGGACGGGACGGTCGCGGAACGCACAAGCGTCACGGATGGGGCAGGGCGTCGACAGGGCCCTGCAAAGCCCTGTTTCTCAGAGTCAACTTATTGTTTTTATTGGATTTTTCAGGCTCGAAAAAATTTCACAAATTTGGACCGCGGGCGTCCTCGCCCGCAAGGGCGGCGAAGGTTTCACGATGCGGGCGAGGATGGCCGGGTCGAACACCCGGCCACAGGCGCCAGCGGTCCATCGGCTGCAGTGCGGCGACTTACGCCCTCGCCGCTGCCGGTTCGGCGCTGAGCGGATGGGCGATGCGGTTCAGCATTTCCTTCGGGACCACCTGCCAGAAGCGGCCCAGTTCCAGCTCCCATTGCGCCAGCAATTGGCCCGCGAAAACCGAACTCGATTCCTTGCGGTGCTCTTCCACCAGTCCGCGCAGCACGTTTTCCCAATGCGCGCTCGCCACGCGCTGCCACACGATCGTGTCGGGATTGACGTGTTCTTCGAAGCGGCTGTCGGCGTCGTACACAAACGCCATGCCGCCCGTCATGCCGGCGCCGAAATTGTCGCCGACCGGGCCCAGGATCGCGACCACACCACCCGTCATATATTCGCAGCCGTTGGAGCCGCAGCCTTCGACGACGGCGATGGCACCCGAATTGCGCACGGCGAAACGTTCGCCCGCCTGACCCACCGCAAACAGTTTTCCAGCCGTCGCCCCATAGAGCACGGTGTTGCCGATGATCGTGTTCGCGTTGGCGACGAACTTCGCCGACGTGGCAGGCCGCACGATGATCGTGGCGCCCGAAAGCCCCTTGCCGACATAATCGTTGGAATCGCCGGACACTTCGATCTT
>Ga0302326_10024511_pt1 | contig 12259 bp, 11 predicted proteins | sample Palsa_T0_3_FD_202264 | JGI IMG/M metagenome (GOLD analysis project Ga0302326, IMG submission 202264) | Peat permafrost microbial communities from Stordalen Mire near Abisko, Sweden - Palsa_T0_3 | ecosystem: Environmental > Terrestrial > Soil > Palsa > Peat permafrost | place: Sweden: Abisko...
TGGCGCCGGCGGCCCGGCCTTTCTGGTCACGCAGAATTTTGTCGTGCTCAAGACCTATAATAATTCAGACGCCTATGCGCTTGCGGTAGCCCATCTAGCGGATCGTTTGTACGGCCTTGGTCAGATTCGCGGCATTTGGCCGGCCAACGACTTCCAGCCGTCGCGCTCGCAGCGTATCGCATTGCAGCGAAAATTGGCGTCGCTCGGTTACAAGGTCTCTGAGTTCGACGGTCACTTCGATTTTGATCTTCGCGACAATATTCGCGCCATGCAGATCAAGTTCGGCCTGATCCCGGACGGCTATCCAAGCCGGGCGTTCATCGACCGCATCGGGCTGCAAACGCCCTAAGGGGACGGAGCGATCAGCACCCTTTGATCCAACGTTACGTTTCCTCGCCGACCTTGGAGATTTCGTCGGCTTCGAGCCGCGCCATGTCGAGGAGGTAGCCAAGGGCGTCCAAGCCGTTTGCCTTGGCGAGTTGTCCGAGCTCTTGCGTCATTGCCCCAATGTAAAAGGCCACGGACTCGGGCGAAGCCGACTGGATAGAACTGCCATTGTCATCTGTACCAACCACATCGCTCTAATATATCATTGCGCGATTAAATACAATTATACAACCATTAGACGTGTCAATTTGTCTGATATTTTTGCTTTCTAGAGACCTGTTTGCGCTTAATGGGTTTGGCACAGTTCCAGGCTAACGATTTGACAGGTGGGGTTGCATTACCCATGTTCGCGGCGGCTCGACCGCCCCCTATCAGGCAGTCTACTCCGTAAAAATGAGTTATATCAAAGGCTTCCATGCAGCTTGTCCTCGTAGAATCGCCCGCCAAGGCGAAAACCATCAACAAATATCTGGGCCGCGACTACGAGGTCATGGCCTCGTTCGGCCATGTGCGGGATTTGCCTCCGAAGTCCGGCTCGGTCGATCCCGACGCCAATTTCCGGATGTTGTGGGAAGTCGATCCCAAGGCCCAGAAGCGGCTCAACGACATCGCGCGTGCGGTGAAAGGCGCCGACAAGCTCATTTTGGCGACCGACCCTGATCGCGAGGGCGAGGCGATTTCCTGGCACATCCTCCAAGTGCTCAAAGAGAAGAAGGCGCTTACCAAGCAGACGATCGAGCGCGTCGTATTCAACGCCATCACCAAGCAGGCGGTGACGGAAGCGATGAAGCATCCGCGCGTCATCGATCAGGCGCTGGTGGATGCCTATCTGGCGCGTCGTGCGCTGGACTATCTTGTCGGCTTCACGTTATCGCCGGTGCTCTGGCGCAAGCTTCCGGGCGCGCGCTCGGCGGGCCGGGTGCAGTCGGTCGCGCTGCGGCTGGTCTGCGACCGCGAACTCGAAATCGAGAAATTCGTACGCCAGGAATATTGGTCGCTGGTGGCAACGCTGGCCACGCCGCGGCAGGAAACCTTCGAGGCGCGTCTCGTCGGCGCTGACGGCAAGAAGCTACAACGGCTCGACATCGGTTCGGGCGCGGAGGCCGAGGCGTTCAAGCAGGCACTTGAAACTGCGGCCTTTACCGTCGACTCCGTCGAAGCCAAGCCGGTTCGGCGTAACCCCTACCCGCCTTTCACAACCTCGACCCTGCAGCAGGAAGCCAGCCGCAAGCTCGGATTTGCACCGTCGCATACCATGCGCGTCGCGCAGCGGCTTTATGAAGGTGTCGATATCGGCGGCGAGACTGTCGGTCTCATCACCTATATGCGAACTGACGGCGTGCAGATCGCCGAGGAAGCGATCGGTGCGACCCGCGCTCTGATCGAAGCGGATTACGGCCGCAATTACCTTCCGGGTTCGCCGCGCCGTTACGAGACTAAGGCGAAAAACGCGCAGGAAGCGCACGAAGCGATCCGCCCCACCGAGTTGTCGCGTCGGCCGCGCGAGACCAAGGCCTATCTCGATGCTGACCAGGCCAAGCTTTATGAGCTGATTTGGCTGCGCACCGTCGCCAGCCAGATGGAGTCCGCCGAGCTCGAGCGCACGACGATTGACATCACCGCCAATGTCGCAAAGCGCATGCTCGAATTGCGTGCTACCGGCACCGTGGTGAAATTCGATGGCTTCCTTACGCTGTATCAGGAAAGCCACGACGACGATGCGAGCGATGAGGATTCGCGCCGGCTGCCGGAAGTGAGCCAGGGGGAGAAACTCACGAAGCGCTCGATTGCGGCAGACCAGCATTTCACCGAACCGCCGCCGCGTTATTCGGAAGCGTCGCTGGTCAAGCGGATGGAAGAGCTCGGCATCGGCCGTCCTTCAACCTATGCGTCGATCCTGCAAGTTCTCAGGGACCGCAAATATGTGCGGCTCGACAAGCGGCGTTTGTATCCTGAAGACCGCGGGCGGGTTGTTGTCGCGTTCTTGGAGAGTTTCTTCGCCAAATACGTCGAATACGATTTCACTGCCGGGCTCGAGGAGCAGCTCGACCTCGTCTCCAACAGCGAGATGGCATGGCGCGACCTGCTCCGTGACTTCTGGAAGGATTTCATCAGCGCGATCGATGGAACCAAAGACCTGAAAATCTCCAACGTCATTGACGCGCTCAATGACCTGCTGGCGCCGCACCTGTTTCCGCCACGCGCCGACGGCAGCGACCCGCGGCTGTGCCCGACCTGCGGCGCCGGACAGTTGTCACTAAAGCTTTCCAAGTTCGGCGCCTTCATTGGCTGCTCAAACTATCCGGATTGCAAACACACCGCCTCCCTTAGCGGCGGTGCCGGCGAAGTTACCAACCGCAAGCTCGGCGAAGACCCGGCAACTGGACTGGATATTACCGTTCGTAGCGGCCGGTTCGGACCCTACTTGCAGCTCGGCGAAAGCAAAGACGGTGAAAAACCGAAGCGAGCCAGCTTGCCGAAAGGTGTTACGCCCGAGGACATGGATCTTGAACGCGCAATCGCACTGCTTTCGCTGCCGCGTGAAGTCGGCCTTCATCCGGAAGATGGCGAGCCGATCAAGGCCAGTATCGGCCGTTATGGGCCCTACGTTCAGCACGGCAAGACATACGCTAATCTCGAAGACGGCGATGAAGTCTTCCATATCGGCCTCAACCGCGCAGTGACGCTGATTGCCGAAAAACGAGAGAAGCCTTCAAAGGGCCGCCGTTTCGGCGCCGATCCGGGCCGCGCACTGGGCGATCATCCGACTAGGGGCGGGCCGGTGGCGGCGAAGAAGGGCCGCTACGGTCCCTATGTCAGCCACAACGGCGTCAACGCGACGTTGCCGGCCGACAAGACGCCGGAGAACGTCACGCTTGAAGAAGCTGTGGCGCTGATCGACGCGCGGGCTGATCGCGGTGGGCCGACGTCGCGCGCGCGGCCGCGCAAGGCAAAACGCCCGTCGCCCGGTACTGCGCACCACGTCAAAACGCGCCCCGCAAAACGGCCGGGCGGCGCAAAAGCGCCGCGCAAGAAGCCGCCAACTGAGGCTGCCGAATAGTTCCGCTGACAGAGGCTGCCGGCCAAGGACACGGCTCATGAGTGGCCAATGAAACCGCCCCGCATGCCCTCGAAAGAGGAGCTGATTGCGTTCATTCGCGACCGCAGCGGCAAGGTCGGCGCCCGCGAAATCGCCCGCGCTTTCGGCGCCAAGAACACGGACCGCTCAGCGATCAATCGAATGCTGCGTGAGCTTGCCGATGACGGCTCGGTCGATCGGCAGCGCAAGCGTCTGCATCACGCCGGCACCTTGCCGCCCGTCGTAGTCGCCGACATTACCGGGCGCGACAGCGACGGCGATCTGCTGGCACGTCCAGCCGAATGGAACGAAGACGCGCACGGCGCTCCCCCCGTCATTCACGTCTCGACGCCGCGCCGCGCGCGTCCCGGCGAGGTCGCCGGCGTCGGTGATCGCGCGCTGCTTCGGGTCGAATATTCGAACGACGCCGACACCACGGGACGCGTCATCAAGCTCCTCGACCGCGCCAAACACCGTGTGCTCGGGATCTTTCGCGCGCTGCCCAACGGCAGCGGCCGGCTGGTGCCGGTGGACAAGAAGCAATTAGGCCGCGAACTGACAATTCCCGCAGAGAGCACCAAGGACGCCGCCGATGGCGATCTGGTTGCGGTCGAGGTATCCCGCAGCGGACGACTCGGTCAGCCATTGGGCTCGGTCATTGAGCGACTAGGGTCAATCAAAAGTGAGAGCGCGGTCAGCCTGATCGCGATCCACGCCCACGACATTCCGCACGTTTTTCCGCGCGCCGTGCTGGATGAAGCAGAAGCAGCTCAGCCGGCAACGCTCGCCGGACGCGAGGACTGGCGTGACGTTCCGTTCGTCACCATCGACCCGCCCGACGCCAAGGATCATGACGACGCCGTACATGCCGTGCCCGATCCCGACCCGCGCAATCACGGCGGCCACATCGTCAGCGTCGCGATCGCCGACGTAGCGCATTACGTGCTGCCGGAATCAACTCTTGATCGCGAAGCGCTCCGCCGCGGCAACTCGGTTTACTTCCCCGACCGTGTCGTGCCGTTGCTGCCGGAGCATATCTCCAACGACCTTTGCTCGCTTCGCCCGCACGAAGGCCGCCCTGCCCTCGCCGTGCGTATGGTGATCGGGGCCGACGGTCGCAAGCGCTCGCACACTTTCCATCGCGTGATGATCCGCTCCGCTGCGAAGCTCTCCTATGAACAGGCGCAACGCGCGGTTTCCGGCCAGACCGATGACACCACCGGACCTATCCGCGAAAGAACCCTCGATCCGCTTTACGCGGCCTACAAGACCGTCTGCCTGGCCCGCGACGAACGTTCGCCGCTCGATCTCGACATTCCCGAACGAAAGCTCGTTCTGAAGCCCGACGGCACCGTCGATCGCGTGATCGTGCCGCAGCGGCTAGAGTCGCATCGGCTGATCGAAGAGTTCATGATCCTGGCCAACGTCGCCGCCGCCGAAACCTGCGAGCGGGCGCACACTCCGTTGATCTATCGCGTGCACGACGAGCCCTCGCAGGAGAAGCTCAACGCACTGCGTGAATTCCTCAAGACTCTCGATATCTCCTTGCCCAAGGGCGGCACGCTCCGTCCGGAAGGATTCAACAACATCCTGGCTCGGGTGAAAGGCCGTGATGCGGAGCGGCTGGTCAACGAAGTGGTGCTGCGCAGCCAGGCGCAGGCTGAGTATTCGCCGGAAAATTTCGGCCATTTTGGCCTTAACCTCCGCCGCTACGCCCATTTCACCTCGCCGATCCGCCGCTACGCCGACCTCATCGTCCATCGCTCGTTGATCCGCGCGCTCAAACTTGGTTCGGATGGATTACCGGACTCCGTCGATCAGCGTGCGCTCGCCGAAGTGGCCGCGACCATTTCGGCAACCGAGCGGCGCGCCATGAAAGCCGAGCGGGAGACCTCGGACCGGCTGATCGCACACTTTTTGGCCGATCGCATAGGGGCAACCTTTAGCGGGCATATTTCCGGTGTGACGCGCGCCGGACTGTTCGTCGAGCTCGACGAGACCGGCGCCGACGGCTTTATCCCGGCTCGCTTTATCGGCGAGGAGTATTTCCGCTTCGACGAGGCTGGCCGAGCTTTTGTCGGCAACTCCGAAACTCACCGGCTTGGCGACCCGGTCACCGTCGAGCTGGTCGAAGCAGCGCCTGTCGCCGGCGCATTGCGTTTCAAGCTTGTGCGCCATGCGGGCGAAAAGCGCCAAAAGACTGGACACACCCCGCAGCGGCGGCCGAAATTTCAACGCGACCGAAAACACCGGCGCCGGAACTAGGATATAGGTGTAATGAGTAACGAACGAAGCAGAGATCCGGCGGTCGAAGACGGCACCGCCGGCAACAGAACCGATCGGCTGACTAAAACCATCCGCGATCAATCGTTTCCGAACGTGAAGCCCCGCGACTCTGCGACCCTGATCCTGATCGACCGCGCCGAGAGCACGCCGAAAGTCCTGCTCGGCCGCCGCCACGAAAGTCATCGTTTCATGCCGGGCAAATTCGTTTTCCCGGGCGGCCGGATCGAGCCAACCGATCGCAAGATGGTCAGCTTCGCCGGCCTGCACGATCGACACATCGTCCGTCTGATGACCAAGGTCAGGCGGCCTAGCGCCGTAAAGGCCGCAAGCTTTGCGCTTGCCGCGATCCGGGAGACCTACGAGGAAACCGGCCTGATGCTCGGCACGCCAACCAAGGAACCGATTGTGACGCCGCCGGGTGCTTGGGAAGCATTTGCCCAGGCGGGCATCATTCCGGATCTCGGCAAAATTCACTTCATCGCGCGCGCGATTACCCCGCCAAATCGTAACCGGCGGTTCGACAGCCGGTTTTTCGCTGCCGAGGTATCGGCTATCGCGCATCGTGCCGACGGCTTCGTCGGTCCCGACAAGGAACTCGTGGAGCTGGTCTGGCTACCAATCACTGAGGCGCGCCGGCTCGATATGCCGGGAATCACCGCAATCGCGCTGGAAGAACTTCAGGACAGGATGACCGCCGACATGAGCTATGACCACCCGGCACCGCTCTACCGCATGCTGCACAAGAAATTCGTCCGCCAAGTTCTTTAATCGCCGGCAAGTGCTTTAACCGGCAAGACTTTTAGGCCGAAGAGGATTTCTTGACTTTGGCGGCTCTCCGACTAGGTTGTCGGCCAACAATCAGGCGCTTTCCGAGGTTCGACAATGGCTAAAAGCACAACGATCAAGGTCAAGCTGGTTTCCAGCGCTGACACCGGCTTCTATTACGTGACGCGCAAGAATTCGCGCACCATGACCGACAAGCTGAAGAAAAAGAAATACGATCCCGTGGCGAAGAAGCACGTCGAATTCACCGAATACAAAATCAAGTAATTCAGGTTCCGATCGCGGCTTCGTTAACCGCAGGCGGTCGACCATCCGGCCCGGCGAAGCCGATGCGCGTCTTGATGTGCTCGGTCAGATGTTCGGCGTCGCGGGCCACGCCGGAAAACCGGCCTGAACCCCACGTATAGAGCCACGGCAGTCCGATAAAATAGGCGCCGCGCACCGGCGTCACACCGCGAACATGGCTTGGGTGGCCCCGACCGTTGAACACCGGCAGGTCGATCCAACTGTAATCGGTGTGAAAACCGATACACCACACGATCGACGTGATGCCAGCCGCGCGATAATCGAGCTCGGGCCGCTCCTGCGGCGGCGACCAGACCGGGCGATACCGCGCCTCATTCGGCGCATCGATTCCTTTCTTGGCGATGAAGGCATCGATGCTGTTCTTGATGCTTTCTGACACTTGATCGGCCTGATCGAGGCAGAACGCGACGTCGTCGTCGACCACCAGCGCGTCGCCTTTCACATCCAGCAGGCGCCCGTAAAGCTCCATGCCCTCAAGAGCGCGCTGCCTCAAATCAATATCGCGGCCGCCATCCCGGCCGGTGACGTAGTGATTGGTCTTGTCGCGCACCCCTTCGCGCAGCGGATGCTCGTGGACCGGCAGGTCGTAGTAGCCCATCAGATGCAGCCACTCGACGACGTCCTTCCCGCGATAGCGGCGCGACACTCGCGGTGCATCGGCGATGCAGAGATAGACTTTGCGGCCGGCGATATGCAGGTCCTCGGCGATCTGACAGCCGGATTGACCACTGCCGACAACGAGCACCGCGCCTTCAGGAAGTTGCGCCGGATTGCGGTAGAGCGATGAATGAATTTGCACGATGTCGGCCGGCAGCCGCTCGGCGCAACGCGGGATAATCGGGATCTGATAACCGCCGGTGGCGATCACAACCTGGTCAGCGAAGTGAAGGCCGTCGGTCGCATCAAGCATAAAGCCATGCTGCGCGTCGCCACGCAGTTGTCGTACCGTCACGCCTTCGAGCAGCGGCGGATTGAAGGAGGCAACGAAGCTGTCCATGTAGGAGACAATTTCATTGCGTACCATGAAGCCGTAGGGGTCAGGCCCCTGATAGGGAAAGCCGGGCAACTGGCACTGCCAGTTTGGGGTGACGAGACAAAATGTATCCCATCGTTCAGCGCGCCAAGCGTAACCGGCGCGCTCCTTTTCAAACACTACATGTTCGATGCCGGATTGCGCGAGGTGCCAGCTCACCGAAAGACCGGCCTGTCCGCCGCCGATGACGGCAACCGCGTGGTGAGCCACGGGACTGGCTTGGTTCATGAGCTTGTCCTCCTCATTCCTCGAACGCTTCGACAATCACACGGCCATTCGCGGCGTCCGCAAACGACGCAGCGATTTTCTCGATCCGCGCGAGCGTCGCCGCAGCACGCGAGCAACGGTAGCCATATTTCGCTTCGACGCGATTGCTCGCGATATCGAGCGCGGTGCGGCTGCGGCCGACGAAATCATCAAGGGAGTAGCTTTGCCCCGGTGACAGGAAGTCCTTGATCACCAGCGACGGCGAATAGCAATTTTCTGCTGCTCCATCGGGCCAGCGAATGAGAAACCGCATCTCAGGCATGGACTGGCTCCCGAAGCGCCTCATAGACCGTCAGGTAGGCGCGGGCTGTGGTGTCCCAACTATGCCGCGTCGCCACCAATCGGCCGTGGGCGATCAGCCGTTCGCGACGCGGGCTATCGAGCGAGCGCACCATGGCGTTCGTGATCGAAGCCACGTCGAATGGATCGCACCATTCGACGTCATCGCCGCCGAGGTACTCGGTGAACGGAGCAATCCCGGATGTAACGACGGGCACGCCGCTCGCCATCGCCTCGAGCACAACAAGACCGAACCCTTCGCGCGTTGAAGGAAAGACCAGGGTATTTGCCGCACGATAAAGCGCCGGCATCAAATCCTGCGGCAACGGCCCTGTGATGATCACGGCATCCGCTGCAGCACCGCTTTGTGCCATCACTTCGGCAAAACGCGCCTGATAGGCGTCGTGATCGAGCAGCGACGCACCGCCCGCGATGACAAGCCGGCATGTCGGATGCTGCGGCAACAGCATGAGAAATGCCTGAAGCAAGCGGATCGTGTTCTTGCGCTCCTCCACTCCGCCGACCGCCAGAAATATCGGCGCGGCGGCGGCCGGCAGGCCAAGTCGGGCGCGCAATGCTTCGTCGGTCGCGTTGGGCTCTGGCGAGAACCGTTGCGTATCGACCCCATTGCCAGCCAGGGCCGCATCCAGGACGAGCTCGCGCGCCAGATAATCTTTCCACAAGCGGCTGACTACAAGCCGGCGATCTGCTGTGCGGATTGAACGGAGTTGCAAGGCGCACAACTGCGTGTCGTCGAAGCTGTCAACGTGATGCACGGTGCGCGCAAAAGCCGGTATTTGACCTCGCTCCTTCAGCGTTGCGAGCACATTTCCTGAAATGCCGTCTTGCGCGTGCCAGACGTCGAAGCGCCGGTCATCGGATTGGGAAAAATAGCGGAGATAATCAGCAACGCGGATTTCGACCATCTCGCGCACGTTCTTGCCAGCCGGGCTTGCTGGTATGCATACGGTTCTGCAAACAGTGTCGCGGAAAAATCCTTTTCCCGCCAGGTCCGGAGCAAAAACCGTGACCTCGTGGCCGATGCGCGTCAGCGCATCCCCGAGCTCAAGCGAATGAACCACCCCGCCCCGCGGATTGGTCGAATGCGCCAGGATCGCGATGCGCGGTTTCGATCTCATGCAAACGTCTCGGCTCTGACGCCCGCGCACCCGATCAGGGGTTCCTGTGCGAAATCCCAGATCGTCTCGGCACGGTGGCCGTCGCCAAGAGAAACCCGGTGATTTGCGGTGAACGCGCCGATTTCCGCCGCCGCTATGCCGCGCGCTTCAAATCGCGCCAGCATTGCGGAAACGTTCGCTGGCCTGACGGCAAGCAGATAGCCGTAGCTTGGGAAGGTCGTGAGCCAGCGATCAAGCGGTACGCCATCCGGCTTTGGCACTCGCGTCACGTCGATCGTGGCGCCAACGCGGGAGCATTCGGCGAGCATCATCGCGGTGCCTATTAGCCCACCTTGGGAGATGTCCTTGGCCGCGATCGCAAGACCTTCCTCTGCGATCGACGGCAGGATCTCAAGATCGGCGATAAGCCGCCGTGGCGGCGCGTCAGTCGCCGCTTCCCAATTCGAAAACGGCTCGCGGTAACGGCCGCGCAGATCGATGGCAGCAACCAGGCGATCATCGGGACGGGCATCGAACGATGTCAGTAGCCGCTTGGCGCGGCCGAGGATCGCAACCGCCAACTGACTGCGATCGGTACGCGTATTGCTGTGACCGCCGACAATCGGCACGCCGTAGGTCGCCGAGGCTGCCCGCATCCCATCGAGTACGGGCACGGCCTGCGCTTCGCCTGCGGCCCACACCGCATCGACGATCGCGATCGGCCGTCCACCCATGGCGGCAACGTCAGAGACGTTCACCATCACGCCGCACCATCCGGCGAACCACGGATCGTCGGCGACGAACTCGTTCATGAACCCTTCGATGGCGAACAGAAGAAATCCATCGCCGTCAGGAATGGCAGCGCAATCGTCGCCGACAGGGACGACCGATTCAGCCGACAACGAAAGGCGCTTGGCTACGGCAGCAATATCGCGTTTGGCTGCAAGCCCGCGATTAGCGCGCAATCGCGCCGCCAGTTGGCCGAGGGCTGCACCGCCGAGCATCAAGCGGCTTTCTTTGGTAACGCCATAAACCCGCTTTCGGCATCGGCGATCGGCGGATAGGCGCGCAGATCGGCTTGCATGTAGTGATGCGGCCGGCCGTGCACCGCGATTTCTTCGATCGTGTGCCAGTTCAACCGACGAAACAGCGGCGCGTTTTGCGACTGGACGTGCGCATAGAAGCGCTGGCAGCCGCGGGCATGTGCCGATGACACCGCAAGCCGAATCAGTGAAGTGCCAAGCGCGCTGATGCGGCGATAGTCGGACGCAACGGCGAGCCGCGAGCCCCACCAAATCCCCGGCTCGGTTTCATGGATGCGGACAGTGCCGACGACTTCCTGCGTAACTACGGCGAATGAAGAAATCGCGACAATCGGGATGGCGATGTCGTCGATGGCGTCGCGATCGTCGCCGGCAAAGATTCCCTGCTCATAGCAAAATACCTGCCGCCGCAGCGCCGCTGCGTCCCGGAATTCCCACTGGTCGGTGGCGAACTTGACGCGATATTCCGACGGCAAAAATTGCGGGAATGGCTCGAAAATCATTAGTGCGCCTCCTGCCGCTCATAGGTCGCAAGCGCCGAGCACGCGCCGCAGCGGCCACAGCCCGCCTTGATCGCGCTCGCCGCCAAGCCGCCGTCGCGCAGCATTTGCGCCAGGGGTTGGAGAATGCCGTGCATGAAAGTCGGCGACGGCGGCGCGTGACTTTCAAGCGGTGTGCCCGAGATCGGCACGAACGGCACCACGAAGGGATAAACGCCCAATCCAATCAGCCGTTGGCATGTCGAGAGGATCGCTTCCCCCGGATCGCCGAGCCCAGCAAGGATGTAGGTCGATACTTGACCGCGCCCGAACACTGGAACCGCGGCTGCAAAAGCATCGAAGTAGCGTTCCAGGGAGATTTGCGCCTTCCCCGGCATGACCTTCGTCCGTACTTCCGTCGTGACGGCCTCGAGATGCATGCCGAGGGAATCGATGCCGGCATCACGCATCCGCGTGAACCAAGCGTCGCTATCGGGCGGCTCACATTGTCCCTGCACCGGCAGATCAACCGCGGCTTTAACCGCGCTTGCGCTTTCGGAAAGGATCGCTGCGCCCTGGTCGCGGCCGGGCGGCGTGCCAGTGGTCATAACCATGTGCTTGACACCGTCGAGCTCGACAGCTGCCCTGGCCACTTCCGCCAGTTGCGCCGGGCTCTTGCGCTCGATCGTCCGGCCAGCGGCGAGCGACTGTCCGATGGCGCAGAACTGGCAGGTCTTGGTCCGGCTCTGATAGCGGATGCAGCTCTGCAACACGGTGGTCGCGAGTACATCGCGGCCGTGCAGCACCGCAATCTTCGAATACGGAATTCCGTCCGCCGTGCTGAGATCATAAAAGCGAGGCCGGAGCGGAAAGCTGACGTTCGCAAGCGTCAGACCACCGCGGCTAATCGTACTGCGACCGGACGCGTCCGGCTGTTCGACAATGTAGGGACTCGCAAAGGCTGGCGCCGTATGCACCGGCACCATCACGGTCATGCCGTCGATGGTGATTGCCTTGTGGTCCGAGGGACCCGCGCCACCGCGGCGGCTCTCGTGGCCGGCGGTCGGATCAACGAGCCGAACCCCGCAGGATTGCAATTCGCTGATCAGTTGCGCCGTCGGCATAGCCTTGGGCGTCGTCGGCTTCATCGGGAGCACTCTCCTTCGGTTTTTCGTGGGTCGGCCCCGGCCTGGCCAACC
>Ga0302326_10024513_pt1 | contig 12258 bp, 7 predicted proteins | sample Palsa_T0_3_FD_202264 | JGI IMG/M metagenome (GOLD analysis project Ga0302326, IMG submission 202264) | Peat permafrost microbial communities from Stordalen Mire near Abisko, Sweden - Palsa_T0_3 | ecosystem: Environmental > Terrestrial > Soil > Palsa > Peat permafrost | place: Sweden: Abisko...
GCGCTATCGGTATCTCGACCTGCGCCGCGACGGCCCCGGCGGCGCGATTCGCTTGCGCTCCAAGGTGAATGCCGCTGCCCGCGGAGTACTCGCCGCGCGCGACTTCGTTGAGATCGAGACGCCGACGATGACGCGTTCGACTCCCGAAGGTGCACGCGACTTCTTGGTGCCGGCCCGGCTGCAGCCCGGATCGTTCTACGCGTTGCCGCAAAGCCCACAGCTGTTCAAGCAGCTGCTGATGGTGGCCGGCATGGAGCGTTACTACCAGATCGCCCGCTGCTACCGCGATGAGGATTTCCGCGCCGACCGTCAACCGGAATTCACCCAGCTGGACATGGAGCTGAGCTTCGTCGAGGCCGACGACGTCATCGCAATCTCCGAACAGGTACTCAAGGCGGTGTGGGCGTTGATCGGCTACGACCTGCCGCTGCCGGTACCGCGGATCAGCTATGACGAGGCGATGCGACGATTCGGCTCCGACAGGCCTGACCTGCGGTTCGGACTCGAATTGGTCGAATGCGCAGAGTTCTTCCGAGACACCACGTTCCGGGTGTTCCAGGCGCCCTACGTCGGGGCGGTGGTGATGGCGGGTGGGGCATCGCAGCCGCGTCGCACACTGGACGGCTGGCAGGAGTGGGCAAAACAGCGTGGCCACAAGGGGCTGGCCTATGTGCTGGTCGGTGACGACGGCACGCTGAGCGGGCCGGTCGCCAAAAACCTGACCGACGGCGAACGCGCGGGCCTGGCCGAACACGTCGGCGCAGCGCCCGGTGACTGCATCTTCTTCTCGGCGGGCCCGGCGAAGGCGTCGCGGGCGCTACTTGGTGCGGCCCGGGTGGAGATCGCACACCGGCTCAACCTGATTGACCCAGAGGCCTGGGCGTTCACCTGGGTGGTCGACTTCCCGCTGTTCGAGCCCGCCGATGACGCGACCGCCGCCGGTGACGTCGCGGTGGGCAGCGGCGCATGGACGGCGGTGCACCACGCGTTCACCTCGCCCAAGGCCGACTCGGAGGCCACCTTCGACAGTGCGCCGGGCACTGCGCTGGCGGACGCCTACGACATCGTCTGCAACGGCAACGAAATCGGCGGCGGCTCAATCCGTATTCATCGCCGCGACATTCAGGAACGCGTCTTCGCGATGATGGGTATCGGTGCAGCCGAGGCGCAGGAGAAGTTCGGATTCCTGCTGGACGCGTTCACCTTTGGTGCGCCGCCGCACGGCGGGATCGCGTTCGGCTGGGATCGCATCGTCCAGCTGCTGGCCGGCGTGGATTCCATCCGCGAGGTGATCGCGTTCCCGAAGTCCGGCGGTGGTGTCGACCCGCTGACCGATGCCCCGGCGCCGATCACCGCCCAACAGCGCAAGGAGTCCGGAATCGACGCGCTGCCCGAGGCGCCACGAGATCGACGCTAGCGCGCGATCCGGGCCGACTTGTCGACGCTGGCGTCGATCTCGGCGATACCTGGCGACGGAATAGACGGCGGCCCAGACTAAGTTGACGGGACATGACCCAGGGCAGACCCGACACCGAAACGATCAAAGCCTTCAACAAGAGCATCGCCGACGAGTTCCGCGCCAACGACGGCAAGGTAGGCGGCCAGTTCGAGGGTGCCAACCTACTTCTGCTGACCACGACGGGTGCCAAGTCCGGCCAGCCGCGAATCTCGCCGCTGGCCTACTTCCGGATCGATGGCAAGCTGGTCATCATCGGCTCTTTCGCCGGCGCTGACGTCAACCCGGGCTGGGTGCACAATCTGCGCGCTGTCCCCGCGGCGCACGTCGAGATCGGCAACGAGTCCTCTGACGTAGTCGCCCGCGAACTGCCGACCGCCGAACGCGACGAGCTCTTCGCGAAGATCGCCGCGGCGGCACCGGGATTCGCGGAATACCAGGCGAAGACGACTCGGGTTATCCCAATCTTCGAACTGCAACCGTCGAGTTAGCCCCGCCGGTTAGTTAGCCCGCCAACCGACTGGCGGCGGAGCCTGATCACGTGGCGATCACGTTCACCCATCACAGGGTGGTCACATCGCCCGCGAATTGGCTAATGGGGGACCAGCGACAACAGCGTCTGCAGCGTGCCGCGCACCGGGTGCAGCAGGATGTTGGCGATTTGGATCGGGAAGAGCTGGCCGTTCCCGCCGCACTTGGGCCACGCGCCCGACCCCTGGGTGGCAACGACCCGGTTCGCCACCGCGATCTGCTCCTCCCGCGAGGCAGTCGACGGATCGCCGACCCCGCCGTTCGCGGCCCAGGTAGACGGCTTGAACTGCAACCCGCCGTAGAACCCGTTGCCCGTGTTGGCGTGCCAGTTGCCACCCGATTCGCACTGCGCGACGGCATCCCAGTCCATGCCGTCTGCGTAGGCCACTCCAGTCGTGGGACTCACGATCAGCGAGAGACCCAAGACGACCAAGGCGGCTATCGCAAGGTGCTTGCACACCGTGCTCAGTAGCCCGCCTACATAACTCATTTAACACTTCTAACAAACCAGCGTTAAACGTGTCAATGCGTGGGGTATTAGCAATTTAATGAGATTATTGATAAGAGTGCGTTTACTGTTGTTAAAAGTTATGGAAGTTAAGAAATTAGCCTAGTGATGTATTCTATAACTAGAGTGTTATAAGAGACGCAAGTTATCTAGTCGTGATGGAGTAAATTAGAGTGACTCGTGATGCTGCTGTTACTAAAGTGACGCCTGATAGATAGCGGGCGACGCGGCCACGGTTGTCGGGCTCCGGCCAAAAACTCCTGGACCAGGCATTTTGTAGCCTGTGTCAGCCAAGCCGCGACGAGCTGACGCTCGGGATCACGCTGCGCCGCTGCGCGCGAACTCGAGGCTCACTAGTGTTGCAGGGTGACATCTCGTGCGACGCGGGCCAACGAGCCCGAGCCGCAGTCGCCGGAGCAGCGCCCGCCGGGGCCGGGGGCGCGCTACCGGATCACCCACCGCACCCAATATCGCTACTCGGACGTGGTGACCGGTTCGTACGGACGTGGGTTCTTGACCCCGCGGGACATGCTGCGGCAACGCTGCATATTCCACGAGCTGCGGATTTCGCCGACGCCGGCGGACAGCTCGACGAGCCGCGACACCTACGGCAACATCAGCTCCTACTTTCACGTCACCGAGCCGCACAAGACGCTGACCGTCACCAGCGAGTCGGTCGTCGAGGTGTATCCGGCTCCGCCGGAACGCTGGGGTGGCGGGCCGGCTTTAGCCCCCTGGGAGCAGGCCCGTCCGGCGGGTGCCCGGGGTGCGTTGGCCACCGAGTTCACTCTCGACCTCAACCCTCCCGAGATCACCGACGCGGTCCGCGATTACGCCGCGCCCAGCTTCGTCCCCGGACGCCCGTTGGTCGAGGTGCTGCGTGACCTCTCGTCGCGGATCTACACCGACTTCACCTATCGCTCCGGCTCGACAACGGTTTCAACTGGAGTGAATGCGGTTTTGGAGGCCCGAGAAGGGGTATGTCAGGATTTCGCGCGGCTGGCGATTGCCTGCTTGCGTGCCAACGGTTTAGCCGCCAGCTACGTCTCCGGATACCTGGCGACCGACCCTCCGCCCGGAAAGGAACGCATGATCGGCACCGACGCCACCCACGCCTGGGCCGCGGTGTGGACGCCGCAACCGCCCGGGCAGTTTGAATGGCTCGGCTTGGACCCCACCAACGACCAAATGGTCGACGAGCGATATGTCATCGTCGGGCGCGGTCGCGACTACGCTGACGTGCCCCCACTGCGCGGCATCATCTACACCAATTCCGAAAAAAGCGTGATCGATGTCGCTGTCGATGTCGTTCCTTACGAAGGCGACGATTTTTATGCGTGATTTCCACTGTCCGAACTGCGGGCAGCGTCTCGCCTTCGAGAATTCAACCTGCCTGTCCTGCCACAGTGCGCTGGGGTTCTCGCTCACCGAGATGGCCCTGATGGTGATCGCCAGCGGCGACGAAAGCAACCAGGCCGGCTTCGTCGACGGCCACGACTACCAGCTGTGCGCCAATCGTAATGTCGCCAAATGTAATTGGTTGATTCGTGTCGACAACCCCGGTCGCTTGTGCGTGTCGTGCACGCTGACCGTCGAACGGCCCAACGATGCCGATAGCTCCGGCTTGGCGGAGTTCGCCCGGGCCGAGGCGGCCAAGCGCCGGCTGATCGCCGAACTGCACGAGCTGAAGCTGCCGATCATCGGGCGTGACGAGGATCCCGAACACGGACTGGCCTTCCGGCTGCTGTCCAGCGCGCACGAGCAGGTGATCACCGGACACGACGACGGCGTCATCACACTGGATCTGGCCGAGGGCAACGACGTGCACCGCGAGCAACTGCGGGTGGAGATGGATGAGCCGTACCGCACCCTGCTCGGGCACTTCCGGCACGAGATCGGGCATTACTACTACTACCGGTTGATCGCGCCGTCGACGGAATACGTGCAGCGCTTTACCGAGCTGTATGGCGACCCGGACGCCGACTACCAGGAGGCGCTGGACCGGCATTACAGCGAGGGCGCACCCGCGGGCTGGGAAAAGTCTTTTGTGTCGTCCTACGCCACCATGCATCCGGCCGAGGACTGGGCCGAGACGTTCGCGCATTACCTGCACATCCGGGACACCCTGGACACCTCCGCCTGGTCGGGCTTCGCGGCGGCATCGGCGACTTTTGGTGGACCGGCGATGGGGCCCAGCGCTTTTCAGACGATCATCGACACCTGGCTGCCGCTGTCGTGGTCGCTGAACATGGTGAACCGGTCGATGGGCCACGACGACCTGTACCCCTTCGTGCTGCCCACGGCGGTGCTGGAAAAGATGCAGTTCATCTTCACCGTCGTCGACGAGGTGACCGCGCCCAGCGGCAAGCCCGACCCGGTGGCTGCCGCTTAAGCGATTTCGGCGATCACGGCACCACCCGCCGCTCGTCGGGACCCCACAGCGGCTGCATGTCGCCGGGCAGGGCGAGTTGCGTCGCGGTGATCACCTCGGCCAGCTCACGCAACGCGGCATGCACGGTGGTCATCAGGTCAGCCAATTGCTTGCGGTGCCCATCGGTGGAAACCGCTTCCAGTTCGGCGGGACTCGACCGCCGCAGCAGGGTGTTGATTTCGGCGACCATCCGCTCCGGCCGCGACGAACCCGACGAGCCGGGTAACTCGCCGAGGTCCGCCCGCAGCCGCTCCAGCTGGTAGACCAGCGACCGTGGATTCGTCGCGTCGAAGAGCATCAACTCGGCCAGGGCAGCCAAGCTGACCTTGCCCGCGGTGCGTCGGCGATAGATGACCGCCGACTCGGCCGCGAGCAGGGTCGACTCGATGACGGTCCGCTCGGCCGCCGAAGCGCGAACGGTCGTCAGGGTGGCATTCAGCAACGCGGTGAGCCCCAGCCCGCGTTCGATGCGCTTGCCGATGTCCATCAAGATCCAGCCGACGTCCTGCACCATCGACTCGCTGGCAACCCCCGCCAGCGTCAGCATCCCGATCAGTGTCTGGGACTGTGCAGCCGCGAGCACGCCGTCGGCCTCGGCCAGTGAGTCCGGCGGCTCGGAGGTGTGGGCCAGCGTGCGCTCGACGCCGGCCAGCACCATCCAGGTGTCGCTGGACAGCTGGTCACGCACCGCCCTCGCCGACAGCGCCAGCTTGTCGACCGACTGCACCAGCGACCCGGACCGGTCGCGGTCCATCGTCAGTGACCACAGCGTCGACGGCGCGATCGCGATCGTCTCCGCCTGGTCACCTCCACCGGTGTCGGTTCCGGTGATGCGGCCCAGCGCGGCCATCAACACGGGCACACACTCGCTCTCCGACGTCTCCTGACGATGCCGGAATTCGTAGTAGCGCCGCCGGGCAGCGATGAGCAACCGGGCCATGTTCTCGGCGCGCTCGCTGTAGCGTCCCATCCAGAACAGGTCGGTCAGCACCCGCGGCGAGCTCACTGCCACGGTGCCCGCACCCGTCTTCGCGGGCGCCTCGGGAGCCGGCAGGGTTACCGTCTCGGTTCGCGAACGCTCGGTGGGGCGAACCCAAACATCCTTTGCTATGGCAGTTTTCAATGTGTATGCGGACGGGCCCGGCGTCAGGACGTAGCCCAGGCCGCCGAGCATCGGCGCGTAGCCGCCTCGTTGAGCGACCGTGAACAACCGCAGACCGACCCCGCCCGACGACAATTCACCGCCATGGCTGGTGGGCGCCGCCGAAAATTGCGGCAGCTCCTGGCCGACCCACTGCCAGGGCACCGCGCTGATACAGGCTGCCAAATCGGCCAGCCGCTCCGACGAGAGTGTCGGGCCGACAAGGGTTTGCCCGCCGATGGTCGGCTTGATCAACAACGACGAGAGGTTGGCCAGCAGGTGCGAGCACTCACTGTCGATGCCGCCCCAGTAGCTAGGCGCGCCGGCCAGCAGCGGCGCCTCACCGAGTAGCCGTTCGGCCAGATCGGGCAGAAACCGTTGTAACCCAGCGCTTTCCAGGATGCCGCTACCGATGGTGTTGACCACGGTCACGGTTCCGCGCCGTTGCGCTTCCACCAAGCCGGTCACCCCGAGCCGCGAATCGGCCCGCAGATCGAGCGGGTCGGTGAAGGTTGCGTCGACACGGCGGAACACCACGTCGACGCGTTTCAGCGTGCCCAGCGAGCGCATCCACACCTTGCCGTCGCGCACCACCAGATCCGCGCTCTCGACCAACGGAAATCCTAGCAGCGTCGCGAGATACGCCTGGTCGAATGCGGTTTCGGAGTAGATGCCCGGGCTGAGCACGACGACCACCGGGTCCTGCACGCCATCGGGGGCGGCGTCGATCAAAGCCAACCGCAGCGCTTGCGCAAACGGTGTCGTCGGACGCGGCCCGACCCGCTCGTACAGGTCGGGCAGTGCGTGCGCAAGAACCCTGCGGTCGGCCAGCGCGTAACCGGCCCCTGAGGGAGCCTGCGTCCAGTCTGCGTTGACCTGAAAACTGCCATCGGATAACCGGCTTACGTCGCAGGCGTGCATGAACAGTTGGTGATGCCCCGGCGCCTCGATGCCGTTGGCGGCGCGGACGTAGCCGGGATGTGCGAACAGCAACTCCGGCGGCAGCACGCCCTCGGTGAGCGAGCGACGGCTTCCGTACAGGTCGGCGAGCACGGCGTTGAGCACCCTCGAGCGCTGTAACAGCCCGGATTCGAGGATCTCCCAATCTGGAGCCGACACCACCAGCGGCAGCGGGTCCAGTCGCCACGGCCGCGGCTCGCCGTGGCCACCGGCGACAGTCGCTTTAGCTGGATCGACTCCGGTGTAGGTGATGTCGTCGTTGTCGATCAGCTGGTGCACCGCGGCGATCAGCCGATTCAGTCCGGCCCGCCCGCGGTCGCCGACCGCGTCGGCCAGCTCAGTCCACGCGGGGCGCACGTCGCCGGCGTCGCCGACGAATTCGTCGTAGCCGATCACCGGGCCTTGTAAGCCGGGCGGGCGCAGGTCGAACAGCGTTTCCTGGGCACGCGCGGCGCGATAACCCGCCAACAGCCGGTCGACGTCGGCGCGGTAGCGAAAAGCTGCCGACGACTCGCCTGAGTGCAGTGTCATTTCAAGCCATCTCGCGCAGTTCCATCAACGCAGGACGGTACGCACGCGTCGCAGATCAAGGATGCCCGGCGCGCCGATGTCGGTGGAAATTCGCGCCTGCATTTCCCGGACGTCGGACAAATCGAGTTTGCCCGAAGTGAATCCGGTGGCCTCGAAGCGGCGGGCGCGGCGGGACTCGGCTTCGACGGCGTTGACGGGAGGTGTGTCGTAGGCGCGTCCGCCGGGATGGGCGATGTGATACGTGCAGCCGCCGCGCGACGTCGACGTGGTCAGGTCGACGAGCTCGAATTGCAGCGGACCGTCGACGGTGATGCTCGGGTGCAGCGCGCTCGGCGGTTGCCAGGCCCGATACCGCACGCCTCCCACGTGCACGTCGGGGTTGTCGGTGGCCAGCAACGGCACCGGATAGCCATTGCACGTCACCAGGTAGCGGTGCCGGTCGGCGCCGATGATGCGCACCTGGACGCGCTCGACCGACGAGTCGACGTAGCGGGCGGTGCCGGTAGCAGTGGACTCCTCACCCAGGGTGTTCCACGGCTCGATCGCGCCGCGCAGCTCGATCTCGACCCCGTCAAATACCGCGGTGCCGATGCGCGGAAAGCGGAATTCGGTGAACGGGTCCAGCCAGTTGGTCTCGAAGGGGATGCCATGTGCACGCAGGTCCGCGGCCACGTCAGCGATATCGTGAATTATGTAGTGCGGCAACAGGTATCGTCCGTGCAAATTGGGACCGTGATGGATCAGGGGAGCCCGCAGCGGTTCCTCCCAGAACCAGGCCACCAGCGACCGCACCAGCAGTGACTGCACCATCGCCATCCGCAGATGCGGGGGCATCTCGAAGCCGCGCAGCTCCAGCAGACCCAGCCTGCCGCGTGGGCTGTCGGGGCTGTAGAGCTTGTCGATGCAGAATTCGGCGCGATGAGTGTTGCCGGTGATGTCGGTCAGCAGGTGGCGCAGCGCCCGGTCGGTCACCCAGGGATCGGGTGCGCCCCCTTCGGAAGGTGCAGTGAGCCGGGCGATTTCGGCGAACGCGATCTCTAGTTCGTAGAGGGCCTCGGGGCGGCCCTCGTCCACCCGTGGGGCCTGCGATGTGGTGCCGACGAATCGCCCTGCGAACAGATAAGACAACGACGGGTGGCGCTGCCAATAGGTCAGTAGCGACACCAACAGGTCGGGGCGGCGCAGCAGCGGTGAGTCCTTCGGGGTGATGCCGCCGAGGGTGATGTGGTTACCTCCGCCGGTGCCGCCGTGGCCGCCGTCGAACTCGAACGATTCTGTAGAAAGGCGAGCCAGTCTGGCTTGCTCGTAGAGGGTTTCCAGCTGCCGGCGTTGCTCGGCGAAACTGGCGGTGGGTGCGACGTTGACTTCGATGACCCCGGGGTCGGGGGTGATCGTCGTCGACGTCAGCCGCGGATCCGGCGGAGGTTCGTAGCCTTCGATCACCACCGGGCAGCCGATCTTCGTCGCGGCGGCGTGTAGCCGGGTGATGAGGTCGACGAAGTGTTCCACCGCCTCGGTGGGCGGCATGAAGACGTAGAGCAAGTCCCCCTGGCCGTCATTGCGAACCTCGGCGACCATGGCGGTGGTCGGTGCGGTGTCGTCGTCGTCGTGGTCGTCCAGCTGCGCCTCGGACGCCGACGGGTTCAGATCCTCGCCGACGGTCGTCGGATCGACGACGAAAGTGGCCCGTGGTGGCTCCCAGCTGATCGACGTCAGTGGTAGCCGCAGACCCGCCGCCGAGGTCCCGTCCACCAGTACGATGCGTCCGCGGCGCAACCGCCAGTCCGCGCTGGCCCAGCCGAGGTCGTCCTCACGGCGATGCAGAGGTAGCACGAATGCTGCTGGGGTAGTGGTGGATTCGTCGAGGCTCGCCAGCAGCTCGGCGCGGGCCGCGGCGGTGTCCCGGCCGATCTCGGGGTCCAGGTCGGCATCCGGTTCGACCAGGTCGCCCGCCGGCAGTCGAACTTTGTCCGCCAGCCGCGAGAGCGGGTCTTCGTAGGCCGGTCGGACCTGCGATAGTGGCAGGCCCAAGTCGTCTGCGACAGCGGCCAGCAGCTCGTAAGCCGTCGTGCCGTCGGCGGGCGTGGTGGCCGGGTGGGCGGCCCACGGGTCGGCCAGCAGCGTCTCGTCGGGCCATAGCGGCTGCCCGTCGTTGCGCCAGTACAACCCAATCTGCCAGCGCGGCAACGGCTCACCGGGATACCAACGGCCCTGCCCGCGGTGGATCAGCCCCTGCGGGGCCCACTCCGCTTTCAGCCGCGCGGCTAGGTCGGACGCGCGTTGGCGCTTGTGCGGGCCGTCGGCAGCGGTTGTCCATTCGTCGTCAACCCTGTTGTCCACCGACACGAACGTGGGCTCGCCGCCGACGGTGAGCCGGACGTCGCCGGCCGTCAGCCGCTCGTCGACGCCCCGGGCGACGTCTTGGATGGTCGCCCATGCCTCGTTGGTGAAGGGCAGCGTGACGCGCGGGTCCTCGTGGATGCGTGTGACGGTGTTGGAGAATTCCATTACCGACTCGCACGGCTCGATAACGCCCGTGATCGGTGCCGCACTCGCCGGGTGCGGTGTTGCCGCCAACGGGATGTGGCCCTCGCCGGCGAACAGCCCCGACGTCGGGTCGAGTCCGATCCAGCCCGCGCCGGGGACGTACACCTCGGTCCAGGCGTGCAGGTCGGTGAAGTCGGCGGCAGGGCCGGACGGTCCGTCGAGCGCTTCGACGTCGGACACCAGCTGGACCAGGTAGCCGGACACGAACCGGGCGGCCAGACCCATCTGGCGCATGATCGACACCAACAGCCAAGCGAAGTCGCGGCACGAGCCGACTCCGGTTCGCAGCGTGAGATCGGGTGTCTGAACGCCGGGTTCCATCCGCACGCTGTAGCCGAGGTCGGAGTTGATCCGTCTGTTGAGCTCCACCAGGTAGTTGATCGTGCGAGTGCCCTGCGGCATGCCGAAATTGCGCACCCAGGCCTGAACCAGCTCGCCGGGGCCCGACCCTGGCCCGTGCTCGTCGACGGGTCGCAGATACGGCCTGAGCTCGTCGGACAACGGCTCGGGGTAGCTGAAGCCGGCCGACGGCCAGGTCTCGGCCCAGTCCTCGATAAAGAAGTCGAACGGGTTGATCACCTTCAGGTCGGCGATCAACCCGACGGTGATGGTCAATTGACTCGTCGGATTCGGGAAGGTCAGCCGGCAGACGAAGTTGCCCACCGCGTCCTGCTGCCAGTTGGCGAAGTGGTCGGCCGGGTCGACCCGCAGCGAGTAGGCCTCGATCGCTGTGCGTGAGTGTGGTGCCGGGCGCAGCCGCACGACGTGCGGAAACACCCGCACCGGCCGGTCAAAGGTGTAACTGGTGCGATGCTCCAGTGCAACTTTGATGGTCATAACCGCCCATCTCATCACGGCTGCCAGATCGCCGCAGCCCAGCTAACTTTGCCGACTGCCCGGCATTGACGCGGCATTGACGGAGTGGCGTAACCGTAATAGGCCGCCGCCGGTACCTAGGATCGCTCAGGTGGATGATCGCTACGGTTCAGATATCCTCGCGCGCAACCCGCACGGCTCAGGCAGGGCCCGATCAGCTGAATTGGCAATAGAACTCGGCATGGTGGTGGAGGACGCCCAGAGCGGCTACGTCGGCGCGGTGGTGCGTGTCGAATACGGCCGGATGGAGCTCGAGGACCGGCGCGGCCGTATCAAGCCGTTCCCGATCGGCCCGGGATATCTCGTCGACGGCAAACCGGTCATCCTGACCGCGCCGCGGCGATCGTCACCCACGGCGGCTACCCGGACGGCGTCAGGCTCGGTGGCGGTGACGGGTGCTCGTGCCCGGGTGGCCCGGACCGGCCGGATCTATGTGGAGGGCCGCCACGACGCCGAGCTTGTCGAGCAGGTGTGGGGCGACGATCTGCGGATCGAGGGCGTGGTGGTCGAGTACCTCGGCGGTGTCGACGATCTCGTCGGCGTGGTCGAGGAGTTCCGGCCGGGCCCACAGCGACGGCTGGGTGTACTCGTCGACCACCTGGTGCCCGGTTCGAAGGAATCGCGGCTCGCCGAAGCGGTGCGCCGGGGCCCGGGCGGCGAGCACACGCTGGTGGTCGGCCATCCGTTCGTCGACATCTGGCAAGCCGTCAAGCCGGCCCGGCTGGGTCTGTCGGAATGGCCGGTCATCCCGCGCGCGATCGAATGGAAGCACGGCATCTGCCAGGCGCTGGGCTGGCCGCATGCCGACCAGACCGACATCGCCGGCGCCTGGCGCCGCATCCGGGGCCAGGTCCGGGACTGGACGGATCTCGACGCAGCGCTCATCGGCCGGGTGGAGGAGCTGATCGACTTCGTCACCCAGCCTTGACGATTCGGCGGGATGGCTAGGGCGTTAGCGGCACGACCGAGCCGCCGGAGAGCCGACGGTAGGTGTACACCTGGATCAGCAACGCCAGCGGCGCCGTCGCGACGACCCCGACGCCGCAGAGCAGGAAGCCGACCAGCAACAGCAGCCCCTGGACGAAGAAGGACAGCAGGGTGGCGCCGATATTCGATCTGACCGTGGTGTAGCTGGCCTTGAGCGCGTCGATGGGGGCCAAGGCCCGATCTGTCGCAAAGGCGATCGTGAACAGCGTGAAGAAGGTGAATACGGCGATCAACACCAACGACAGCAACGCGAAGAGGAAGCCAGGGAGCAGAGTCAGCGCATCCAGCAG
>Ga0302326_10024515_pt1 | contig 12258 bp, 8 predicted proteins | sample Palsa_T0_3_FD_202264 | JGI IMG/M metagenome (GOLD analysis project Ga0302326, IMG submission 202264) | Peat permafrost microbial communities from Stordalen Mire near Abisko, Sweden - Palsa_T0_3 | ecosystem: Environmental > Terrestrial > Soil > Palsa > Peat permafrost | place: Sweden: Abisko...
GCCCTTCGGCAGCCGCCCTGCTCCGCGCTTGCTGAACCAGATTCGCGGCCAGATCGAGTCCCGTCACTTGAATCCCCTTGCGGGCCGCGGGGAGGGTCAACTGCCCGGCTCCGCAGGCGATATCGAGGAGGCGGGTTCCCGGCGGGATATCCAGGCGATCGAAGAACTCCAGCGCTCCCTTTTCGAGATACTTGGCGAAAATCCCATAGTCGCCCGATTCCCAAGTTGTCTTGAGCCGTGATTTCAAGGCACTCATTTCCGGTGTCATCGTCGCCATGCCGGGCCTCCTTTGCGCCGTAAAAATCGACGCCTTGAACCGGGAAATATCATGTTGAATCGCGCAATTCTAAACCTTGTGGCGGGATTCCGTCGCTTGATAATTTCGGAAAAACATAATGGGCGGGTGGCGCATGGGAGAACGGAAACGGCTGGGGAAAGACCCCACGTTTGCGAAGCAAACATAGGGCAACCGGCAAACATGGGCGCCGGCTGCGCCACCCTGCGCTTCAGGCGAGGGCCAATACGAAGGCGCCGATGAAGATGAATATCCCTCCCACATAATGGTGCCAGGTCAGGCGCTCGCGCAGAAAAATCGCGGCAAGCACAATGGCCACGAGCACGCTCAACTTGTCCACGGGGGCGACCTGCGAAGCTTCGCCAAGCTGCAAGGCGCGGAAATAGCATAGCCAGGACAGGCTGGTGGCAATCCCCGACAGGATCAGGAAGAGCCAGGTACGTCCGCGAATCATCGATAGCGGTTGCCTGTCGGTGAGAAGAGCGACCGACCAGGCGAAGAGGAGAATCACCACGGTACGGATCGCGGTGGCCATATTGGAATCCACTTGCTGGACCCCAACCTTCGCGAGGACGGCTGTAAGACCCGCGAAGAACGCGGAAAGCAACGCCCAAGTGAACCAACTCATCGCAGTGCTCCTCATGACCTGGCGGAGGAATTTTACACCGTTTCATTCCCAAGTAAGGGCCCAAGCTGGGACGGGCAAAACCCAGGCGGAGCGCGGCGCCATGGATCGTAGAAAGGCCTCGGGTCCCGCGCGACTTCATTAAGGCGGGCTGCGGGTGCAGCCCCGGACTTTTCCCACGCGGGCTGCGGGTGCAGCCCCGGACTTTTCCCACGCGGGCTGCGGGTGCAGCCCGCACCCGGGGCGCGCGAGGACCCGAGCTACAGCGTGCGGAGCTGCCGAATGCGCGCTACTGGCCATAAACCAGGACGCGAAAGGTTCCCAGGACAGCGGCCGGTTGGGGATTGGGGCGGTCGGCGGTGGGCGGCGCCGGCGTGCCGAAATCGGCGGTGTCCAGGAAGAGGCGGTGGGTCTTGGTGTCCAGGCCCATGGTCTTGGCGCCGAATTCGGTCTTGACGGGATCGACGACAGTGTATTTGTCGGGAGAATCTTCGTGGAAGATGTGGATCATGCCCTCGCGCGTGGATGCAAAAACCATGCCGGTGGCGGGATCGTAGGCCGCGGCGTCCACGCCCGCGGTGATCGGAAACGACTGCACGATCTTTCCGGTATCCGCGTCCATGACCACGAGCATCTGCGGGTTGCGGCCGGCGCTGAATAAGCGGCGGTGCTGGCGGTCCATGGCCAGGGCCGTGGGACTGCCGGCGGGCGCCACGGGCCAGCGCGACTTGACCGTGAGGGTTTGCGTGTCGATGGCGGCGATTTCGTTTTTGCTGGCGATGCTGGCGTAGAGCATGCCCTTGCCGTCGGCGACGGCAAATTCGGGAGAGCCGCCCAGATCGATGGTTTTCACCACTTCCCCTGTTTTGGGATCGACCACAGTGGAGCTGTGGCCGTCGCCATTCATGGAGAAGACGAGTTTGGAGGCGGGATCGTAAACCATGCAGTCGGTGTCGGGATCGGCCTTGGCCTCGCCGGTAACTTTCAGAGTCTGGAGATCGAAGATTATTATCTTGCCCTGGGTTCCATCGCTGATGAAGCCGCGGCCAAACTCGGGGGCCAGGGCCACGCCGTGCTGCCGCTTGAAGCCGCCGATGGTGGCGATGAGTTCTCCGTTATCGGCGTTGATGACCTGCACTGCGGTGCCGCGCGACAGATAGACGCGGCGAGCCGCGGAATCGACATTGATATAGTCGAAATATTCCGTGGCGCTGCCCTCGGCGGGCCCAAACGAATATTTCTGGAGCAGATGGTAGCCGCTATCCGCGGGACGCGCGGAAGCAAGATTTCCGAGCAACAGCGCCGCCGAGCCTAGGGCCGCGTACATCGCAAGATTGCGCAGGCAAGAAAACTTCATGAGAGTCCTCCTCCGATCAGACGTTCCACAGCTGGCAGGATTGTGCCTGAAGGAGGATTAAGGCCAGATTAAGAGCGGCGGGGAATCATTGGAGTTTGGCGGGAGTCCGGACTTTTCGCACGCGGGCTGCAAGTGCAGCCCGCACCCGCGCCTCTTCGCTTCCCGTTTTCCAAGTCCAAATAGCGAATTCGTGAAACTATTTCTTGACAAGTAACGTGCGATTGAAATAAGTCTAGGCGCATAAACGGGGTTCTATCCGAGCTTCACCGTCTATTGCAACGTTTCTCCGCGAACCAAGGGCCAAGTGCGGCAAGGTTGTCGGGCCAAGCTGTTGGGCCATGTCGTTGTTCCCTTCTGGAGGGGGATAGACCAATGGGTGAACGGAAAAGCTTTGCTCCGGTGCGGCGCTCGAAACAGATCCGGCAATTCCTGGTGTGGACATCGCTGGCCGTGGTTCTACTGTTCGGCTTTGCGGGCGCGGCCTTCGCGCAAGAGGCCACTGCAACGGTCACCGGCACGGTGACGGACCCCAAGGGTCTGGCCATGAATGGGGCGACGGTGTTAGTGCACAGCGAGGATACCGGGGTGGATCAGAAGCCGGTAACGACGACGGATACGGGAGCCTACGTAGTGCCCCTGCTGCCGCCGGGCACCTACGACGTGACCACCAGCCAGGCGGGATTTGCCACGGTGCAACACAAGGGCATAACGCTGCAGGTGGGCCAGACGGTGCGGGTGGACTTCGAGATGCCGGTGGCCGCGCAGGAGTCGCTGGTCACGGTGACGACGGAAGTGCCCATCCTGGAAACCGAGAAAACCGAACAGTCGCAAAATGTGAGCGAGAGCATGGTGAGCGATTTGCCGGTCAGCTCCCGCCGCTGGGAGCAGTTTGCGTTTCTTACGCCCGGCGTGACTCCCGACGGCACCACCGGCGCGATCAGCTTCCACGGGTTGAACTCCCTATACAACAATAATTCCGTGGACGGGGCCAATAACAACAGCAGCTATAATGGCGCGGCGCGCGGCGGGGCCGGCAGCGACGGCTACGTGTACAGCGGAGACTCGATCCGCGAGTTCCAGGTGGAAACGAGCAGTTTTAACGCCGAGTTGGGACAGGCCGCGGGCGGCGCGGTGAACGCCGTGACCAAGTCCGGCACCAGCCAGTATCACGGCGACCTGTTCTACAACGGACGCTCTCCGGACTTCAACGCCTACGACCCGGTCAGCAAGTTTACCGCGGCTCAGAATCACACGATTCCGTCGATCCCGGTTCGCCAGCAAAACCAGTGGGGCGGCAGCCTGGGCGGTCCGATCATCAAGGACAAGCTGTTTTTCTTCGTCACCGACGACGGTTACCGCAAAGTTAACCCGCTCTCCACCACGACGGCGCAGATGAATCCTACGATCGGCTCCTTCGTGTGCCCCACGGTGGCGTCCTATTCCCCGGCCCAGCAATTGACGGTGAATAACGAGTGCGCCCTGGCTAAGAATTTCGTGTTGACCGATATCGTCGGCAGTTTTGCGCGAACGCTGCGGCAGGACGTCGAACTGGTGAAGCTGGACTACCAGATCAATCAGTCCAATCACTTCAGCGCGGTGGCGAACATTCGGGACTGGAAGCAGCCCACCTCGACGCTGAGCGTGAGCGGCGGCACCAGCTACCTGCAGGACCGCTTCGTCATCGCCACGCTGAACACGGTGATCGGCAGCAACAAGGTGAACGAATTCCGCTACCAGTATGGCGTGGACAATTCCTTCGGGACGCTCAATAACCTCTATGGCGCGCCGTCCGATGCGCTCAGCAGCCTGTTCACCTACGGGCAGAGCGGGGGAACGGGCTACAGCAACGAGGTTCGCAATCAATTTACCGACAATCTCTCCCTCACCAAAGGCGCGCACACGATCAAGTTTGGAGTGGACATCAATGTGATTCAGGACCTGCAGAGGAGTTCCACCAACTCCGCGGGAGCCTACACCTACGGCGGCGTAAGTTTCGGGGGCAACATCACCTGCACGAATCCGGCCGCCTCGACGCCCAACGAAATTTTCTGCGACTGGCTGGCCGACGAACTGGCCATTCCAGACGGCGCGAAGACGGGACAGCACTGGACCTCGTTCACGCAGATCAAGGACGTGGTGAACGCCAGCTACCCGCAGACCTTCGCCTACAATATTCCCGACGATGACGTTGCCGGATACATCCAGGACACCTGGAAGCCGCTGCCAACCCTGTCGGTGAATTACGGCTTGCGGTACGACGCCCAGATTCTTCCGCAGCCGCCGGAATCCGCTTCGATCGTATTCGGAGCCAATAGTTTGCCGATCCTGAACTACTACACGGACACGATCAATAACCAGTTCAACGCGATCCAGCCCCGTGTAGGAGTGGCCTGGAATTTACAGAAGAATACCGTGGTGCGGATTGGCGGCGGGCTCTTTTACGCCAAGACGCCCGGAAGCACCATCAAGACCATCGTTTCCGGCGCCGGTGAGTCCAACGTGAATTGCTCAACGCCCGTGGTTACCACCGGAGCGAACGCGAACTGCCCCGCCAATCTGATTGCACCGGACGTGCTGTTCAATCAACAGGACACCACAGGACCGGCTTTCAACGGGTATCGGCCGCCGTTCCCCGGGGCAGTGTCCACGGCAGTGCTGAATCCGGCGGTAACTTTCCCCAACCCGAAAACCGGAATCCGCGGCATCGACCCGGACGCCGTCCGGCCGCGGGCGTATGAGGCGGAGGTTGCCGTCGAGCACCAACTCCCGGGGAACATGAACCTCTCCGTCACTTACACTTTCACCCGCGGCGAGCACATCCCCACTTCGTTTGACGCCAACACGGCTTCGAATTTCGATCCGCAACTGTGCACCACCCCCGCCACCACGCTTGGCGTTGCGCAATCGTCCTGCGGGACGTACGTGACCAAGACGTATTATGTGACCGATGCGAACGGCAATCCGGTAATGACCTCCGGCGGGCCGCTGACTCCCGTGGTGCCGCTTTTCTGGAACAAACTGGATCCGGCGACGGGTCCGATCATCACGCAATTTACCTCCGTGAATTCGATGTACAACGGCCTAGTCGTCACGCTCCGCAAGGCCGCCGGCCACGGCCTGGAAGTGCTGGCCAATTACACCCTCAGCAAGGCCACCGACGATGGACAGGGCGGAAACAACATTCAGGGAGGCGGCACGATAACGTCGGAAGGATTCGTCGCTACCGACGGGGTGATCAATCCCTTCGATCAACATCTGGAACAGGGCCCCTCGTCCACCGACGCCCGCAACCGCTTCACAGGCAGTGTGGTGTATGCACCTCCGTTCGCCAAGGGGCTCAATAACAAGTTTGCCAAGGAGGCCCTGGACGGATGGAGCATCTCCTCGGCCATTACCGCCACCAACGGCACGCACTACAGCGGCACGATTGGCAGCACCGCGAGCCCCACGTTGACGGAGACCGGCTACGCTCCCGGGGCCCTCACTGCCTCCACATTTACTTTCACTGGGTTGGACGGCGGCATGAGCGGCGCGGACATACAGACCACCGGCAATCCCATCGGCGGACGCGCCACCTGGCTGGGCCGGAACTCCTTTACACTGCCCAACCTTTACAACGTCGATTTGCGGGTGACCAAGCTGTGGACGATCCACGAGCGCTATTCCATCGAGTTCCGGGCCGAGGCGTTTAACCTGTTCAACAGCACGCTGGTGCTGGCGGCAAATGCCAACGCGTACACCTATACCGCGTCGGGCAAGGCGGTCGGGACCGGGGTTTGCGGCGCACCGGCGGGCGGGACCTGCATGACGCCGGTGGCCAACTTCCAAAACGAATCGACCACCACGGGCCTTCTGCTGGGGCCGCGGCAACTGCAGGGCGGTCTGCGGTTCAACTTCTAGAGACCACTCAGAAAATGTAATATCGGGGCGCTTCCGCAATGTGGGGAGGCCCCCAGCTGCAGGCGATTAAAACTCGCCGCCAAATGCAGGAAGTTGTCACGCCGGCTGGTTTTAGCTGGCGCCCAGAAATTCGACGAGTTTGGGAATGACCTGCGCGGGCGCCTCTTCCATGAGCCAGTGTCCTGAGTTGCGGATGATCACACCTTCCACATTGGTGGCCACCAGCCGCGCCTGCTGAATCAGGCCTTCGCCCGAAGCCTTTTCCCCGGAGAGAACCAGCATGGGCATGCGCAAGGGCGTTTGCGCAAAGCGCGTGAAATCCTCGGCGTCTTTCTCAAACGCGTGAAAATACTCGAAGCCCGCGCGCATGCCGCCCGGCCGCGCATAGGCTTTGGTGTAAAAACGGCGATCGCGCTCGGGCACGGAATGTTTGGGATTGGCGGCAAAGTCGTTCCAGAAATGCTCGAAATAGATGCGTTCGCGGCCGTGAACCAGAGCCAGGGGGGTCTTGCCGTAGAAATGGAAATGCCAGAGATCGCGCATCAGCCAGACGTCGCGCCAGTTCCCCACGCCGGGCAGGAAGGCGTCCATCAGCACAATGCGATCTACCTCGGCGGGATACTGCGCGGCATACGCATAGGCGACCATCAGTCCGATATCGTGCCCGGCGATGCGAATGCGCTCATACCCGAGTTTGTGAACCAGTTCGTGGATATCCCGGGCCATTTCCGCCTTGGTGTAGCCGCCGGCGGGCGTGGAGGATTGCCCGGCTCCGCGCAGATCCGGGGCGATTACGGTGTGGCTGCCGGCGAGCCGTGGGATCAGCGGGAGCCACATGTGGCTGGTCTCGGCGAAGCCGTGCAGGAGGACCACGGGATCGCCCTGGCCGGCGACGAGATAGTGCAGCCGCGCGCCGTTGACGCCGGCGAAGCGGCTGCGCGGAGCTTTCGCGGTTTTGGAAGCCAATGATTTTTTGGGGCGCGGCATGGGGGGCAGTTTACTCCAGCAGAGATTGGAAGCAACGCCGATTTTCCGGCAATGCCCATTCCCGGGCGCGATCCAAATGGACGCCACTGCAAACTGCACCGTGAGCCGGCTTTATCTCCGCCAGCATCTATATACTAAGGATTCGCTTATGTTCGTTTGGCACGCGTATCCCTATCATTGGTGGAACGAATTGGACGGGGAGAAGACATGAACCTGAAGCGCGCAATCGGAATGCTGATCGTCGTTGGGATGGCCTTTCCGGGCATTGCGGTGACGCAGGACACCAGCACGGATCTTTCGACGCACATGGCGACCGGCTGCCTCCGCAAGGACGCGACCGCCGGCAATTACAGCCTCACGGACGAAAACGGCAAAACCTGGAACCTTCGCAGCGATACCGTTCCACTCGGTCCCCACGCGGGGCACACCGTCACGGTGACCGGCACAATCCCGGCCGATTCGAAAGGCAGCGGCGAAACCGCGCCGCAAAATCATCTGCTGGTGACCAAGGTGGATGAGGTCCGCGACAACTGCAAGCAGCCATAGAATCGGCAACGCGCGCGCCGGATGGGCCGGAAATTGCGCCGGGGCGCCATCCACGGAGGCAGGCCGGCGCACTTCGTGTTAAGATTTCGCGTTCCAGCTTGCAGTGCATCCTCAGGCCGTTCGAATGGCAGCGGGTGACCATGGCGCAACATCACGTTCAAGTTCGCGTATCGCGCGAGAATTTTTTCAACAACATTCGATACATGCGGGGGCTTGTCGCTCCCTCCAAGCTCTGCGTGGTCATGAAGGCCAACGCCTACGGTCATGGGCTGGCCGCGCTGGCCCCCGTGGCCGTGGAGGCCGGGGCCGATATGATCGGCATCTGCACCAACCCGGAAGCGGAGACGGTTCGCCGCTTGGGATTGAAGGTTCCCTTACTGCGGCTGCGCATGGCCCTGGAAGCGGAGATGGAGGAGTCGGTTCGCGAGCTTGACATTCAAGAACAGGTGGGCAGCCGCGAGGCAGCGGCCTACCTGTCGGCGGCCGGGGAGCGGCGCGGCCGGCCCGTGGACGTGCATCTGGATATCGACACGGGGATGGGCCGAAGCGGATTCTTCCCCGAGCAGATCGAATTGATCCGCCAGGTGATGAGCCTGCCGGGAATTCGCGTGGCCGGCGTGATGAGCCATTTCCCGACGGCGGATTCGAGCGATCTGGCGCGGACCGCCGCGCAGATCGAGCGCATGGAGCGTTTCTGCGCCGAGCTTGGGGTGCCCGAGACGGCCATCGTTCACACGCATAACAGCGCGGCGACGGTGCGGCTTGCCGGGCAACGCCGCGCCATGGTGCGCGTGGGTGCGGCCTGCTACGGCGTGCGCACGTCGCGCGAATTCGAGAACCCGGCGGAACTCAAACCGGTGATGTCCTTCCGGACCTGGATCGCGCAACTGCGCGATGTCCCCCAGGGCCGAACGGTGGGATACGGCGGACTATTCACCACCACGCGGGACACCAGGATCGCCTCCCTGCCGGTGGGCTTCGGGGAAGGTTACCCGCGAGCGCTGTTCAACAAGGGGATCGTGTTGATCCATGGCAAACGCTGCCCGGTGATCGGGCGGGTCTCCTTGAACGTGCTCACGATCGACGTGACCGATCTGGATTCCGAAGTGCGCCTGGGCGACGAGGTGGTTCTGATCGGCTCGCAGGGCGATGAGGAAGTCACCTTCGAAGAGATGGCCGACCGGTTCTCGAGCGTACACACCGAGATCAATCTGATGGCCGGCAGCCTGAACACCATTTCCTACGCCTGAGCTTCTATGCCTGATCTCCCATGCGCTAGGTGGGCGATTCCCTGTCGCCGGATCGATCCGTGAAATCCATTCCCCGTGGCTGAAAAGCACCGGGCCCGCGTGAAAATCAGCAGCGGCCGCCCGAGGCAGCGGCATCGCCGGATTGCGATTCCGAGGCATCCAATTGATAAGACAATAGTTCGGAGTTAAATTACCCGACGCGCCGTTTGGCAATGATCCTGCAATCAGCAGGGCTGAGAGTCAGGATCGGAAAGGGTTCGAAGACTATACTTTTATAGGAGACGACCATGTCATTTCGCTCGTTACTGACCAAAATCACACTCGCCGTTTTGATTCCCGCGTTACTCATCGGGCTGGCGCCGCAATGGGCCGCCGCGCAAGCGCCTCCCAGTTATCCCCCGGCGGAACTTGACAAAATCGTTTCGCGGATCGCGCTGTATCCGGACCCGCTGTTGGCGCAGATCCTCGCCGCATCCACATTTCCCGATCAAATTCCCGATGCCGCCAGTTGGGCGGATCAGCATCATTACCTGAGCGGCGACGAACTCGCCAAAGCGATCATGGACGACCAAGTGCCGTGGGACCCCAGCGTGCAAGCGCTGCTTCCTTTCCCTTCGGTGCTGGACATGATGGCAACGGACATGGCCTGGACCAACGAGTTGGGTAACGCGGTGCTGGCGCAGCGCCCGGACGTGATGGACGCGGTGCAGAGGCAGCGCCAGGTGGCCGAGCAGTACGGCTATCTGCGGACGAACGCGCAGGTGATCGTTTCCGGCGGACCCTACATTACGATTCTGCCGGCCAATCCGGCGTTCATCTGCGTGCCGGCTTACGATCCGCTGATCGTTTTCGCCGCACCCCGGCCGGGATTCTTCGTGGGCGGGGCCATCCACTTTGGATTCGGCATAACCATCGGCGCGGCGTTCGCTCCGTGGGGCTGGGGAGCGACTCGCATCGGTTGGGACAACCATGCGTTGTTCATCGCCAACGCTCGCTGGGACCGCAACTGGGGCAACCGGGGAGCTTATGTACATCCCTACGTGGGGGTCCATGCCTTCGCGGGGGCGCGCCCAGCGGAGAGGCACCAACTGATCACTCGTTCGCCGGCCGAGCGCAACGCGGCACGTATGGGTCGCGCCCGCACGGAAACGCATCGCCGCTGATTGGCTCCGCAATTGGCGAGATGCAAGAAGGGCCGGGGGATTCCCCGGCCCTTCTTGCGTGTGGCGTTCACGCGCTGGATGCCGGCGTCATGGTTACGGCCCTTGCGGCCAATACAGTTCTAGGCGTCATAGAACTAAGAACTAAGTATTACTCAGTATAGGCAAGGCGAAATTAAAGGAGTAAAACATTAGGGCGCGCCGGAGAAAGAAATCGGGAACGCCGCGCGCCGAACCGTCCTCTAGAAACTTCGCAGGTCCGCCAGGAAGAAAGTGGAGCCGCCTCCGTTGAGCACCCTGTCCACGAAGAGGGCTGAGCGCCGTCAATCTCCGCGAACGGCCGCGGAAAAACTGGCCTACATCCGCCTGGAATCCGACAACGGCGGGATCGTGTTGAACGTGTCCGACGAAGGCCTGGGCTTTCACGCCATGGGCCCCATCCTACAAAATGGGACAATCCATTTTTCGTTCTCGCTGCCGGCGAATCCGCGGATCGAAGCCGCCGGCGAGGTGGTGTGGACCGACGACACGAAAAAAACATGCGGCCTGCGATTGCTTCTGCCCGCGGGAGATCGCGAACAATTTCGCAATTGGGTGGCGCAATCGGTAATCCCGCGAACCGTCAATGGAGAGGCCGCGTCGCGAATGCGGCCCCGGATTGCTCCGGTACCTGAAGCGCCGTCGCCAAAAATAGCGGCTCCCGCGGTCTTAGTCCGACCGGTGCAAATGTCAAAGCCCGCAGCGGCCAATTGGAATCCGGATGTAAAGGCCGCTCGCCGCCATTTCCATCCGAAATTCATTGGCGGCTTCGTCCTCGGCCTGTTGATCTCGGGTTTCGCGGTGACTATGGTTCCGGTAATCGTCCATCGCTTCCGCGCCGGGCGCCCGTCCGTCGAGCCGGGCCAGGCAATCGAACGTACGGCCCCGCCGCAAGCGGCTGTGCCCCCACCCGCACCGGCGCTTGTCCCTGGAACTCCCGTTCCCCCGGCAAACGACGCGACAACTTCAGAGGGAGAGTCCTTGAAACAACTCGCGGCCGAAATAGCAGCCCTGGAAAAAGGACCTGAGAGCGCAGCTCCCGCGCGTCATAAGAAGCCGCCGGCGTCTCCCTCAGCAACGCAGGGGAACTCCGGCCAGGCTCCGCCGGAGCCTGCGGCGCAATCCTCCGCGCCTGTCGCGGCGGGCGCGCCCGCTCCGGAGAACACTGCGCCAACCCTCGAAACAGCCCCTCAGGTCGAAGCGTCTAAAGCCGAGGTCCAGCATGCTGAGGAACAAGATGCCGAGGAACAAGGCGGCGCTGCAAACCCGGCAAAGTATCTCGACGCGGGAAGTTTTAAGGATCTCTTACGGGCCAACGAGGCGACCGACGCCATCACGCAACTTGGCTTTCATGCCAGCATCGTTCATAAGGGGCATCTCTGGATGAGCTCCTATCACGTGCTGGTAGGGCCTTTCGCCAGGGACGAACAAGCCAATACCGCGCGCGCGACGCTGGAGTCTCGCGGCTTCGCGGCGCGCCTTACGAAAACGAACACGGATGAAGCACGGTGAGCCGGGCGAACTCTCCATTTTGAAGAGCCGCCCGGATCTGAAAAATTCCTAGAAGGCCCAATACGGGCCCGTGCCTCCGGGCGTGCTCTGCCCCTCGATTGCGACATAGACGTTGCGCCCGAAAAAGAAGGGCAAACCCCAATCGAAGCTGTTCGGGGCAGGTCCTCCCAGGCCCTGGGCAACGCCATCCTGTGGGTTCGATACCAGCGAATCGGCATTGCCTATGGCGAAGTTGATCGTTCCCGTCGCGCCATTGGCGCCGTGGTCGACGGCGGAGAGGCTCGTGGTCAACGTTGGGCAATACCAGAAGGTGTAATCGCTGCATGTGGGCAGTCCGGTCGTAGCGGTGTTCAGGAAATAGAGGCCATTCGATCCGCTGTCGATGAACGCATCGGAGTAACTTGTTCCCCCGTAGGTTGTGGTGAAATTGCCCGTGTTGGGATTGATGGTGTAGACGGTCGTGCTTCCCAGCCCGTTATTCGTCTGCGTCCCAATCCCGAAAATCATCGACCCGGTGATGCTGGTTTCCGCGCCGGTGACGGCAGGCAACTCCAGGATGACGCCGTTATTGTCGGTTGTGAAGGAAT
>Ga0302326_10024516_pt1 | contig 12258 bp, 5 predicted proteins | sample Palsa_T0_3_FD_202264 | JGI IMG/M metagenome (GOLD analysis project Ga0302326, IMG submission 202264) | Peat permafrost microbial communities from Stordalen Mire near Abisko, Sweden - Palsa_T0_3 | ecosystem: Environmental > Terrestrial > Soil > Palsa > Peat permafrost | place: Sweden: Abisko...
CGCGGAGAGCTCCGTAGCTGCGGTCCCGTCGCCAAGCGTCAGCGTTATTAACGCCAAGGACGCGCATGTGATCGGCACGGTGGTCTGCCTGACGGTGACAGAATCGGTTCCGTCTCCCGTGTCAACCAAGACGGATTTGACCTGCGGGAGATTCGGTCCAAAGGCTTCTTGACCATTGGGCGTCGTCATCCATCCGGCGGAGGTGAGCGTGCTGTCGATCGCAACCGTGGAGGTGGTGTCGGTGAAAGACCAGCCAAACGCGGTCACGTTGACCGCGAGATTGTCGTTGACCCCGCTTTGCTGCATGAAACCGAGAACGCCGGTGGTGCTGTTCAAGGAAAGCTGCGCTGCCAGCAGCCTCCTGGCTTCAAGGCACTCAACGCAAACCTGAACGGTCCTGGCCCTTCTTCGACGCTTGCGGGGTTGCCATTTCATGGAAGGTGATTTCGAACGCATGATGGGCTTATTTTTGCGAGGCCCTTCTTTGGCATGACCGACGACTTCGTACGCTCCAAATCACCCTCACCCCCGCCCTCTCCCGGAGTACCGGGAGAGGGTGTCGCTCGCCGGTGATTCTGAAACCGCTTGTAAGTCTACGCAATCGGTACCACCGTCGGGCTCACCACGATGTCATTGGCGAAGTTCGACTCGGCCACCGTCTGCGTGGCGTTCAGCTCCGCGATGAGAAAACTGCTGCCGGCAACCGTCTTGCCCGGCGGGATGTGGAGCGTCACCAGCTTAAACTTGTGGGCTTTGATGTTGAGCGGAACCGACCCATCAGATGAGAGTACGGTGTCGTCCGAGCCGAGGCTTCCGTCCGGCGAGGAGAAGATTGTCACGTCGATCGCTCCGGTGACAATCGAGTTCCCCAGATTCTGGATCGTGAGCGGCAGCGACAGCGCCTTGCCTGGTTTGAGCGACTTGGGCAGGTGCCCAAACGTTCCGGCGAGATCGACGAACGGAGCGGTAATTTGCACGGCGTTCGCAGTGGCGGCAACGTTCCCCGAATCAACCGATGCGAGAACGAAATACCCGCCAGTGGAAATGGTCTTGGGATATGCGAACGACACCCAGACGGTCTTTGACGCGCCCGCCTTCAGATTCAGCTTGGGGGCCGAGAAGGTGCCAATCGTCGTGGCCGAGGGATCGAGGGTTTGATCGGTGGACGCAAAAAGCTCGATCTGCGGCTTGCCGCTGAATGCTGACGTGTTGGAGTTGGTGATCGTCACTTTCAACTTCCCCTCGGCGCCGCCGATGACTGATGTCGGAGTCGAGAGCGTCACGCCCGGCAGCAAGGAGACAACCATGGAGGGAGTGCTGCTCGTTACCGTGCCCATTCGGCTGAAGCTAACCGACTTCCGGTTGGAGAACGTGTAGCTCCCCTGCAGACCATTTGCGGTATTCTGCTCGTTCAGCGTCGGCGAGAGTGCCGTGCTCGTATCGACTAAGAGCGAGTCTCCCGGCATGCCGCTAAACGGGCCGCCGTCGATCGAAAATGACGCAGTGGCGCTGGGAGTGACGGTGAATTTATCGGCCAATTCCTCGCCGATGATGCTGACGCTGCTGACGTTGGAATAACTGATCGGAGCGGTCGTCAGCCCGCTGATGCCCGCATCCGTGACGGTAACCGTGTGGCTGAAATCCTCGGTCGAATCATCCAGCGAAACGGCGGTGGCGCCTCCGACGTTGGTGATATTCAGGGGCCCGAGGAAATCGGTCACGCTGCCGGTGCCGCTGGCGCCGCCCGGCTGAAGGCCGAGCTTCACCTTGTCATTGCCTCCCTGCCCGTTGATGGTCAGCGTCTCGACCGTGTCGGGAACCGCCAGGACATACACCGTATCGTTGCCCGTTCCGCTGTTGATGGTTGTATTGGCTGCAATCGGATTGATCGCCGCATTCTGCCGGTCGTAATTGATCGTGTTCCCGCCAGTGCCCGCGTCCAGCACGAGGTTCGTCACGATCGAGTTGCCGATGTCGATCGGCATCGCGGTGAGGCCGTGGATCATCCCATCGTCGCCGATCGTGACGTTCTCCGGCGTGCTGTCAGCCGACCCATCAATCGTGACGGAGTTAAACAAATCCATGCTGCCGTCAAGACTCACCGTTCCTTTGATCGATTGAAGGGAATGATTGTTGCCGATGTTGACGGTGTCGTGACCGCCGTTGATCCCCGTGATGCCCAACGAACTGCTTGCCGCAACGGATTGGACGTTCACCGTGTCGTCCGCGCCATCCTCGAGAGTGATGAACTTCGTGGCCGAGGCGTTGGAGATGTCGACGGTGCTGGCGACGTCACCCGTAGTAACATTCAACTGCGTCGTAGACGCGTCGAGAACAACCGGAACCGCCGTCAGTCCGCTGACGCCGGTGTCCGTGATGGACACCTGGCGTGCGGTCGCGTCGCCGGCGTCATTGAAAAACACCTTGGTCGCGCCGCTCGGATTCTTGATTGTGACCTGAGCGGTGATCGCTTCCGTGAAGCCGTTGTCTCCCTCAGCGCCGCCGAGGTCGACTTCGTTATTGACAGACCCGTTGGTGGGATTGATCGTAATCGGAACGTCCGTCGACTTGATGATCGTCGTGTCCCCGAAGTTATTGGTGTCGATCAACACCGAGCTGACAGACGATTCCGGGCCGGTGACCACGCCAGAACTCGGCGAAGTCCATCCCAGATTCGTGGCATTGGTGCTGAGGGAAATCGAATCAAAAGTATTGAGCTCCGTAAACTGGAGCATCGGCGTCGCCCCGGCAATCACTTCCACCGTCAGGTTGTTGGTGATGTTGGGGGTGTCGACATAGCTGAGCGCGTGGGTCGTCGGATTGATATCGAGCGTGGCGGTCAGGAGGACACGGCGCTCGAGCGTCTCGAGGGAGCACTGCGAACGGCGACGCAGCTTGCGGTTCTGATGCACGGGACACTCCTTCTCTGCCGAGGGAACCGGCTTCAACTGGATTTGCCATAGGGGCGCTGCCTACTTGGGCATCACGATGTCGGGGAGAATACCGGGGAGTCGTGGTTTTGAGAAACTTTTTTTTTGCCGCACGTCCTCCTCAAACGCCCAGACGAGATGCCATCTTCTCCAAATTAACGCTTCGCCCGTGTCTCGGGTTGCCCTTGAAGAAACAGCGGTTGTCGTAATGATCTGCCGATGCTCATCAGCGACCCGAAAACGGCGACTCCACCGGTAAGGACACGAATGGGATTGCGGCGGCGAAGATCGGTGCGATGGACCCGTGCGACAATCCTCGGATGTCTCATCGCCTACGCGCTGCTCATCCCTACCGGCTGGGCCGCCAATTGGCTGGTGCTTGGCGAGAACCATGAAACCATTGATTCCGACGGCGCGCGGCAACAGATCCTGCACGTAGACGGCCGCGCAGTGGACTGTTGGATCGCCCGCTCGCCGGGGGCTTACAGCCGCGAACCGCAGGCGTATGCACTGCTTTTCACCGGCAAGGGCGATCGCGTTGATCGCTGGATCACCGCCGTCGCCATCGCCTGGGGCGATCGGCCGGTGGAGGTGTGGGGAATGAATTACCCCGGCTCAGGCGCTTCGGATGGCCCGGTCAAGCTCAAATGGGTTGCGCCCTCGGCGCTGGCAGTATTCGACGCCGTGCAAAGAACCGCCGGGCGTCGCCCGATCTTCCTGGAAGGCGCCAGCTTTGGAACCGCCGCCGTGCTCTCTGTCGCCGCCCGCCGCCCGGTCGCCGGCATCATCCTGCACAATCCACCGCCGCTGCGGCAACTAATCATCGGAAACTACGGATGGTGGAATCTCTGGCTCATCGCCGGTCCCGTGGCGATGCAGATCCCCGACGATCTCGATTCGGTGGTGAACGCCGGCAAGTCCTCGGCTCCGTGCGTATTTGTTCTCTCAGAAGCCGACGAGGTCATTCCCCCAAGATATCACGAGCTGGTGGTCGGCGCGTACAAAGGACCGCAACGGTTCATCCGCATGCCTGGCGTGAGCCACAACGCCCCCTTGCCGCACACGGCCGCCGTCGAATTCTCCCACGACCGCGACTGGCTCTGGAACTCCGCCGGGCTTTGAGGGTTCAGTAGTAAGTAGAAGAAGGACGCAGGGAGGGAGAATGGCGCAACCTGCGGTTTGGAACTGCGCCGGCCGTTGATCGGAACTCGCTATCAGTTTGTCACACAGCGATTTAGGCTTGAATCCTGCGATTCAGGGCCCTGCCCTTTTCGGCTAAACAGCAACCGGTATAGACCCGATATTTGATACGGCGATCATCCGTTGGTCGTAGTCCGGGGAAGCCGTGCGATCCGAATCGGAGCGTTATTGATGCGCGCGTTGATGGTGGATGATGATGAGCTTTCGCTGGAATTGCTGGAAGGCGTTCTTCGGGAGCTCGGGTATGACGTGGAGCGAGCCACCAACGGTAAAGAAGCGCTGGAGAAGCTCCGCAAGGAGCCGATTCACCTGGTCATCACCGACTGGGACATGCCGGAGATGAACGGGCTGGAGCTCTGCCGGGCCATTCGCGCTGAGGATTTCGACGGGTACGTCTTTATCATTATGCTGACCGGCCGCGACAGCGGCAAGCAGCGCATCGAGGGACTTCATTGCGGAGCCGACGCGTTTCTCACCAAGCCGCTGAATCCCGACGAGCTGCTCGTGAGTCTCAAGACCGCTGAGCGCATCCTGGCGCTGGAGACGCGGGACCTGGCCATGTTCGCGCTGGCCAAGCTCTCCGAAAGCCGCGATCCCGAGACCGGTGCCCATATCGAGCGCGTGCAAAGTTACGCCCGCCTGCTGGCACAATATCTCTCCACCACGGAGCGCCACTACGGGTTGATCGACACTGAGTTCGTGCGTCTCATCTACCAGACCAGCCCTCTGCACGACATCGGCAAGGTGGGAATTCCCGACAGCGTGCTGCTGAAGCCCGGCAAACTGAACGAGCAGGAGCTGCAGATTATGCGCACCCACGCCAGCCTGGGCGCGCAAACGCTGGAGGCGTCGCTGCAGCGGTTCCCCAACGTGCAATTCCTGCAGATGGCCCGGGACATCGCGCTGTATCATCACGAAAAATGGGACGGGTCGGGATATCCGCATGGGCTGTGCAGCACGAACATTCCAGTAGCGGCCCGTATTGTGGCGCTGGCCGACGTCTATGACGCGCTGACCAGCCGCCGGGTCTATCGGGATGCAATGACGCACATGCAGGCGAAGATGCTGATCATCCGCGAGCGGAATGCGCACTTCGACCCGGACGTGGTCGACGCGTTCCTTGCCGTCGAACGGCAGTTCATCTCCGTTCGCGAGCGCTTCTGCGACGATGAACAGGCAGAGCGCTCCCGCGAGGAAGCAAGCGAAATCAAGCAGCAGGAGGCGCTGCGCAAGCCGACCCACGATGGCGCCCTGGTCGTAGACGACGATCCGCTTGTGCGTGACATGCTGTTGAACTTCCTCAACGCGAATGGGATGGATGCGCTGGTCTGCGGGGACGCGGTTGAAGCGCTCACGATGCTGGAAGCATTTCAGCCGCGGCTGATCATCTCGGATTGGGAGATGCCCGGCCTCGACGGGCTGGAGTTTTGCCGCCGCGTTCGGTCGCGGGCGGGGGCGGAGCACGTGCATTTCATCATGCTGACAGTGCGCACGGGCAAGGAAGAGCTGACGCGCGCGTTCGACGCCGGCGTCGATGACTTTCTCGCCAAGCCTTTCAATGACGCGGAGCTGATGGCGCGCATTCGCACCGGGCTGCGTGCCATCGGCCTGTACGACGAGTTGGCGCGCCAGCACCGCGGCTCGCGGCAGCTCAACGAGCAATTGACGAGCTTCAACAAGCGGCTGGAAAAACTGGCAATCACCGACGATCTCACCGGCTTGTACAATCGCCGTCAAGCGATGCATCGCCTCGAGGAGCACTGGGCTCTGTGCGAGCGCTACCAGCGGCCGGTGGCGATCGTCAGCCTCGACATCGATCATTTCAAGCAGATCAACGATGCACATGGACACGCCGGCGGAGACGCGGTCCTGCGCCGGATCGCTGATATCCTTCGGCAATGCGTGCGGAGCACCGATACCGTTTGCCGCATTGGCGGAGAGGAATTCCTGATCGTCCTTCCTTATCAGACGCAGCAGGAAGCAGAGGTCTGCGCTCATCGCTGCCGTCAGGCGGTCTCTGAAGAACGCTTTGTGTTTGCCGAGCAGACGATTCGCGCGACCATCAGCGCGGGCGTCGCCAGCCGTCGAAAAGACATGGCACAATGCTCGGAACTACTGGTGGAATCGGACGAAGCGCTCTACGCCGCCAAGCGCGCCGGCCGCAACGCGGTTTGCTGCGCCCGCGGGGATCTCACCGATCGCATCGCCGCCACCATCGGCTGAGATTACGAGGCGGCATAAACCTCACAGCCAGCCCAACCGATACGACAGGCAGCAGCGCCATCTGATGTCGCTGAGACTGCGCCCCATGGTTCAATCGACCGCTCACACCCGCCCGCCACGGCATGCCGCGCCCAGCCGCGCCTGCACCGCCATCTCGATCTGGATCGCGGTGTCAGCGATTGTATTTTCCGCATCGCGGAGCGCCCGAGGTGATCTGGTGATCGTCCGCTCCTCTGACGCGGTCCCTTACAAGGAAGCCGACGCGGCGCTCCGCGAGCAACTGAGCGCGCGCGGCGAGCCGATTCGCAGCGTGCTTGCCAAGGAGCTTGCCGACGGCGGTCTTGCCGCGGGGATCAAGCCTTCCGATTGCGTCATTGCTGTCGGCACTCCCGCCGCCCGCTGGTTGCACGCGCAGCTTCCGGACAATAACCGCCTCGTCTACTGCATGGTGAACAATCCCGGCGACGCCGGTTTGCTGCAGGGCCGTCCGTGCTGGGGGGTGACGACGGACGTGGCCATCGGTGACCAGATCAAACTCATGGCCGAGGCGCTGCCGCGGGCGCGTGTGATCGGCATGCTCTATCGCTCGGACACAACCTCTGGCAAGGAAACGCTCAAGGCCCTTTCCGCCGCGCTTCCTGCCGATTGGCGCGTGGAAGCGGTCGCTGTGAACGATGCGCCCTCGATGGGCGCTGCCATCGAATCCCTCACCGAAAAGGATATCGATGTCATTTGGACCAGCGCCGATCCCGGCCTGTATGACGCCGCCAGCGTCCGATCGCTCTTGCTGGCGGGAATCCGAAAGAAAATTCCCGTGTGGGGATTCTCCACTGCGTTTGTGCGCGCCGGAGCGTTGATCGGCGTCGGCGTCGAGCCGCGCTCTCAGGGAGCACAGGCGGCGGACGTGCTCAAACAATTGCTCGATGATCCCGCGTCACTGAAGGAACGGGCGCAATCGCCCAAAGAGTTTCAGATTGCCCTGAACCTGATCGTGGCCCAGCAGCTCTCGGTGGACATTCCCGAGTCGCTGTCGCGCCGCGCCGCTTTTGTGTTTCGACCGGAGTAGGCCATGTTGCAAAAATCCTGCTTGAAACTGAGTCTCCGCGCCAAGGCGACGGGCCTGAGCCTGGTGATTACCACGCTCTCGCTTCTGGTGGTCGCATCGACGGGAATCATTCAAATCCGCGCGCAGATCAAAGCCGAGCAGTCGCGTTCCGCCGACGCCGTGGCGATGGGGGTGGCGCGCGCCGCGGAGCTGCCGCTGACGGTTGGCGATCGTCAGGAACTGGCACGTTTGGCGACCAGCTTCCTGCGCGATGACACTATCCTGTTTGTCGCCGCTTACGGAAAAGCGGACGCGCCGCTTGGGCTGGCGGTTCGCGATCAGACCGCCTGGGCGGCGTTTGGGCGCGGCGCCGCCGAGGCCGCCCACTGCGTCGTCGGTCAGCGCGTCGTGGTGGGATCGTCCCCGTCGGATGAATTTGCCGGTGACCTGGAAACCGATCCGACGACAGCCTCCGCTTCAAAACCCCCCGCCCCCGTGGCCAAGGAAGTTGGCCACGTAGTTGTCGGCTTGTCCACGGCGCCGACCGCTCTGGCCGAGAGCCAGCAGATTCACCTGACCATCGCCGCCACTACGCTGGCAGCAGTGATCGGGGGCGCTGTGCTCTACGTTTCGCTCAGCGCATGGCTTCGGCGGCTGCAGCGACTCGCCGCCGCCAGCGTCACGATGGCGGAAGGGGACTTCAATCAATCGCTCACAGACCTGCATGACGACGAGATCGGAAGCCTCTCCCGGTCATTCGAGGACATGCGATTGACGTTGCGCGAACGCGACCGCAAGCTGCAAAAATTCACCGACACCCTTCAGGAGCAGGTCAAGCAGCGGACCGCGGACCTCGAGACCGCCCTGATGGCAGCCGAGGAGGCGAGCCGAACCAAGAGCCTGTTCCTCGCCAACATGTCCCACGAACTTCGCACCCCGCTCAACGGCGTGATCGGAATGGTTGACCTGATGCTGGCGGCCGAGCCGAACATGCAGCAGCGGCGATATTGCGACGTGGCCAAGTCCTCCGCCCGCTCGCTCCTGGAGCTGATCAATGACATCCTGGACTTTTCGAAGATCGAAGCGGGGAAGCTTGAGCTGGACTCCACCGTGTTCGACTTGCACGAGCTGATCGAATCCGTCGCCACGATGTTCGGCGAGCGTGCCGAGAAGAAAAACCTCGAGTTGGTCTGCGGCGTAGGCGGCGATCTTCCGGCGATGGCCAGCGGCGACCCCATGCGCCTGCGGCAGGTGCTGACCAACCTCGTCAGCAACGCACTGAAATTCACCGACCGCGGCGAAGTGGTGATCAATGCCGCAGTGCAGGAGCAGACGCTCACTCACGCGATTGTCCGCTTTAGCGTCAAGGACAGCGGCATCGGAATTCCTGCCGACCGTGTTGCCCGTTTGTTCCGTTCTTTCTCGCAGGTCGACGCTTCCACCACCCGCAAATTCGGCGGCACCGGTCTGGGGCTGGCGATCTCGCAGCGCATCGCCGAGCTGATGGGTGGCCAGATCGGGGTCGAGAGCGTCGAAGGAAGGGGCTCCACCTTTTGGTTCACCGCGCGGCTGGAAAAGTCCGATCTGGCCCGTCCCACCCGCCGCGAGACGAAAGTCGATCCGCGCGGGCTGCGCGTGCTGGCGGTGGACGACAACAACACCAACCGCGAGATCCTGCGGTCGCAGCTCGAAAGCTGGTCGCTGCGCGCCAGCGTTGCCGGCAGCGCTCGCCAGGCGATGCAGATGATGAGAGAAGCGGTCCGACTCGGCGACGCATATCGCTTTGCCATTCTCGACATGCACATGCCCGAGATAGACGGCGCTGAGCTGGCGCAACAGATCAAGGCCGACCCCGCTCTCCGCGGCGCGATCCTGATCAGTCTCAGCTCCATCGGTGATCACGTCACGCCCCAGATGATGGAGCAGCTCGGGTTTGCCCGGTGCCTCACCAAGCCGGCGGTTCCCTCGTTTCTTTACGATTCGATCATCGATTGCCTTGCTGCCGACACGCCGCGCGGCCGCCGCGACGACTGGGGAATTCCGCAGCCCGAAGCGACGATTCGCCTCGATGGCGGTCTCTGCCTGCTTGCGGAGGACAATGAGATCAACCAGATGGTTGCAGCCGAATTGCTCCAACAGGCGGGCGCGGTTTGCGAGATCGCCGGCGACGGAAGGCAGGCACTCGAAAAGGCGTTGGAGAAGCGGTTCGACTTCATTCTGATGGATTGCCAGATGCCCGAGATGGACGGCTTCGAGGCCACCCGCCTGATCCGCGACGCCGAGGCAAAAGCGGGCAACGGCTATCGTCGGGTGATCATCGCTCTAACCGCAAATGCAATTAAGGGTGACCGGGAGCTGTGTCTCGCGGCGGGAATGGATGGATACGTCACCAAGCCGATCGATCCAGCGGAGCTGCTGCGGACGATCCTCAGCCTCGTGCCGGCCCTGCAAATTGGAGGGCACGCTTCGCCAGCGGCAGGCCCGCTTGCCGCGAAACCGAAGGCTCAGGCGTCCGAGCCAACACCGCAGCCTCCGCAGGCGCCAAGCGAAGGACGGCCCGTCCCAATTGACGTTGTTTCGCTCCAGAAACGGTGCATGGGCAACCGCAAACTGGCCGTCAGGGCGCTGACGAAGTTCGAGACCATCGTGAACGCGGATCTGGAGTCGCTCCAGGAGGGAATTCGCAATGGCAATGCCAAGTCCGTGGCGGCATCGGCCCACAAGATCAAGGGAGCGGCGGGAAATATCTCCGCCGAGGACCTCCGGCGAATCGCCTCGGATCTGGAAACGCTTGGCAGGCAAGACCAGCTCGCAACTGCGCAGGCGACGTTGGAGCAACTGCAGGCGGCGGTCGAGCGCTTCCGCCAGTATCTCACGACCGCACTGACGGATCTATCGGGACCCGCCGTCGAGGCAGCCCAGAACGTGACAAACAACCCGGAGCGTCGCAATGCATAGGAGCAGATTCTTCATCCTCCTCTGCGCGTGCGTCCTGAGCGCCGCTGTCGCCCACGGACAGGATACCGCGCTCGACGACGCGCTTCCGGCCGCCGGGCCGACCACGGCGCCCAGTTCCAACGGCTTTGACGCCCAGCCGGGGCTGGATGCGCCCGAGCTGATGCTCTACAAGGATTTGCCGGTGGTCGTTGCTGCCGGGCGCCGCGAGCAGACGCAGCAGGAGGCGGCGGCTTCGGTCAGCGTCGTTACCGCCGACGACATCAAGCTGTTCAACTACGAGTCGGTCTCCGATGTTCTGCGCGGGCAACGCAGCTTCTATATTCATACCGACGGACTGAACGATTTCGCCGGCGTCCGCGGATTCCTGCGCCCGGGCGAGTGGAACGCGCGGATTCTCGTGCTGGTCGATGGCCGGCCCACCAACGAAATGATCTATGGCCAGACGCACATCGACAAAGACTTTGTCGTTCCCATGGAGGCCGTGAAGCAGGTGGAAATCGTCCGCGGGCCCGGCTCGGCGCTCTACGGAAGCAACGCGGTTTTCGGCGTGATCAATGTTGTCACCAAAGACGGAGCCGACGTCGATGGAATCCAGGTGAAGGCGGAAGGCGGAACCCAGGACACGGCTCGCCTTTCCGTTCTGTTCGGCACTAAAACCAGCAACGACTGGGATATCCTCGGCTGCGTGACGGGATATACGAGCCAGGGAGACAGCGACGTTATCTACGACGGCGTGAATGAACCGGCGTACAACTTCGGACACATCGAAAACGCCGACTATGAGGGCGTGGAGTCGGCCTTCCTCAAGGCCAAGAAGGGGGAATTCACGGCGGAAGTCGACTTTGAAAACCGCACGAAGGACAACCGCGCCGCGACGTATGACACGTCCTTCTTCAACCCCGGCTCAGAAAACGAACAGCGCTCCAATGCCACGCTTCACTTCGACCACGAATTTGAGCCGGGCAAGAGTCTTCACGCGATGGTCTACTACGGTTCGTATCACTATGAGCAGCGGTGGGGCATCGACGTCGATGTCCCCCAGCCCTATGAATACCATACCCTGGGCAATGATGACTGGGTCGGCGAGGAAGTCCATTACGACTGGCAGGCCACCGATACGCTCCACGTGCTCGCCGGCGCGGAAGGCGCACAGTCCCTCTACACTTATCAGCACGATTTTACATCGCTCCAAGGCTCACTCCTCCAGGCCGATAAGTCGTTCAACACCGCCGGCGCCTTTGTCGAGAGTGAGTGGAAGCTCACTAAATGGCTCACCGCAGTGGCAGGTGGACGAGTGGATAAGGTTCAGCGCATCGGCGTCAACTTCAGCCCCCGCGGAGCCCTCATCGTGCAGCCCACTGCGCAGGATACGTTCAAGGCGCTTTACGGACGCGCATTCCGAAGCCCCAATCTCTACGAGCAGTTTTACAACGTGCCTGGCTTCAACACCGGTAATCCGAACCTCAAGCCCGAAATCTGCGACACCTACGAGGCGGTCTACGACCATCAGTTCAAGAACGGGTGGCGCGGCACCCTCGACGGTTATCTCTGGCGTCTTTCAGATGCGATGGACGATGTCGTGCTCGCCGACGGCAGCGTCCAAACCCAGAACCGCGGCACCACCTGGGCGCACGGCATCGAGGCCGAAGCCGATAAAAACTGGGACAGCGGCGCTCGGCTTCGCCTCTATGGGACCTATACCCGCGACGAACACGGCGGCCAGCTGCTGGCCAATTCACCCCAGTGGATCGTCGGTACTTCGCTTGCGTTTCCGGTCATTAACGCACGCACATTTCTAGCGATCGAACCGCAAATCATCGGACCCCAGCGGAACGACCAGTTCATTTATACGCACCCGACGTTCCTCACCAACATCGTGCTGACTTCTCGCGACGTCGTGAA
>Ga0302326_10024518_pt1 | contig 12257 bp, 14 predicted proteins | sample Palsa_T0_3_FD_202264 | JGI IMG/M metagenome (GOLD analysis project Ga0302326, IMG submission 202264) | Peat permafrost microbial communities from Stordalen Mire near Abisko, Sweden - Palsa_T0_3 | ecosystem: Environmental > Terrestrial > Soil > Palsa > Peat permafrost | place: Sweden: Abisko...
GCGCCTCGGCCGCCAGAGCCTCGCCCAGGGCGGCCAACCATGCGTCGGTGTCAAGCGACTCGCGTTTGAGCACGATGCCTCCCGACAGCCGGGAGCAACGCGTATCGATGGCCCCGCCTTGCGCCATCAGCTCCAGCCGCCGATCACCTAACTCGAGCGAGATCCGGCGCACCACCTTGGGGCCGAACATACCCTCCCGGCGGCGCTCGACACGGACCCTCGCGGGCACCACATCCTCCAGCTTTGCCGCCAACGCCTCGACGAACGCGCCGAGATCGCTCAAGTCGACGCGCAGCGACGCGGCGAGCAGATCGATGTCGAGCGCTGCGTCGTCCGGTGCCATGGGTTACGGAATCAGCGTACGCCTCAGCCCGCGCACACGCGCGCTCGAGGCCCTCCCATCGCCGCTCCTTAGTCGCTCGGACTCATTCAGGCCGACGCTGGTGACGACATCAGAGGATCAGTGCACGAGGTATTTCGTCCTCCCGGAGGCCAGCAACGTACCTGTCTTCGGGTTCACGAGATAGACGCAGGCATAGTCGACCTTGGATACCGGAGATTTCCAGCCCGAGACCCGGGTGAACGTTCCGTGAACCGTCCATACCAACTTCTCCCTCGGCAGGGCTTGAGCACTCTCGCCGGCCATGCTCGCTGCGCACGGCTTGTAGTCGACGAACAGGTAGGCCTTGTCCGGCTTGGTCGAGAAGCCGCTCAGGGTCACGTTATAGACAACGTTCTTCTTGGCGCCAACCGGCTTGGCCACCCGGATACTGTCGCGGCTGCTGGCCAGCGCTGAGCCGCCGCAGAGAAGCCCCACCGCGACGCCGGCGAGTGCGATGCCACGGACCCGGCCGCGCAGGCGGGGGACCGTCAATGTGGTCATGCGTGCCCTTTCGTTTCGACCCTCACGAGAGCGCTCCGAAGGCGCGACCCCAATGATAAGCCGCGCGCATAGCCGCGCGCCGCACCTGGGCGGGCTGGGCGGGGTCAGATGCCGCCGCGCCCGGCCACAAACGCGAGCGACGCGAGGACGAGCAGGACCACGACCACCTGAACTCGCGCGGGCAGCCGCGTCGGCCGACGCCGCGCGAGCTGTCGCCGCGAGCACGAGCTGATGAAGATTCCTGGCCCTGACATGTCTTCCGCCGGCGCGATCCAACCGGTGTGCCGACGGTGAGTCAAGCGCCCTCGGCGGACGGATCCCGGAAATAGGCACAACTCCGTGGCAAGATCAGCCGATGGAGTTTGCCGCCGTGGCGCACTCGGTCGCGGGGATCCCGTTCATGACGCCGGCACTCGGGCGGCGGGTGTACGACCACATTCGCTCCACACGGCCGAGCGAGGCACTCGAGCTCGGCACCGCTCACGGCGTATCGGCCGCCTACATCGCGGCGGCATTGGAGGCGAACGGGAGCGGTCACCTGACCACCGTCGATCACGGCGGCGCGGCGTACGACCCGGCTCCCGAGGCGGTGCTGGAGCGCGCCGGGCTCCGTGAGCGCGTCACAATCGTCCGCGAGCACAGCTCCTACAACTGGTTCCTCAAGCGGCAGATCGAGGGCGCCAGCGACGCCGCCGGTAACTGCCAACCGCGGTATGACTTCTGCTATCTCGATGGCTCCAAGAATTGGAACATCGACGGTCTCGCAGTGGTCCTGATCGAGAAACTGCTGCGGCCGCGGGGCTGGCTGCTGATGGATGACCTCGAGTGGACCTACGAGAACAATCCGTGGATCCTGCCGCATTCCGACGGGCGCCCGCTCGGCCCGCTGTCCCCAAGTGAACGCGCCGAGCCGCACCTGCTCGCCGTGTTCGAGTTGATCGTCAAGCAGCACCCATCGTTCACCCGCTTCATCCGCGAGGATGCCTGGTACGGGTGGGCGCAGAAGGGCGGCGACAGCCAGCGGAGCTACGAATTAACGACCAGTCGACCCCTGGGAGCGCTGGTCGCATCCGAACTGCGCCGGCGGCGTCGGCGAGCCCGGCGGGCGAGGAACTAGTGGTCTCGCTCTATTCTCCGGCCGATCCCGCAAGCACAGGAGGCTGAGTTGCCCGAGGTCGAGGCCCATATCACGGGCACCGTGTGGAAGATCGAGGTGGAGGTCGGCGACAGTGTGGACGAGGGCGACACGGTGGTCATCCTCGAGTCGATGAAGATGGAAATGCCGGTCGAGGCCGAGGATCCGGGCGTGGTCAAGGAGATCCGCTGCACCGAGGGTCAGTCGGTGTCAGAGGGCGACGTCCTCGTTGTCCTCGAGTAGCCCTGACGCCACCCCGGCCTCCGGCGGCGGTCGGCTGCTGGTCGACGAGCCGGCGCCCGGGGTCACACGGCTGACGATCTCCAATCCGGACAAGCGCGGCGCGCTCGATCACGCGATTCTCGACCGCTTCGCCTCGACCGTGCCACAACTCGATGCCCGCTGCGTGATCATCACCGGCGAGGCGAGCACATTCTCCGCCGGCTACGACATCGGGGACCTGCCGGAAGCGGTATTCGCCCACGAGGCGGAGAAGCTGGTGGCCCATCCGTTCGCCGCCGCCATCGATGCCATCGATGCCTATCCGTATCCAACCGTGGCGGCCCTCAGCGGTCCCACGATCGGCGGCGGGCTTGAGCTCGCACTCTCGTGCGACCTGCGCATCGCCGCAGCGGCGATCCCGCTCGGGATGCCCCCGGCGAAGCTCGGGCTGGTGTACTCCCACACCGGCATCCGCAGGTTCATCGACGCGATCGGCGCTCCGCGTACTCGCGAGCTGTTTCTGGTGGGCCGATGGATCGACGCCCGCACCGCCCAGGCCTGGGGGCTCGTCAACAGCGTCGCCGAGCCAGCGCGGCTGGCCGCCGAGGCAGTCGAGCTGGCCACCGAGATCGCCGGCAATGCGCCACTGGCCCAGCTCGGCAACAAACGAGTGATCCGAGCGGTGCTCGACGCGCCGACCGCGGTCGGGGATGATGTCGAACGCGAGCTGATGCAGTTGCGCCGCGAGTGCTTCCGATCCGAGGATTTCCGCGAGGGCGTGCGCGCGTTCGCCGAGAAGCGTGCGCCCGGATGGAAGGGCCGGTAGAGGCGTGCGACGCCTACCGGCGATGATGGCAGCGCTGGCGGTGATCACGGCGGTCGTGGTGATGGCGACGGCGATGGTTGCGCTGGGCGGCGCCGGCGCGAGCGCAGATGTGCCCACCGGGGCGAGCACGGGCGCAATCTCCGGAGTCCTCACCGACCAGAACGGGCGTCCCATCGACGGTATCGACGTGCAGGCCGTGCCGACCGAGGTGACCTGTCCGACCGGGTTTTTCTGCGGCTTCCAAGCACCGTCGTCGCCAAACGGCCAGTACACGATCGCCGGACTCCTGCCCGGGAGCTATCAGGTCAGCGCACTTGACGGCAACCGATCGCTGCCCGAGGGGGTCGTGACGGTGACCGCCGGCGCCACCGGCACCCTCAATGTGCGTCTGCCCCCGCCCGCGGTGCCCGCGGGCACCGGGGCCCGGTGGGCGGCCAGGGATCTCGCGTACCTGAACGCAGAGCGGGCCCGCCAGGGTTTGCCGGCGGGAATCCTGCTCAACACCCGCTGGGCGACCGAGTGCGCGGCTCACGACGCCTACGAACGCGACAACGGCGTGCTCCAACATCCAGAAAGCCCTGGCCAGCGCGGGTTTTCGCTGGGCGGGGCGTGGGCCGGGCTCAACAGCATCCTGGCCGAGTTCGTGTGGACCAAGAGCGCGAACCCCTGGGAAAACGCTCCCATCCACCTGATCCAGCTGTTCTCACCCAGCCTGAGCGTGATCGGGATCGACGACAGCAGCGGCCTCCAGTGCGCGACGACCTGGCCAGGCCTGCTCCGCACCCCCGTGCTCAGGGACACCGTGTTCACCTATCCCGGCAACCAGTCGCGCGGCATTCCGCCCAGCGAGAACGCGGCCGAGAGCCCATTCGTTCCGGGCCAGTTCGTCGGAATCCCAGACGGGACAACCGCCGGGCGTGAGCTGTTCGTCTACCTCAACCAGGCCGGCGAAACGGGACAGGCGCCGGTCAAGATCCTCACCGCCCGGCTCTCCAGCCGCCTGGGCTCGGTACGGATCCGCTGGGTGGACAACAGCACTCCGACACTCGGTCCCTATCTCAGCGGCGGCATTCTCATTCCGGTCAGACCACTCTCGGGGGACACTCGCTACACGGCCGCAGTGGTGATCAAGGATGGACTCGGGAAGCTCAGCCACAGCTGGAGTTTCACGACGGCCGGCCCGGCTCGCGGCCACTTGCCACCCGGCCACCGTTGAGGCCGGTCAAGCCGTCCGCCCCCTGCCTTATGTTGTTTGTTGCATGATCGAGATCGAGGCGAGGCTGCACGAGCTCCGGGCCCTCGGCCTTCAGCTCCGCACTCGCCTGGTGAGCGGACCGCAGGGACCGCACGTGCTGCTCGACGGCAAGCCGGTGTTGCTCCTGTGCTCGAACAATTACCTCGGACTGGCCGACCACCCGCAGGTCAGGGAGGCCGCAGCCGAGGCGGCGACGCGTTGGGGGGTCGGCGCCGGGGGCCCTCGCTTGGTGTCCGGAACGATGACGATCCACCGCCGGCTGGAGGAACGCCTGGCTGCATTCACCGGCCGTGACAGCGCGCTGCTGTTCGGCTCGGGCTACCTGGCCAACGCGGGAACGATCGCGGCCCTCGCGCGCCCGGGCGATGTCGTGTTCTCGGACGAGCTCAACCACGCGTCGCTCCTCGACGGATGCCAGCTCTCGGGCGCTGAGGTGTTCGTCTACGACCACTGCGACATCGAGCACCTCGAATGGGGCATCGGGCAGGCAGCCGGCCGCGGCGCGCTGATCGTGACCGATAGCGTGTTCTCGCTCGACGGTGACATCGCGCCGCTGGCCCAGATCGTCGAGCTGGCCCAGCGATACCGACTGCGCTCGCTGGTCGACGAGGCCCACGGCATCGGCGCCCTCGGCCCGGGTGGGCGCGGCGCGCTGGCGGAGGCAGGGCTCGAGGACCAGGTCGACGCGATCGTCGGCACGCTCGGGAAGGCGCTCGGCAGCTATGGCGCATTCGTCGCCGGTGATGAGCAGATGGCCCGCTACCTGATCAACGCGGCGCGCACGTTGCACTTCTCGACCGCGCTGCCGCCACCGGCCGCCGCCGGCGCACTGGCCGCGCTGCACCTGCTGGAGGCCGGGCCCAAGCGGGTCAAGAAGCTGGCCGCGAACGCCGCCGCATTGCGGACCGAGCTTGAAGGCGAGGGATTCGACCTGAGCGGTTCCCGGACCCAGATCATGCCGCTCGTGATCGAAGATGCGGAACTGGCGATGCGCATCGCCGAGGCAGCGCTGGCGCGCGGGGTGTTTGTGCAGGCGGTGAGACCACCCGCCGTGCCGTCGCTGGGCTCACGGCTCCGCCTGGCGGTGATGGCCACCCACCGCGAGGAGGAGCTTCGCGCGGCGGCGCGGACGCTCGGTCAGGCCGCGCGCGAGGCCGGACTTCTGCCCGGGGTGCCGTCCGCTCCGGTCCTCGACACGGCTTCGCTGCCTCAGCCGGTGGCAGCGGTGCGACCGCCCTCGGTCGGGGTGTTCGACTTCGACGCACCAGAACCGGTCAGGCACGCCGCCTAGCCGACGAGCGCAGCGGGCAGCAGGCCCGGCGTCGTCGTGAGCCGCGGTGGTCCTGAGCGGACGTCAGTCCTCGTAGGGCGTGAAGTCTCGCTTGCGGGCTCCGCACACCGGGCAGAACCAGGTCTCGGGTATGTCATCGAACGAGGTGCCGGGGGGAATGCCGCCGTCCGGGTCTCCCTCCTCCGGGTCATAGATAAACCCGCACGATTCGCACATCCACTTCACGCGTCGTAGCCTAGTGCAACATTCTCGAAATCTCTTTGCGCTCTGGCGGCCTCGAGCGCAGCCCGCTCGGCATCGAACCGCGCTAGGGTCGGCGACTCGTGGTCGATCTACCTGAACCGGGTCAGGCCTTCCACCACGGCCCGGAAACCGCGCCGCGTCTTGCCGCGACGGTGATTCTCCTCCGCGGAGGCTCGGAGACGATCGAGGTGCTCCTGGTCAAGCGAAACCCGGAGGCGCGGTTCATGGGCGGCGCGTGGGTGTTTCCGGGCGGGGCCGTCGACCGCGATGAGGGACATGGTGACGGTGCGCTGCGCGCCGCCGCCGTCAGGGAACTCATCGAGGAAGCCGGCGTCCAGCTGGCCGGGCCCGACGAGCTCGTCCTGTTCTCGCGCTGGATCACCCCCGCCGAGGTCAAGATCCGCTTCGACACCTGGTTCTTTCTGGCGACGCTGCCGGACGGGGTCGAGCCGCACATCGACGGCGCCGAGGTGGTGGACGCACGCTGGTACACGCCGGCGGCTGCTCTGGCGGCGTCACGCGAGGGAGCGATCTTGCTCGTGTTTCCGACCATCAAGCATCTGGAGCAGCTCTCGAGCTTCGCCTCGGTGCAGCAGCTGATCGAGGCAGCTCACACGCGCGAGGTGCTCACCGTCCAGCCACGCTTGATTCGCTCCGGCAATACCGCGCGGATCGTGCTCCCCGGCGAGCCCGGCTACGACGACTAGGTGTCGGCGTTGAAGTCCGGCAGGCCCAGGTTCTGGATCCAGTGGCTGACCGTGATGTTCAGCTGGGTGAACTCGCCGGTCCAGATCAGCACCCCCATCGAGATCAGGACCAGGCCACCTGCCCCGATCACGACGGGGTAGTGGCGCTTGACCACGGCGAATGCCGAGGTCGCGGTCCCGAAGGCGAGGCCGGTGATCAGAAACGGCACACCGAGACCGGCGCAGTAGGCCGCCAGCAGCACCGCCCCGCGGGAGGCCGACGTCGATGTCCCCGCAGCGGTCACGATCGCGCCGAGCGTCGGCCCCGTGCACGGCGTCCAGGCGAGCGCGAATGCCGCTCCGATCAGGACCGGGCCGCCGCGTCCAGCGCGCTCCACGAGGTTCCCCACGTGCCATTCGCGGCTCAATATCGGCACGAACGGAGCGAGCAGGAACACCACACCCATGGCGATGATCAGTGCTCCGGATATCTTCAGCGCCGCTGGTCCGGTCAGGGCACTGCGCAGGGCGCGCTGCCCGAGCAGGCCCAGCACCATGAAGATCGCCGAGAAGCTGGCGATGAACGCCAGCGTCGGCAGAATCACCCGGCGGGTGCGAATCTCAGACGGTGCCACGCCCGCCACAGCCGAGATGTAGCCCGGAACGAGCGGCAGCACGCACGGAGACAGGAACGAGATCAGTCCCGCCCCGAACGCCACCGGAATCCCGATCCCCGAAGCCGGATCTACCACTGCTGAGGACTCTAGCGCCGCCCCTATCTCGGCCGGCGCGCTAGCGCCCGCTCAGCACGACACCGGCCGTGCGCTCGATCGGACAGCGTAACCTTCACCCGCCTCACGCGTTAGAGTGCCCATAGGGTTTACGTGGAAGCCTCGGCCCTCCCAGCATCAGTAGGCCTGGCGCGGACTCGGATCTCGATCGGCGCATCGCTGTTGCGCCTTCGTTCCGACGAGCAGCTCGTGAGTTTGTTTCGCGCCGGCAATGATGACGCGTTCGGCGTCATTCATGACCGGTATCGCCAGCGGCTATTTGCCTACACGCGCCAGATGCTCGGCGGCTCCTCGCAAGACGCTGAGGACGCGCTCCAGGAGATTTTTGTGCGGGCCTACGGCGGCCTGCGCGCCAACGACCGTCAACTCGCGCTGAGGGCGTGGCTGTACCGGGTTGCGCACAACCGCTGCATCGACGAGCTTCGCCGTCCGTCGCTCCCCGCCGCGGACGCGTTGGATTGCCTGCACCCGCCGGCCCAGGACCCTGCCGCCAAGGTTGAGCAGCGTGACGCGCTGCGACGCCTGATCGCCGACGTCCAGCGCCTACCCGACCAGCAGCGCTCGGCGCTGCTGATGCGCGAGCTGGGGGGGATGGCATACGCGGACATGGCCGGCGCGCTCGGAGTCACCGTTCCCGCAGTCAAGTCGTTGCTCGTACGGGCACGGGTGGGGCTCGCTCAGGCGAGCGAGGCGCGGGACACCGCATGTCCGCAGATACGCGAACAGCTCATCCTGGCGCACGACCGCGGTGTGCGGGCAAGCGGTGTGGCACGACGCCACATGCGCGATTGCCGAGACTGCCGCGAGTTCCGGGGCGAGGTGCGCGGCGTGAGCCGTCAATTCGCGGCGCTGGTGCCCGCGCTGGGGCCGGCCGGAGTGCTGGCGAAACTGCTCGGATTGGGTGGGGGCGCGAGCGGCGGTGCGGCGGCTGGCAGCGGTGCGGCGGCTGGCAGCGGTGCGGCGGCGGGAGGCGGCGTGGCAGCCGCGAGCGGTGCGGCGGGCGCGAGCGGTGCGGCGGGCGCGGGTGGAGCGATCGCCTCGGCGGGCGCGCTGGCCAGCGGCGCCAGCCACGTGGTCACGCTGCTGGCGGCCGCGGTGCTCACCGCCGGCGGAGCGGTTGAGGTCCAGCGCACGATCAGCCCGCCCGTTCGCCACCACGTCCACCACCACCGCGTGGTCACGTTGGCACGCGAAGCTCCGACCCCGGCCTACGTGGCTCCGCAATCCATCCCTCAGGCCCAGGTCGTGACCAGCGCTCCGGCGCCGAGCCAGCCGGTGACATCCAGTTCCACACCGCCTCCAGCCGCCAAGAAGGTTGTCCCGGCTCCGGCTGTGACCCAGGCCGCCAAGGTGACCAGCTCGACCGCCCCGGCACCCGTTCCTGCCTCGGCGAGCACCGAATCCAGTGGTGACCCGGCCCCACCGGCCGGAGGACCCGGCGGGTCTGGCACCAGCGCCGCCGCGAGCTCGACCAGCACACCGGCGGGCGCCCCCACGCCGACCGCCGGCGGTAGCACCACGTCCTCGACCCCCACGACCGGCAGCTCGGACGCCAGCAGCACGGCAACCGCCGGTGCGACCGTGGGCTCGGGGAGCTCGAGCCCAGCTACGAGCGCGGCCGGATCGACGGGCTCCTCGAGCGCGAACACGCCGACCAGCCCGGCCGCGTCGGTCTCGGTCGGCTCGGGAACCGGATCCTCGGGCGCCAGCAGCACAACCGGATCCTCAGGGTCGGGTAATTAGCACGGTCGAGCGCTGGCTCGACGAGCTCGAACACGAGGAGCTGCTCGTTCGGCGCGGGCGGCGGTCCGGTCTCTACACGATCATCGCGGTCCACTCGACAGTGCTCGGTCCGTCGCTCGGTGGCTGCCGCATGTGGGGCTACGACGACTCGCGGGCGGCCGTTCGCGACGCGTTGCGGCTCTCGCGAGCGATGACGTTCAAGGCTGCCGTCGCGGGACTCGATCTCGGCGGCGGCAAGGGGGTGATCATGGCGCCGCCGGACGGCCGGTTGCCTTCCGAGCGCCGCGAGGCGGCCCTGCTCGACTTCGCGGACGCGGTGCAGACGCTGGCGGGCCGATACATCACCGCCGAGGACGTCGGAACCTCGAGTCGCGACATGAGCGTGATCGCTCGGCAAACCCACCACGTCGCTGGTCTGGCCCGTCGCGGCGGCGGATCGGGCGACCCGAGTGCGTTGACCGCACTGGGGGTCGAAACGGCGATTCGCGCCTGCTGCGAACGGGTCTTCGCGTCGGACTCGTTGCGGGATCGCACGGTCTGTGTGATCGGTCTTGGACACGTCGGGGCACGGGTGGCCAAGCGCTGCGCCCAGAACGGCGCGCGTCTGCTGGTGGCGGACGTCGACGGGCGCAAGCGCAGCATCGGCGAGCGGCTCGGTGCCCGCTGGGTGACACCTGATCGCGCGGTGCAGGCGGACGTCGACGTGCTCGTCCCGTGTGCGCTGGGTGGTTTTCTGGACCAGGAAACGGTGCCCCGCCTACGCTGCCGGATCATCGCCGGGGCGGCCAACAATCAGCTCGAGGATGAAGGGATCGCCGATCTGCTCGCCGCTCGCGGAGTCCTGTGGGCACCCGATTTCGTCGCCAACGCCGGCGGCGTGATCAACATCGCCGAAGAGAGGGGCGGTTACCACCCAGCCGCGGCGCGCCTCCGTGTCCTGCAGATCGGCGACACGCTGCGCCAGATATTCGATCACGCCGAGGAGATCGACGCGACGCCGCTGGCGGCCGCGATGGAGCTCGCGCGGCGCCGCCTGGCCGCCGGCGCAGCCGCCCGCCCGAGCCCACCTGCCCACGGCTAGCCTCTATCTAGGTTCCCAACCCGGACTCGTGTCCCCTGAGGTCGATGCCCGGGGGACGCTCCACGCCGCTGGGCAGCCGCCCCTCGTCGGCGAGCTTGTCCAGGTGAGCAGCCAGCGTGACGGCGGCGGCTGGTCGCAGCACGAGCGGTACGTCGCTCCACGCCGCGTCGAGCAGTTCCTCGACGCTTCGCCGCCCGGCCTCGAGCGCCACCACGAGCCGGCGTTCGCGGTCCTGGCGGTGGGCGATGTACTCGGCGAGCTTGGCGGCCGGATCGTCGATCGGAGGCCCGTGACCCGGGCACAGGACGGTCAGCTGGCGGCGAGCGAGGCGGGCCAGGCCATCCAGGTATGCCGCCAGCGCGCCCGGGTCGGGGGGGATGAAGACGCTGCCCTGGCCAAGGACCGCGTCCCCGCTCAGCCCAATCGGGCCGCTGACGAACGCCATGTGGTCCGGGGCGTGCCCGGGGGTACTGACAGCCTGAAGGGGCCCAAACCGGGTGCCATCGGCGAGTCGCACGTCGACCTCCCCCCCGGCGGCGGCCAGCGGCGCATCGGGGAACCGCACCCGGACCGCCGGAACGGCCTGCGCATGGTCGGCGTGACGGTGCGTGAGCGCGATGCCGGCCAGGCCGCCACGGCGCTCGAGCTCGGCGCACACGGCGTCGATGTGCGGGTCGAGAGCCGGCCCGGGATCGACCAGCCAGGCGGGCTCTCGATCGATGATCCACGAGTTCGTTCCGGTGAGCGTGAACGGGCCGGGATTGGGGGCGCGGATCCCCACGATCTCGTATCCGGGGAGGTCAACCCTGGTCATTGCTTGAATTGTCAACCATGGCGGCGACCGCCGACGACCCGCACCCGAGTGATGACAACTCCGGTCTCGACGCGAACAAGGCCAGCCGCAGCCTCTGGCACGGACTGATCTCGCTCACCGTTCTGGCGGCGCTGGTCGCCGGCCTGCTGCTGGCGGTCCCGGGGCTGCGCGGCGTGGCCGACAAGGTCAGCGACATGCAGATCGGCTGGCTGGTGTTCGGCGTCGGGCTGGAGATCCTCTCCTGCCTGGGCTACGTGCTGGCGTTCCTGCAGGTGTTCGACCGCGCCCCGGTCAGGTTCGGAGCCCGGGTGGCGCTGAGCGAGTTGGCGTTCGGGGCGGCCGTGTCACTCGGGGGGGCCGGAAGCGTCGCCGTGGGCGCTTGGCTGTTGCTCGAACGAGGCGGCAATCCAACCCGCATCGCCGAGCGCTCGGCGGTTCTGTTTCTCCTCACCAGCGCGATCAACGTGATCACGCTGATCCTGGTTGGGCTCGGTCTCTACATCGGCCTCCTCCCCGGGCCGCGCAATCCGCTGCTGAGCATCGTTCCCGCCGCTGCCGGTACGGCCGCGCTCGTGTTCTTCTTGCTGCTTCCGCGGTACAGCGAGCGACTGGCCGAATCGCGCTCGCCCGGCCGCATGCGCACGCTGATGCTCGAGATCGCCGTGAGCATCCGCCTCACCGAGCAGGTGCTGTTTTCCCGTGATTGGCGCATCATCGGCGCGATCGCGTTCCTGTGGTGCGACATCGGCGTGTTGGCCGCCTGCTTCGCGGCCGCCGGCCACGTTCCGCCGCTGGCCACGATCGTGCTCGCATACCAGATTGGCTACCTCTCCAACATCATCCCGATCCCCGGCAACATCGGCGTGCTCGACGCCAGCGTCGTCGGCATGTTCGTCCTCTACGGGGTTCCCGCGACTCTGGCCACTGCTGCCACCGTGGTCTACCACGCGATCGCGTTGTGGGTCCCGGCCCTGTGGGGCACCGTGGCATTTCTGATCTTGCGCCGCACACGCAACAAGCCGCTGCACCTGCGGCCCTCACGCGAGGATCGCCGACGGCTACGCAGCGCGCGCCGAGAGGATCGCGAGAACGAATGACGGCAGTGAACTCCCGCCGGCCCGGACACCGCAGGCGCGTCTGAGCGCGCCCACGGTAACCGTGAGTCAGAAGTCGTGCGCGGCCATCACATGCTTGACGTGCGTGTAGTCCTCCACGCTGTACATCGACAGGTCCTTGCCGTAGCCAGACTGCTTGTAACCGCCGTGCGGCATCTCGCTGGTCAGCAGC
>Ga0302326_10024519_pt1 | contig 12257 bp, 10 predicted proteins | sample Palsa_T0_3_FD_202264 | JGI IMG/M metagenome (GOLD analysis project Ga0302326, IMG submission 202264) | Peat permafrost microbial communities from Stordalen Mire near Abisko, Sweden - Palsa_T0_3 | ecosystem: Environmental > Terrestrial > Soil > Palsa > Peat permafrost | place: Sweden: Abisko...
AAAGAAGGAAGAAGGCGTAATCGACGCCGAGTACGTGGACGTCGCGGACAAGAAGTAAGACTGCCGCTCTCAGTCAGAGGTAGCACAGGGCGCTCGATCGCAAAGGGCGCCCTGTGTTTTTCAAGTGTGAAGGAAGAAGTGGAGCAGCAGAACAAGCGGAAGGCAGGACAACAAATGACTGAGACGATGTGGAAATACGAACAGCTTCGGGCAGGAAAGATCTACAACCAGGTCATGTTCAATACGCGAGAAGAAGCCGAGAGCTTCGCCGCGCAGATGACCCGGGTGGAACCCGATCTGTTCTGGCGAATCGAGCCGGTAGAAGCCCGGTTGTGGTGGAACTGACTTAAAAAAGGGTCGCCTTGGCGACCCTTTGTATTGAGTTGTATTGAATTGACTAAATATGGCGACGACACAGACCAAAGACTATTACGGACTTTTAGGGGTCAAGAAGACGGCAACGGCGGATGAGATCCGCAAGGCCTTCCGCAAGCTCGCCCGCAAGCACCATCCGGACGTGAATCCGGGCGACAAGAAGGCAGAAGAGCGGTTCAAGGCCATCTCGGAAGCCAACGATGTTTTGAGCGACGAGAAGAAGCGCAAGGTGTACGACGCGTTGGGGTATTACTCCGACCAGATCGACCCTGCAACGGCGGAGGCAGCGGCCCGTGGTGGCTACGGTGGTTTCCCTGGAGGGGCTTCGACGGGACAACAGGGCGGCGGCCGTGGCGTGCCCATCGACTTTGGCGGTTTTGACTTCTCTGACTACGCTACGAGCCGTCCTGGCGAAACAGGATCGGGCGCAGGTTCGAACTGGGGCAGCTTCCGGGATATATTTTCCGGCGTATTCAACCATGGGCAGAAACAGCAAGGGCCGCAAGCGGGCACCGACCTGGAATACCAGGTCACAGTGGATTTCTGGACCGCGATCCGCGGCGGAGTCGCCCGGATCCAGGTGGCGCGGCAGGAAGTCTGCCCTACCTGCAAAGGCAAGCCCGCGTCTGGCGGAGGCGCATGTCCAGAGTGCCACGGCGCCGGCCAAGTGACGCAAATGGGTGGACGCATGAAATTCAACATCGCCTGCCCGCGTTGTGAAGGTACGGGCAAGCTGGAGAATGAATGTGCGACCTGCCAGGGCGAGGGAACGGTAAGCCGCACGGAGACCGTCGAGGTTCGCATCAAACCCGGAACCCGCGATGGGCAGCGGATACGGCTAGCGGGCAAGGGTAATGCCGGCACGAACGGCGGCTCCGCAGGCGATCTGTATCTCATCATCAAGATCGACAGCCACCCCGTATTCACCCGATCGGGAGACGATATCCAGGTGGTGATCCCGGTTACGGTACCGGAGGCGGCCCTGGGTGCCAAGATTGAGGTGCCCACTATCGATGGCCGCGCCCAGTTGAAGATCCCGCCGGGGACGCAGAGCGGACAGAAGCTGCGCATGCGCGGCAAGGGAGTTCCTTCTGCAACCCACGACGGAGTTCGCGGCGACGAGATCGTTACCGTGGAGATTCTTGTGCCGCAACTGCGCGACGAGCGTTCGAAGGAGATTTTGCGGGAGTTTGCCAAACTGAATCCGGAAGATCCCAGGGAGGCGATGTTCGCAGGAGTGTGACCTTACCAGGCCTGTGATTGAGAGCGAAAATGCCGACGAAACGTAAATCCAAAGGCGCTTACATGATCTCGGCGGTGGCCGAGATGTACGAGATTCATCCCCAGACCCTGCGGCTCTATGAGCGCGAAGGGCTGCTGCAGCCCTCGCGTACCGTAGGAAACACCCGTCTGTACACGGATGAAGACCTGGAGCGGCTGGAGTTTATTCTCAACCTGGCCCGCGAGTTGGGAGTGAACATCGCGGGCATCGCCATCATTCTGCAGATGCGGGAGCGGATGGAGGAGATGAATCGCCAGATGCAGGATTTCGTCGACTACGTGCGCACCGAGATGCTCACCAAGATGCAGCAAGCTATGCCGGCCAGCGAAGGCGCCATCGTGGCCCTGCGCCGGCCGATGGTCATCCCCGTGGCAACCCGCAAACGCTGAAGCTGCTAATTTTAAGATGCATTGTGGGCCAAAGTGTACTCTAAAGGGGCTGGGGGAGTCTTACCCTAACCCATTGCAAGCATGATGAATCTTCTGCTCGTCCTGAGTATTACCGGCATCATCACCTCCACGATGTATGCCCTGCTGGTGGTCGCAGGTGCGGTGCGTCTAGCCGTCCGCCGGCGCAGGTCGCTGCGAGGCGCTTTTACCCCGCCGGTGAGCTTGCTCAAGCCGCTGCACGGACCGGAACCCGACCTCGAAGCTCACTTGCAGAGCTTTTTTGAGCAGGACTATCCCAGGTTCGAGATCATTTTTTGCGCGCGCAGCGACCAGGATGCGGGACTGGAGATCGCCAAGCGGGTAGCGGCTCGCTATCCGGCGATTCGCTCACGGTTCCTGTGCAGCGGCGATGCCCCGTACGCCAACGCCAAGGTTTGGTCGCTGGAAAGAATGCAAAGCGCCGCGGCACACCGTTTCCTGGTGGTGAGCGACAGCGATGTCTCGGTGAAATCCGATTATCTACGGGCGGTTATGGCGCCCTTCGCCGATGAGCGGGTAGGCATGGTTACCTGCCTGTACCGGGGCGTAGCCGGGGTCAGTTTCTGGTCGAAGCTGGAAGCAGTCGGAATGTCGGTGGAGATGTCGGCTGGGGTGCTGGTGGCGGAGATGCTCGAAGGCATGAAGTTTGCCCTGGGCCCGACCATGGTGGTGCGACGCGACTCCCTGGACGAAGCAGGGGGGTTTCGGGCCCTGGGACCCTACCATGCCGACGACTTCATGCTGGGGAACCTGATCTCGGCCGGCGGACACCGGGTCGTGCTGTCCACCCACACCATCGAGCACCATGTACTAAATTCCTCGTTTCTGCCCTCGGTGCGGCACCAGATCCGGTGGATGAAGAGCACGCGATTTTCCCGCCCCAAGGGGCATTTCGGAACGGCGCTAACGTTCAGCGTGCCCTACGGACTGCTGGCGGCCGGGGTGGCGATGGCCTTTCATCGTCCGCTGCTGGGCGCCGCGCTTCTGGCCTGGACCTGGGCTTCACGGATAGCATTGGGCGCCCTGGTGGGTGGCCTGGTTGTTGGAGAGCCCCAGCTGCTGCGCAGTGCGCTGCTTTACCCGCTGCGCGACCTGCTGGGCTTTTGTTATTGGGTGGCAAGTTACGTGAGCAACGAGGTGCGGTGGCGGGGAGAGGTCTACAACCTGCTGCAGGACGGGTTCATGAGAAACGGTTCCCGCCCCTCCGAGCGCGAGCCCGAAGCTATTCTTACCGCGTAGTACATGCTTCATTGTCCCTTCCGGGGAAAGACTCCCTCAGCATCTAATCCTTGAACGGAAATTAGACCAAAGTGGCCCTGCGTTGTATCAGGGCACGACTTTAGTCGACGGCAAACTACAGCGGGCGATCGGTATAGAGCCCTTTGTCTGACAGCTCCTGCAAAAGATAGGCGCGGGTTCCAAGCAAGCCGGCTACGCGCGCTCGCACATCGCCCGGCACGAAGAGAAATCTGCGCGGACCCTTGCCCCACAGCGCAAGCAGATCAGCATCACTGATCAGCACGCGCGGGGCATCCGGATAGTTTGAACCCCACAACATGGAACTCACCCTTCCATTGACCAGCAAGGCTGGTCGCTGGGTATAGAAAAGGAGCGATGAACCGTCAGCTACGTCGCCATAGAGAATGAGCGTGGCATCCGTACCACGGGGGCAGATGTGGTTGATGGTATCGGCCATGGCCCGCGACGAGAGCATTGGCTCAAAGCGCCCCAACGCGATGTGGGCCGCGATGAGAAATACGGCGGAGGTGAAGGCCACGCTGGCCGTGGCCTCGAAATGATGGCCCTGCCGGCGCAGTACCCAGGCCATCACCGGACCGAGCAGAAGCCCGGCGGCGGCCAACCCCGCGGGCAAGCGTAGCGCGGCAAAGGATGGCCCAGTGAGATCGAACAAATGAGACATGGAGAGGGTGTAGCCAGCCACATCGCGGTGGGCGAGGAGCGCACCTATATCGCTGCCGGAAGGTATGGCGCGTGAGGACCACAAACCGTATCCAAGGGCGATCGCGGCAAGGATACCGATTACGGCCAACGTGGCCTGGGCTCCGGTGAGCCATTTGCTCACCGGCCCTGGCTCGCTTTCCTCGCGTGCCAGACAACCAGCAGTGAGCAACAGCAGAGGAAAATAGACGGGAAAGGTGTAGTACTCCTGGTTGGTGGAGAGAGAAAAAAAGATCAGGATGACGGCCGCGTAGATCGCGAGCAGCCAGGTGGACCTGCCCCGGAGGAACACGACTGCCTGCGTCCATCGTTTTCGGGCGGTCCACGCCTGCCGGAGAACAACCGGCAGGTAAATGCTCCAGGGAAAAAGCCAGACCAGGTGCAGGCTCCAATAAAGAAGAAAAGGAAGCTTGTTGTAATCGACCGGGTAGCGCTTTCCGAGGAAGCGAAGGACCTGCTCGTTGATGAAGTAGAAATAGAAAAAGCCATGGACATTGCCGGGGGACGGAATGTTCCCAAGAGGGTGCCCGGCGCCTGGATTGCGAATGCCGGCGAGGATGTGCCATGGCAAAGCGATGACCAGAAAGAGCACAATGCCAGAGGGCAGGCGGAATTGACGCCAGCGCCGCCAAAAGCCGGTGAGCAGCAGATAGGGGACGGCAGCTAGAAAGAAAAAGACCGGAGCCACCAGGCCCTTGGCCAGCATGGCCAGCGCCAGAGCCGCCCAGGTCAGGTAAAAGCGGCGGGGTTTCTCATCTTCGATCCCGATGAGAAAATTGTAGAGAGCAAACGCCAGCATCAAAGTAAGCAGGACTTCGGGAATGAAGACACGGGTAAAGAGAAAAACGCCTACGCTGGTAAGAATGCTGAGGGCGGCATAGAACGCGGCGCGATCGCCGTAGGCACGGCGGCCCCATGCCCAGGCCAAAATGGCCAGGCCGAGTACGCTCAAGCTCAGCGGCAGATGGGTGGCAAAGACGTTATATCCGAAGAGGTGGTAATCGGCCGCGGCCAGCCAATAAGGCAACGGCGGCTTTTCCAGATAGCGGATGCCATCGACTTTCAGCGTGACCCAGTCGCCGCTCTGCGCCATGTGCTGGGCGGCATTGGCGTGGTTGGCATCGGCGTCATCCAGCAGCGGCGGGGCAAAAAGCGCGGCCACATGGACGGCTGCGAAGACCAGCAACAGCAGCGTCCAGGCTCGCGCTGGAGAGAGGTTAAAGGCATTCTCGGGGGGAGCCTCGAGGGAAAGAGCGAAGTGATTCGACATGGTTGCTAAACGTGCGGTGCGTAAGCAGCAGGATACCAGCCAGGCACCCGTAAAAACCGCCCTGGACCCCTTGGCGCAGTTAGCTCCAACGGCTGACGACTTCGGCGCCGCTGCAGCACAGTGCGTCCATGATGCGAACTCAGCTGCCGTGCATAGCGTGCGCACCAGCTCACGGCGGCTACAGGCAATGCTCGAAGCCATGCTGCGCGAGGCTCCCCCCATTGTCGTCCGCCAGGTAGAACAGCCGGCCCGAGCGATGTTGCGGCCACTGAAGCAGATTCGCCGGGCGGCCGGACCAGTGCGCGATCTGGACGTGCATCGCAAGCTCCTGGAAGACTGGCTGGGCGAGGAAGAGCCTAAACCGGGCGACGGAAATGATTCCTCTGGCGATTCCCCTGACCTGGGCAACGACGCAAACGTGCTCCGCTCGCAGGCAGAGAAGCTCGATACCTGGCTCAAAGGCGAGCGCAAGCACCTAGCGCATGATATGGAAAAGCAGATCAGGAAACCGCTGCAGGGACTGCCGCAACTGCGGAGTACGCTCTGGGCCGCCATCGCTCAGATCCCCGCGGGCACACACCGGGCGCCACGTGGGGCAGACGCCGTGGCTTTGGAGGACTTTGTGCGCGCAGCCGACGCCATGCCGCGGCTGGATGCAGAGAATCTGCATGACTTTCGCAAAGCGACCAAGAAGGCGCGGTATGTCGCCGAATCGGGCGCACAGGGGCAGAGTTACAGCGGCGTGGCCAAGGCGCTCAAGAGCATTCAAGACGCAATCGGTGAGTGGCATGACTGGTTATGCCTTGCGGAGGAGGCGAAAACAGCCCTGGGCGAGGATGCGCCGGAGCTGAGTGCTTCCCTGGAGCGCGAAGTGGAGCGTCATTTTACCGCGGCGATGGATACCATCCTCAACATGCGGGGGCGGCTGATTGGAGAGTGGACAGCGATGAACCCACCACCCCGCAAGCGGCTGCCCGCAGCCGTTGCCATCAATAGCGTCCGCGCGGTTTCCGGTTTTTAGGTTTGTAAAAATAATGTGAGACGAAGTGGTGTATCTTGCATTGCAGACAAAATCACGCTCTTACCAGGTAAGACTCCCCCAAGATGCAAACGTACGCGGCGATTGACATTGGTTCCAACTCCTGCCGATTGAAGATCGCGCGAGTCCAGCAGCACCAGCTAAAAATCCTGCATGAGGATCGCGAGGTCACTCGGCTGGGAGCGAGCGTCTTTGAAAGTGGAGTGGTCTCTCCTGAAGCCATGGCGAGCACGCTGGCGGCGCTCAAGCGATTTCTTCGAGCGGTCAAGCTGCACAGCGCCGACCAAGTGCGCGCGGTGGCGACTTCTGCCTTGCGCGACGCCCGTAATGCGCAAGCGTTTCTTGCCTGGGTGAAATCGGAAACCGGTTGGGAAGTGGAGGTTATCTCCGGCCTGGAAGAGGCCCGCCTGATCCACCGCGGGGTGATGGAGGGGCCGGGCAACCAAGGCAGATGCCTACTGATCGACGTCGGCGGCGGCAGTTGTGAGATCACGCTTTCTGAGCGGAAACGCATCCAGGAGACGGTGAGCCTGCCGCTGGGCGCGGTTCGGCTGACCAAGGAGTTCCTTCCCGGCGATCCTCCCTCAGAGGGGGAGCTGGCGCGGATGAAGCAATTTATTGCGCGCGAGCTGCGTAAGGCGGAACGGCGGTTTGGCGCGATGCGCGTCTCGCTGGTGATCGCCACCTCAGGCACTGCGGCGGCGCTGACCCAGGCCAGCCAGTCGATGGGCAAGAGCAAACCGCCGGGCAAAGGACGGGTACTCCGAGGGAAGCCGTTGGTGGAGACACGGACTGTGCGCCTGCTGACCAGCAAGCTCACCAAGATGAATAGCGCACAGCGCAGCAGTATCGCGGGCATTGGTCCCAAACGAACGGAGATTGTGGTGGCGGGCGCGCACGTTTATTCCGAGCTGTTGGAGCGCTTCGCGCTGCCCGGCTTCATTTACTCGGATCTGGGGTTGCGCGACGGCATCCTGGCCCAGATGCTGGCGGAGCAGGATGCCAAGACCATAGCCCACCAGGAGTTCGAACGGGAACGCTGGCAGGGGGTGCTGGCTACCTGCAAGCGCTACGGAGTCGATCCCAGGCAAGCCGACCCGGTGCGCCAACATGCGCTCCAGCTATTCCGCGACCTGCAGTCCGTACACGATTTGCCGCCGGAATACAGCGCGTGGCTGCAGGCAGCAGCGATGATGCGAGACGTGGGCAAGTTCATGAACTACCAGGGTCACCATCGTCATGCGCAGTACATCATCGCCAACTCTGAGCTGTTCGGGTTTACCCCGCTGCAGCGGTCGATTATGTCGGCGATCGCGCGCTACCTGGGCAAGTCCCGTCCGGACCCCGCGGATCGCGCCATGCGGACCATTCCGCCGGAGGAATCCGCCCACGTGCATCGGGCGGTGGTGCTGCTAAGACTGGCGGTCGCGTTGAACCAGGACCGGGCGAGCGACGTGCTCAAAGTAACCTTGCACGTCTATCCCAAGCGCGTGCTGATGGAGTTGAGCCCAGGGCGAACAGGCGCTGAGCTCGAACTCTGGTCGCTGCGCAAAGAAGCCGATTATTTCCGCGAGGTGTTTCGCCGCGAACTTTTCGCGGCGCTCGCATAAATCTGCCCTCGCGTCCATCATTTTGCCACCACGACCAGCCCACCCTCGAGATTATCTATCGAGTAGGGTGATCCTGGAGCCTCGGTAATTGCGGCCGGCGTGATCGAATAAACATGTAGTCCGAGGCCGGAAAGGGCATACAAGTGGTTGTTGTTGTCCCAGGACATACCGAAGAAGCCTTCGCTCGGATCGAGCGCTGCGCCAAAGGGCGTCACCGGGTCGGCTCCGTTGAAGTGGAAGATCGATAAACCCCATGGGCCGCGATAACCTGACTCATAATCGTAGTTGATCACTGCCAGAAGCTTGCCGGAAGGGGACATGTCCATGACGCCCGGATAATTGGTGCCGCAGTCGCTGGTGACGTACGGCATGTTTTCCCAGGTGTTCTTCGAAGTGATGTTACCCTCTCCGTCCACCACGTAACTTGCAAGCTGGGCCCCCTGAAATCCTCCTTCGTTACCCCCTCCACACACAATGGCGACCAGGTTGTTGGGAGCGGAGGCCACACTCAGGGGCCAGAACGGCCCCGTCACCGAAGTGGGGTCGACTTGGTGGAATTGGATAGCTTCTAGCGTCCCCTCGCTCTCGCGCTTGTACCCCAACAGCGAAGAGGGTGTATCCGTTAGCGCATAACCGAGGGCGTCGTTTCCCGTAATTGTGAGCGTAATCCCGGTGGACGAAGTGTCGTACGCCGGGGTAGCCCCGCGAAAGGTCAGCGCGCCGGACCCTTTTGCGACATTGTAAGTCTGGATGGCAGCGCATCCTACATTGGCGTCAAGCTGCACGTAGAGGTTCCGGCCGGTGTGGTCCAGCACCGCCTGACTGCCCGTATTGTCACCACACTCGGAGCCTTTGTAATCCTGGGTATTGATCTCCGAAACTTGCTTTCCGATTGCGCCGTTCGCTTCAACGGCATAGGAGTGAACCAGGTCCGTGCCCAGGGTAATGAAGTGGGACCCGTTGCCGGCAGCCATAGCTCCGGTCGTCTTGAATGGAGAGCCCTTGACGAGCTCGAGTTTCCCATCGACTGAGGCGGCGAACCCGTCGACGCCCTTAGAGGTTTGCAGGTAGACATAAGCCACGGGAGCAGGCGCGGTCTTGGTTCCTTCGGGAGATGGGGTTTGAGTGAAGGCTGGCCCTGCCGAAAGCAGAGCGACGAAGGCAGTGAGTAAAACAGTATTACAGATACGGTTCATGATGTTCCTCTTGGATTTCTTTCATCGCGGCTCAACATTTCCGGAGCTGGCGCTAGCCGTAGGGGGGCGGCCGTAGGGAACGGCCGAAGGCGGACTAGAGTATAAGCGCCAGTTTGAGCAAGAGCAACCGGCAAATCGTCCCGTCGTTGAGCGAAGAAGCCGATTATTTTCGCGAAGTGTTTCGCCGCGAACTTTTCGCAGCGCTCGAATAAATCTGCCGGAGCATCCGCGGGTCCAATAGCGAGACCAATTGTCCTGGACGTTGGGTGCAGTCGACACGCGCGATCGCCCCCTTGCGCATCCGGATGACAGCCGGTCTCGGCGCACAGATGAGCGAGCCCAGGAACTGCGGCAGATTGGGGTTGTGGCCCACCACTAAAACGTTGTCATAGGCTGAGAGCGTTCCTATCAACGTCTGGAAGCCGGACACAGTACCGGAAGGCGAGACTGCATCCGTAACCTGGATTTTGCTGTCATACGCCACCTCCGTCCCCACCAGTGAGGCGGTTTGCAGTGCCCGCTTGAGCGGGCTGGAGAGGATCAGGTCAAACTGGATGCGCAGGGCGTTCAGGTATCTGGCAATCAGCAGACATTGCTCCTTGCCTTCCTTGTCCAGAGGGCGCTTGGCATCAACGGTGGGGCTGGCACGGCGGACGCCGGCGCTGGCGTGGCGAAGGATGTAAAGATTCATCGGGTTGGGAGTTCTCTTCTCATCGTGCGGCAGCCGGAGACGGCGGTGGCTGCGAATCAGATTAAAGGCGGAGCGGAGATCTGGGTTAACGAAGTCAGCTAATTCATAGGATTGTAACAATTCCGCGCCATTTAAGAAAACCCGCTAATAGACCGGCGCGGGGGTTGGCAGCGGATCCGAGGGTAGTCCGGGATCTGACGGTGGAAGGGGTAGGGGGACCGGATCGGGATCAGGCGTAGAGTCTGGCCCGGGGTCGGGTCCCGGTAGGGGGTAGACATCGGGTTCTGAAGCGAATAATGAAGTCATTCCAGTTGGAGGTGGCGCCGAGCAAGGACGGTTGCCTGGGTCCATGTGCGTGACTCCCAGGTCTCAAAAGTGAGACCGGGGCCACCCACCCGGGTGGGACACACTACGGTTTCTTCTCTGGGGCAGGTGTTTTCGGGTCGACGATTTTCGATTTTTCGATGGGCCCCGGCTTCTCGCTGGGCGGTGAGCCGCCCAGGGGGAACTTTTTTTCGTGCAGGTCGAGCCGCGATACCTGAGGGTCGTTGGTCTCTGACAGTTCCGCCGAAGGGGGCGGCGGTAGTACGACCTCGGGACTGGCCAAGGGCTCCGTCCTCAGCTTTAGCACCAGGTCGCGCAGCGTGGGTTCGGACATCGCTGCCAAAACATCGATCTCAGACGGGGTCGGCTCATCCTCCTCAACCATGGCTGCGAGCTCCACCGCGGCCACCATCGGAGGGTCCACAGACATGACCAGGGCCGCCTCGATCCCGCGCTGCCAGAAGCGGCTCGCCAGCAGGAGAAAGAGCCCAAGCTGCGCCAGCAGACATGCGATCCAGACCTGATGTGCGGGGAGGGCTTTCCAGAGATAAAGGCAGACTCCGAATGCGCTCACACCCGCAGCAGCAACCAGGAGGAAGCAGCCGGCGATGCGGAAGAAATGCCGAACCAGCAGCCTGAACGCCGGCAGCAGCGCCTCTCGAACCTGGAGTTGCCCGTCCATGGCATTGCGCACGATGTAGACCTCGACCAGATCCCACCACAGACGCACCATCAACCCGGCAAGCAGAACCACAGCGCCGGTGATCGCCCAGTAAATAAACATCTGTCGATCGAAGTGACCGGCGCTTAACCGATCCAGCACCGCGGCCCGGATCCCCAGCAGGGCGCCCAGGATCAGAAGGGCAAGGCAACCTGCGATGATGGCGGCGCGCACAAAACGCCAGAAATATGCGACTCCACCGCGCAACAGCACAGAAAGCCGTGCCGGCTCGGCGGAGACGTAGACAAAGATGGTCCCCGCAAAAAGAATGAAGAGCACCAGCAGTTGCAGCAGGTTAAGGTAGCCGGCGGTGCGGATCGCGATGGGGAAAAAGTTGCTGGCGCGGAGATGGATTTCCAACTCCGCGAGATACGCCAGGTCGATGGTGCCGGCAATTTTTTGCGCGGCAAGGCTGTGGTCCAGGTAAGGCGCCAGCCCGGTCGCGAATGGGATGCCGGCAAGCAGGCCAAAAGCCAGGTTGACGGCGTAGGCCCAAACCACAAAGGGCCAGTTGCGCAGCGTGAGTCGAAATCCTTGGACCAGAAGGCTGGGTCGCGGGCGGTTCATCCGGAGTTGCTGCTCCAATCATCTCAGACCAGGAAAGATAGCCATTGCACCATAAGCTGCTGGGCGAAGACCCAGTAGTTCGTCAGTTTCAAACGAGCGGTGCTGTCTGCGCGCAGGGTGTAACTATTATTGAACGAATTGGCGTCCAACGGGACGATCTGGTCCGGATCCACCTGGGCGTAAACCGGACGCGAGGATTTGTCCCAGGAGAAACGGGTCCAGCGATCTTTTCCGTCCCAGGTGGCTTGCTCTTTCGAGCCGTCGGCAAACCCCACCTCAACTTTTACCGGGAAGACGAAGGTGCCTCTGCGGCGCACCACGACACTGCTTTGATACAGGCCGCCTGCCTTTTCTGCTTTCCACCATTCGCTGGGACCGAAGCTCAAGGATTCCACGGAGTAGTCGAGCATCTCAGTGCCATCGATAGCCTGAGCAAAATACGGCTCCAGATCCTTGCGGCCGGAGACCTCTTCCATGGTGCGCCGAAAATCAGCTCCGGTGGGATGAGCAAAGCGGTAGCGCGAGAAGTAGACGCGCAAGGCTTGCTGCACGGTGTCCTCGCCCAGAACTGCCTCCAGCGTGTTGAGCATGGTGGCGGTTTTGCCATAGACGATAGAACCGTAACTGGCGTCACTCGAAAATTTCCAACCCAGGCGCGCGATCGCGTCGAGGTCGGGATGGGAGAGGTAGGAATACCGCGCGTACGCGACATCGCTGCCGTATAGAGTACGCGCATTCACCTCGGAAGTATTTCGACCGAAGATCGCGCCCATCACTTTGTCTTCACTGTAACTG
>Ga0302326_10024520_pt1 | contig 12256 bp, 6 predicted proteins | sample Palsa_T0_3_FD_202264 | JGI IMG/M metagenome (GOLD analysis project Ga0302326, IMG submission 202264) | Peat permafrost microbial communities from Stordalen Mire near Abisko, Sweden - Palsa_T0_3 | ecosystem: Environmental > Terrestrial > Soil > Palsa > Peat permafrost | place: Sweden: Abisko...
AGTCCGTCTTGGTGGAAACGGGCTTCTCTTCAATCGGCCAAATAGGCTTGCCGGTCACGCGATCGAATACGTACAGAAAGCCTGTCTTTCCCGCCAGCGCGACCACGTCGATCTTTTTCCCGTTCTGCTGGATCGTAGTCAACGCGGGAGCGGCCACGTTGTCGTAATCCCAGATATCGTGATGCACGTTCTGGAAATGCCAGAGCCGCTTTCCCGTACGAGCGTCCAAGGCCAAAAGGCAAGTGCCGAACAGGTTATCTCCCGGGCGGTCGCCGCCCCAGAAATCGGTAGTGGGCGCCCCGGTCGGGAAATAAGCGATGCCGCGGGCCGAATCCACCGAAATCTCGCCCCAAGTGTTGGTTCCACCGGCATATTTCCAGGCGTCCTTCGGCCAGGATTCATAACCGAATTCGCCGGGATGCGGAACAGTATGGAATTGCCACACCAGTTTTCCGGTGACTACGTTGTAGGCCCGCTCATCGCCGGGAGGCGAGTAGAAACCTTCGCCAGTTGCGATGCCGAGTATGATCAGGTCTTCAAACACTTTGCCTGGGTTGGAGGACGAGCCGCGGATCGTTGCCGGATCGCGGCCAAGTCCGTTCGCCAGGTTGACGACCCCATTGTCCCCGAAGGACCGGATCGACTTGCCGGTCATGGCATCGATTTCCTGCAGGTAGCCATTGACGTGAAAAATCAACCGCCTGTCCTTTCCGTCCTTGCTCTCCCAGTAGTTGAGGCCTCGCTCGGTGATCCCCGTCATCCCGTCGTGAATCCAAATCTCTTTGCCCGTCGCGGCGTCGAGTGCGATAACAGATTTTTTGCGCCCGGTGATGAAGATGACTCCATGGGCGACGATGGGGTTGATTTCCGTCTGCGCATAGTCATACGTCCAAGCGACTTCGAGGTTGCCGACATTGGCCTTGGTGAATTGATTTAACCCTACGTAACGGGTGCCCTCCGGCGAGCCCGCCCAATCACGCCATTCGTTGCTGGCGGGCGCCTCTTTGGAAGCTTGTTTGGAAGCTGGCGCTTCGCGTGGCGTTTGCCCTGAAACGGAAAGGCCCGCCACCGCGAGGGCGATAGCCGCAAGCCACGCAAAATGCCCCGGCCTTATCCTAAAACCCTTGTTCGAATGGACCATGTCCTTCTCCTCTTGCTCTCTTACTTTCTCCACTCGTTTCCATATCAAAACCCTGCCCCATGGCGTTTTATTGTCACTTTTTGGTGATGGATGGTTTACCCCAGAAAATGAATGTGCCGTGGACCGCCGTCGTGACCAGGTCCATTGCTCCGTCATGGTTCAGATCGACCGCAAGGATCGAATTTCCAGCGCCTGACCGGTTATGGATCACCTCCGGAACGAACCTGGCGCCGCCCGGCGCCTTCGGATCCCGTACTGTCTTAAACCACAGCAGTGTTGGCGCTCCGTTCGGGTCCGGATCGTTGTTGGTTTGAAGATGTGACCACTGACGCTTACCCACAACGAAGTCCGGAATTCCGTCCCCGTCGATATCGGCAATGGCCGTTCCGTGAAGTTCCGATACGGTCGTACCCGGGGGATTATTGCTGTTCGGATCGCCGACGATCGGGTGCTCCACAAAAGAGATCTTGCCGGCGGAGTCTCGCTTCTGTTCAAACCACGAGATACCCCAGCCGTGAGCTTGCATCACGGTCACCACGTCCAAGAGGCCGTCACCGTTGACATCGTAAACGCCCATCTCGGCGCCGCCCGGCGCCGCGCTTGCCGTCGAGCGGCCGAAAGGCTCGGGATGGTAGGTCCAGGTCTCTTGTTTACTGCCGGCCGGCGGCTGTTCAAACCATCCATAGCACTCCACGATATCCATGCGCCCGTCGCCATTGATATCTCCTACGCCCAGGCCGTGGTTGCCACCGCCGCCCCACGGGCCCTGCGTGGAAACCTTGTGAATAACCCAAGGCGCCGTCGGATTCGCCGGATCGGGCTTGGCATAGCTTAGATATCCGCCACCCCCGTAGATGAACTCAGGTTTCCCATCACCGTCAATATCCGCTACCAGCGCAACCTCCTTCTGCGCAATCGGGACCACTTCGTACTTGTCCCAACGACGGTTTTCACCCTTCGGATTGACGTAAAGGATTACCGGATCTCCCACGCCCTGCATCTGCAGCACATCAGGCCAGCCGTCGCCGGTGAAATCGGCAGCGAACCCCTGCATGCTCTGAATCGGATACTGGTTGGACGGATTCACTGTCTCCGCCCGGTAGATCTCGCGGCGAGTGGTGTAGTTCGGACCGAGATAGTAGTATGGGCCGGCGACGATGTCTAGAAAGCCATCATGGTTAAAATCCGCCGCAGCTGCGCCCCACGAATAATAGAAATCGTCGATTCGTTGCATGCGGAAACGGCTCGATACGGTTTCCTCGGGAAGGACCCGCGCGTTGAGGTCCTTGTAACTGATATCTTTAAACCGAACTTCACCCGAACCACCCGCGTAAAGCCCGATGGGACCATAGTTGCCGAATTCATCCGCGACGGCTCCGCCCAGTGCGCTGCCTCGTCCACCAGCCCCGTTCAGGATAGTGCTGAGCTGCGCCGCATTTGACGCCACCGCGCTCGAGCCAAATCGCTGCTCGCGGCTGTTCATGCCCAGCGTCATCTCAATCTGATTCCAGTCGGCTTTTCTGTAGCCGCCCTGCGGCCTCGAAATAGGAAGGATCACGCCAGGAGGCGCAGCGCCCAGGCCGCCACCGCCACCGCCGCCTCCGCCTCCTCGTCCACGTCCGCCGGCGGCCTGCGCAGGAGGCGCCGCCCCTCGTCCGCCAGCCTGCGCGAGCGGCTCCCTCGATAACTCCTTGCCCTGAGGATCGAGGGTGACACGGTAGACCGCCTGATCATTCTCCGCTAGAGAAACATAGACACCCTTGAAACCCTGTGGTGTTTTCTCTGCCCGAAATAGCACTCCCGTCTGGCAATCGCCTCCGCAACGGAAAGACGCAAAAAAGCTCACGTCCTGGTATGACTTATCCATCATGAGCCAACCGCCTCCCGCCGAGGTATCCGCCACAATCTCGCCGTTAGAAGCGCTCCACTTTGCTTCTCCGAGCGGGTGCCAGCCAGTGAGCCTGGAACCGCTGAATGTCTCATCCGGAAAGAAAGTAGTCGGATGAGTGTCCAGCGCAATCAACGCCGGAACAATCGACGCTGCCGCCACCATAGCCATCGTTCGGAAGGTCATCATCATCTCCTTTACAACAAACAACTAAACAACTAGGCCGGAATTAGCTGATTTTCCGTCCGCAAGAGGGCCATCCGAATTTTGGCAGCTCGTGATGGCGGCTCTGGACGCTGCCTGCCAGTCTCGCTGTCGCAGATGTGCGCCGCGCGGTCCGCCGCAGTAACCAAGATAAGACCCCTCGCCCGTGACAACTTCGCTGGGGGTGATCCATTCTTTTTGGCCACCTTCGCTCCCGTGATGCCGATCCGAATCAATTTCACATTTAGGCGCTGCGGAAGTGGTGGCCGCTCCCGCGCCTTGACCTTCATAAAAGCGAGAAACCATGATTCGGCGATCCTGATGGCTTTGACTTGACAATATATACTGACGATATTGGTATTGTCAATGGCACCTAAATCGAGCATATCTAATTTATGGCCGGGCATAAGCCTGATCTACAAGAGTTGGCTGATCGTCCGCTGGTAACGGCATGCCGGGGCAGGCTGGGGGCCGTCCAGCGGGATGGGAACCGGGAAGTCTTTGGTAGCGCACTTGTCGCACGGTTACACCGGCGAAAGCGCTCTCTGACCATGCGAGATCGCTTACTTGCCGCTGCCGTTTCCGGCCGGGCGAACGGCCCCGCGGTCCCGAACGGCTCCCGCGGCCGGCGCAAGTTTCGCGGGATACGCATGATCCAGAACCGACCACATAAAATCGGCGGACATTCGCGCCTGGTTGTGGCAGCCCATGCAGCCTAACTGCGGAGTTTGCTGCAGGAAGGTTTCCATCGTGAGATTGGCGATGGCTGACGTCGCACCGAGACCCGGAAACGTCTTGGCCGCATCGCCGCTCTGGCTGACCGGAACGGGGATCGATTGATCCCCGTCAAGCCTGGGCCATTGGCTGACAACGAGTTCGTAGTGCTCCCAGGGCGTGCCTTTCAATGCCGCCTCGTAAGCCTGGTTTGTGGACGCGGTATCGGGATGGATCGGCGCCGCGGCCAGACGCGCCACATTAAATGGACGCACTGGCTCCGGCGCCAGCGGAACCAGTGCGAGCGGGTTCTCAGCCGGCATCGGAGCGCCGCTGCCATCGTTCAACGCGAATTTTGAAATGGAGCCGGGACGCGCGCTCGGAACGCTATCCACCTGCTCCCAGGAAGCCCAATTCCATTGCGGCCGGGTCGGAGTCTTTTGCATGACGTGCAGACCCGCCAGTCCGACCTCCACCCGCGAGCACTGGCCGTTCGCCGGATCCCTCACAAACGCCATTCGAGTGTAATAACGTTGTCGCAGTTCCTCAGGAAGGCCCTTCATCATGATCCAGGCGGCCTTCAACGCAATCGACCCGTCCGGAAAGTGCAGCACCGGCGCCGGAGGCCGCGGACTGGGAATTTCCGGCAAAGAACTCCGTAGAAAAAACCTGTTGCGTATCAGGTAGTCGAATGCGACCTGATTGTATAAGGTAAGGTAGCGCAGGTAAGTTCCGTTCTGCGCTGCCAGCGGGCCGGTTAACTCGCCGGTTCCGGCCTGCCCCAACTCCACGTCTCCGGAAAACGAGGCTAGGACCAAATCGCCAAATTGCGGTTTCACATTGCAGGCGTTTGCGTTCGAACCGTCGTATTTGCTGAAACCCGGTTCCGGAGAAGATCCATCCTCGTGGAAGACTTCCCAAAGCGATTTGAACGTCTCAAACACTCTCGCGCCGGCGTCGCCAACTGATTTTGCCGCATCGGCCGCTCCGCGCTGACCTGGTTTTGCGGGCCACACCAGGGCTATGAACTGCCGCCAGGAATAGTCGTCGAAATAGGCGATGGGAACCGCGGTGAACGAGGCGGGTATACAAACGTCGGATGGCATCGCCGGGGATGAAGTCGCGGGTACAGGCTTGTCCGGACACGGCTGCGCAATTGCGCTCGCGGCAAGAACTGCAGCCAGGACGATTGCTCGGCGCAAAGACGAGGACACGGGGCCCGCCACGTCGCGTTTTTCCGACATACAACGATTCAGCATTCTCTTTTTTGCCGCCACTCCGCCAGCACCCAACAAAGCCCTTTCGCAACGCTTGACGCCAACCAAGATTGTATATAACATCTGGTATGGATTGCATATAGTATCTGGCATTAGTTGTATTGACATATTTGGAAGATCGTACATGATCGCCAGGCGCCGTGCCTGGACTGCGATGGCAGCCCATCGGCGAAAGGAACATTATGCAAAGGCAAGGAATGCTTCTAAGTGCGGCCATTGGCTTGCCGCTTTTAGTTGCCTGTCTGGCTTCCGCCCAGAACTTTAAACCCGACGCCGTTTTCAAGGTCAGCACTCTGGCTACAGGGCACGTCATCGGCGACGCTGCCTGGCGTGCGGACAACGGGGAACTGGTTGGCAAGGCAAAACCCGGTGGCAGTGGCGGATGGCTCGTTCTCGACCAGGGTTATCAGGACGTCGGATTTCACGCGCACTTTCTTTGTGACGCCGGTTGCAAGACCGGTGTCCTGCTCCAAGCCCAAAAAGCGCCGGACGGCGGCTTGACGGGCATCTTCACATCCCTCACCGAAGGCGACCTGAATTCTTATCGCGTTGCAATCGATGCCAGTGGCAAAGAGTTGAGCCGAGAGAAGCTCACGCCGGCCGCACGCGGAGGCGGTGGCCGGGGCGCCGGTGGCGCTAGTGGTGGCGGAGGCCGCGGCGGCGGAGGTCGCGGCGCCGGCGTTGGTCAGGCTGGCGCCGGTCAGCTTGGCGCCAGCCAGCCGGTTCCCGCGGTGGCAGCGAACCGTCCCGCTTCAGGTGCGGCGATCGGTCCGAATGGCTATGTCATTCCACCCACCAAGGGTGGCTACCATTCAGCCGACTGGAACGAGATCGAGCTGCTGCTGCATGGCGCAACTCTGAGTGCGCAGATTAACGGCGGCAACGGCGTGACCGGCGGCTCTACCGGCGACGACGCCTCGGCGGGCGGACTGGTGGCGTTGTATATTGGCGGCCCGGGCGAAGTGCGCTTCAAGGGTGTCGGGCTGAAAGATCTGGAAATGCGCGCCGAACCGGTGGAACAGGTTTCGGCCAACTACCGGATGCAGCGGCTGGACGAGTTTTATTATGGCTGGTCCGCCGCCGTGGCCGATATCAATCACGACGGAATTCCCGATATCGTCTCAGGGCCTTTTTATTACCTCGGTCCCGGCTACACGCAGCGTAAGGAAATCTACCCGCCCGCGACCTACAGTCCCGGCACTCAGTTCGCTCCCGATATGGTGAATTTGGCCTACGATTTTACGGGCGATGGCTGGCCCGACGTCCTTTCCACCGCGATGCGTCCGATGGATCTGTATGTAAACCCGAGAGGTGAGAACCGCCGCTGGGAAAAGTTCCGCGTGCTGCCCGATATCACGACCGAACTCGTACTGATGAAAGACCTGTTCGGCGATGGCAAGATGGAAGTGATCTACGGCGGAGCCAGCGGCATAGCCTGGGCCCGGCCCGATCCCGCCAACCCGACAGCCGTATGGACGCCGCACATCATTTCGGAAAATATGCGCCCGGCCAATCATGGGCTCGGCATCGGCGACATTAACGGCGACGGGCGTTTGGACGTGTTGCAAAACAGCGGCTGGTGGGAGCAGCCGGCGGTCGTAACCGATGCGCCGTGGAAGTTCCACCCGGTCCCGTTTGGCGACCGCAACGGCGGAGCGGAGTTGGCCGTGTATGACGTCAATGGCGACGGTCTCAACGATGTGGTCACCAGTCTCGACGGTCACGGCTGGGGTCTCGCCTGGTACGAACAAAAGCGCGACGCTAAAGGCGCGATTACTTTCGTCGAGCACATGATCATGGATGATTATTCCGCGAAGAATGCCGGCGACGTGACCTTCTCGGAACTGCATGCATCCGCAGCCGCGGACATGGATGGCGACGGTATACCCGACTTTATCGTAGGTAAGCGCTACTCCCTGGACTCCTACACCGACCAGGACATCCACGGTCCGCCGGTCTTGTACGTGTACAAGACGGTCCGCAATCCCAAGGCGCCGGGCGGTGCGGAATTTGTGCCGGAACTGATTCACAACCGCTCCGGCGTGGGTTCGGCTTTTGCCGTGGCCGATCTGAATAAGGACGGCGCGATGGACATCATTACCTCGACTGATCGGGGCACATTCATTTTCTGGGGCAAACCCCGTGCGTCGTCGAAAAAGCCGGCGGTTGCGGCACAAGCAAAATAGCGACAGAAAGAACATTCTCTGACCAAATTGTTCCTGAGGTGTGCAATGCATCAAAAAGGTAGGATCGTGGCTGTTTGCCTCACGGTGGCAGTCGCAATTTCGATCGCGCAAACCATTAGTGGTTCGAAAGACTGGCAGTCCCGTTCCACGTGGGCCGAATACGGCGGGGGGCCGGACGGTTCTCACTATTCAGCTCTGACGCAAATTGACCGGCGCAATGTCGATCAGCTTCAGGTCGCCTGGAGTTATCCCGCCGAAGGCGGCGGGGAATACAGTCCGCTCGTGGCCGGGAAACTTGCGTATGTGCTTGCGAAAGGCGGTTCGATCGTGGCTTTGGACGCCGCAACAGGCAAGGAAGTCTGGGCCCACTCTTTCCGTGCCTCAACCGGCGCGGCGCCAAATCAGGGGGGCCGCGGGGGCGGCGGCGTTAACCAGCGGGGACTGAACTACTGGGAAAGTAAGGATCACGCCGACAAGAGAATTCTTTGTGAAGCTGGCGGGTACCTCTGGGCCATCGACGCTGCCACGGGCGAATCCGTTCAGTCCTTCGGCGATGGCGGCAAAGTCGATCTCAAGACTGGCATTGACGTGAATCACGGACAGCCGCTGACTACACGAACGGGTGGACGTATCTTTGAAGATCTATTCATTGTGGGTTCCGCCACCGGTGAAGGATATCTGTCGCCTTCCGGCGACTTGCGGGCTTTTAACGTTGTGACCGGCAAACTTGCCTGGGTCTTTCATACCATCCCGAGACCAGGCGAGCCGAACTACGAGACCTTCCCGCCGGATGCCTGGAAATACCTCGGGGGAAACAACACATGGGGTGAAATCACGGTTGACGAAGAAACGGGTATTGGATACTTCCCAACGGGTTCGCCAACCTATGATTTCTACGGTACGGATCGCAAAGGGGACGGTCTTTACGGTGACTGTTTGCTCGCGCTCGATGCTCGCACAGGCAAATATAAGTGGCATTTCCAGCTCGTCCATCACGATCTCTGGGACTATGACGCAGTTACGGCCCCGCAGTTGATCACGATCAAACACGACGGTAAGACGGTAAAAGCGGTCGCACAGGCAGGCAAGCAGGGATTTCTCTATGTCTTTGACCGGGTAACCGGGAAGCCGATCTGGCCCATTGAGGAACGGCCGGTTCCGAAATCGAACATGCCTGGTGAGTATGCATCGCCGACACAGCCATTCCCCACAGCTCCGCCGCCGTTCGCGCGCCAGTCATTCACGGCGAATGACATTGATACGTTCTTCCTGACGCCGGAAGAAAGATCTTACTGGAAGGATCGTGTTTCGAAATCTGAAAATGAGGGCCTGTATACGCCGCCGGCGTACAACAAAGACACCGTCTACATGCCGGGACATAATGGCGGAGCGAATTTCTTCGGAGCCGCTTCCGTTCCTGAAAAAGGACTTGTGTACGTCGTGACCAAGAACGTGCCGGGTCTCATCAATGTCGGAGAGCTGGGACATCCGAATCCGGTGGGCGCGGACGGTGCGAGCCATGTCGGTCATGGCGGCGCGCCTGGCCGCGGCCCGGCGGCCGCCGGCGGAGGCCGGGCGCTGACTCCGGTCGCAATGGGCCGTTCGGTATTCGCACAGAATTGCCAGGGATGCCATGGCGCTGATATGAAGGGCACCAATTCCGCGCCGAGCCTGGATGGCGTGCTTTCAAGACGAGGACGCGATGGCGTGATGACGATTTTGCGTGATGGCATCGAGCCAATGCCGGCGTTCTCAAGTCTCTCCACGGCGGAAGTAAACGGTATCCTCGCACTCCTCGGCGATCCCATCGCCGCCGGCTCGGATGGCGGAACCAGAAGCAACGAACAAGCCTATCCGGAAGGCATCCCCCAATACAGGCGGTTTTACAATAACGCCCCGATCGGCGGGCTTTACCCTACAATCATTTCGCCTCCATGGTCAACCATGACGGCCTACGACCTGAATACCGGCAAGATCATTTGGCAGATTCCCTATGGCGATGCCGACAACTATGAACCAAACCCGACCGGCGAATTGCGCGGGAACATCTTCCAAAAAACCGGTCCTGCGATTACCGCCAGCGGGCTAATCTTCTACGCGGGCAACGAAGCCCGGGTGCGCGTAGTAAACAGCGACACCGGCAAGGAGATCCGCAAGCCGCTCGATCTGCCGCGAGGCTCACAAGGGGTTCCGGCCGTATACGAAGTGGACGGGCGTGAGTTCATTTTGTTCAACGCGACAGGCGCGGTAGCCGGGGTCGTGATGACGCCCGCGCCAATCAAGCCCGACAACGGCCAGGGAGCCTATGTCGCGTTTGCCATGCCGAAAAAGACTCCTTAGCAGGATGGTCGGGATCGGATACATACTTTATACGGCAGTGAAGACATAATGATGACTTTACGAAATTGTTGTTGCGCACGCGTTGGAGGCGTCCTGCTGGGCTGGTTCGCGCTGTCTCTCTCGACGGCGAACGCCCAACACCCGCCATCGCCGGAGGTCCATCCCGACCACAGGGTGACATTCCGGTTTAGCGCGCCCAAGGCGTCCGAAGTGATCCTGCATGGAGACTGGTACGCTCCGGGAAATGGAACCGAGAAAATGCTCAAAGACGACAAGGGCGTGTGGTCCCTTACCGTTGGGCCACTCGAGCCGAATATCTACGTTTACTGGTTCGACGTGGATGGCATGGAATTCGTGATCGACCCCAAGAATCCCTGGATCAAGCAGGCGTCGATGACGACCGGCACCCAGAACTTGTTTGAGGTTCCCGGAAGCGGGGCCGATTATCTCGACGTCAAGCCGGTGCCCCACGGCGAGGTGCGGAAGGTCTGGTATCAGTCCACTGCGCTGGGATGGGCTCGCCGCATGCACGTCTACACGCCCCCCGGCTACGAACTGAGCCGGGACCGTTATCCGGTTCTCTACTTGCTGAATGGCGGCGGAGAAGACGACTCCGGGTGGGCCGATGCCGGCCGAACGAACTTTATCCTGGATAACCTCCTGGCGCAGGGCAAGGCCAAGCCGATGATTGTCGTGATGCCCAACGCCTTTGCCGTGAATCCTGTGAATCCGCTTTCCACTCCGCAGGGGCCGGACAGCGTGGACCGGTTCAGGGAGGACTTCTTTAAGGACGTAATCCCGTACGTGGAAAAGAACTATCGTGTGCTTCCGGATCGCGCGCACCGGGCCATCGGGGGGTTGACGCTGGCGCCCAATCTGTTGCTGGGCACGGCCCTCGGCCATCTTGACATGTTCAGCTATATCGCTGTGACCAGCAATGGCCTTCGCCCCGAGAGCAAGGACGATTTCGAAAAACAATACCGGAAGACGCTCGATACGCCCGAAGGCCGCGCGAAGATCAAGCTGTTCTGGATCGGGTCCGGTATCGACGACCGAGGAAACCCGAGTTCCAGGCTTCTGGCTGAAGTGCTGAAGCAATACGGAGTCAATGTGGTTTATCGTGAAAGCTCCGGCGGCCACGCGCTAACCAACTTCCGTCTCTACCTCAGCGAATTCGCTCCGCTGTTGTTCCGCTGAACTCGGTTTGGCGAAATGAGCCAGGCAAAACCATTAAGCGCCCGGATTCGATGATGCCCTCTTATGGGTCGGTGGTCGCGCGAAATCGCCAACTGCGACGCGCCGCAGCCACGTGTGGGGCGCCGGCCAAAAATCCAAACGTCTTCACGGTATGTGGCGCCTCTCCTGGCAGAACTCGAGTTGCCCGAATTGTCCGAGACTATGAGAGAGCTGGCGAGTTTTTTCAATTGCCGCCATGATTCCATTTGCGAGGAGAAGCAGTGCGAAGCCAACGGGAAGGACCTATTCCCGCAGCGCCGCGGGGCTGTGAATCGCGGCGGACCAGGCGGACGAAAACTCGTATACTCATTAGCTATGTTCAGAGGAGTTGCCGCTCTGTTTTTCGGCTTTGTTTCGTTGACCTTCGCGCAGAGCCACCCCGAATATATCCGCTTCGCGCCTAATGCGACTAAGGGCGCACTCTATAGGCCGGATTCAGGCCCGGCGCCGCATATCGCCGTGCTCATCATTCATCGCACTGCGAATTTTATGACGCACGTCGGCGCCACCGAGCTGGCCAAACGCGGCTTCATGGTGCTCGGGATGAATCCCCGATCGGACAACAACGAGGCTGAGGTGCATTTCGAAGAAAACGCGCTCGACATCAAGTCGGGAATCGAATTTCTGCGAAAGCAGCCGGGCATCACGAAAGTGTTGCTGTTTGGCCATAGCGGCGGCGGACCGGCCACCAGCTTCTATCAGGCCGTGGCGGAGAACGGGCCGTCCTACTGCCAGGGACCGAACAAACTCGTGCAATGTGGAAACGAGCTGGCGAATCTCCCGCGCGCTGACGGCATAGTCTTCGCGGACGCGCATCCGGGCGTGTCGGTGAACGGGTTGCGTAGCCTGAATCCAGCGGTAATGAACGAAGCCGATCCCCAGCAAGTAAATCCGGACCTCGATCCCTTCAATCCGAAAAACGGCTACAACCCGGGCGGCCCATCGAACTACAGTGGGGAGTTCAAAGCGAAATACTTCAAGGCGCAGGCGGACCGCATGAATCGTCTGATCGACGCTGCGATGAAACGGCAACAGGAGCTGAAGGGCGATGACGATGTTTTTGTGGTGCGCCGGGCGGAGGGCGCCCGCTTGATGGAATTGGATCCCAGCGTTCACCACGCCACAGAAAGACCCGAAAGACTGCTGAAGAACGATGGCACGATCGTGACCCAGATTGTTGAGAGCGTCCGGCCCGTAGGCCGAGGTTCGGAGAAACAGAACGCCTCTTTCCAAAGCGGCGCGCGTCTGCTTACGCTCAGATCGTTCCTCA
>Ga0302326_10024523_pt1 | contig 12255 bp, 12 predicted proteins | sample Palsa_T0_3_FD_202264 | JGI IMG/M metagenome (GOLD analysis project Ga0302326, IMG submission 202264) | Peat permafrost microbial communities from Stordalen Mire near Abisko, Sweden - Palsa_T0_3 | ecosystem: Environmental > Terrestrial > Soil > Palsa > Peat permafrost | place: Sweden: Abisko...
CGGAGGGCCTGGCCGTGCGCCACCACCGCGCCGAAAATTGCCACGCTGCGCGGCGGTTCCTATGATCCCACCCCAGATGCCTTTGGAATTTGTCGAGCAAGTCGGGTTCCGCGCCACGCTGACGCTGGCGGAGTTCGGGAATTTTTTCCTCTTCGTCGGGCGGACGTTTCGCTGGCTCTTTCTCACCCTGCTGCGTCCCAAGACCATTCGGCTCCTGCTGCCCCAGGCATACGAGGTCGGCGTCAAATCGGTGCCGGTCGTCGCCATCACCGGGGCGTTCATCGGCATGGTGATGGCCATCGAGACGGTCACGCAGTTCAAAGCCATCGGCCAGGAAAACCGCATGGGCGTGGTGATCAATCTCTCGGTGGTGAAGCAGATCGGCCCGGTGCTGGCGGCGGTGATGCTCGCCGGCCGCGTCGGCGGGGCCCTCACCGCCGAGCTGGGAACCATGAACGTCACCGAGCAGCTCGATGCCCTGCGGGTCATGGGCTCGGATCCGGTCGCCTACCTGGTGGTGCCGCGATTCGTGGCCTGCGTGCTGCTCACGCCAATCCTCACCATTTACAGCGATTTCACCGGCGTGATCGGCGGGTGGTTCATCTCCTGCTTTTTCGAGGGGATCGACAGCAACGCCTACTGGCACTTTTCGGCCATGGGCATCGACACCTGGCAGGTGATGGAAGGAATCGTCAAGAGCGTTTTCTTCGGCGGAGCCATCGGATTGATCAGTTGCTACAAGGGGTTCACCAGCGGCGCCGGCGCCAGCGGCGTCGGCCGGGCCTGCACCGAAAGCTTCGTCGCCAGCTTCATCGTCATCATCATTCTCAACTTCATCTCCGCGCAGGTCTCCCAGTCGATGTACTACACCATCCACGGAATCCGGGGCATATTCTGATCCCCGCACTGACCAGCCAGCCGCCTGGGCCCGCGCGGGGCATGTCGCTGATCGAGCTCCGCAGCGTGGTCAAGCGATTCGGGGCGCAGCTCGTGCTCGACCACATCGACCTGCACGTCGAGGAAGGTGAATGCCTGGTCATTCTCGGCGCCAGCGGCAGCGGCAAAAGCGTCATGCTCAAGCACATGGTCGGGCTTCTCCAGCCCGACTCCGGCGAAGTCTGGTTTGCCGGGCGGCGCGTGGACCAGCTCACCGAGCGGCAATGGGCGTCGGTGCGCACGCAGTTTGGATTTCTCTTTCAGATGGGGGCGCTGTTCGACTCGATGACGGTCGAGGAAAACGTCGCGTTCCCCATGGTCGAGCACTCGAAATTCTCGCCGGAAGAAATCAGCGCCCGGGTCGATCGCTGGCTGGGGCTGGTCGGACTTCCCGAAGTGCGCAACCGGATGCCCGCCGAGCTGTCGGGCGGACAGCGCAAACGGGTGGCCCTCGCCCGCGCCATCGCCCTGGAGCCGCGCGTCATTTTATACGATGAGCCGACCACCGGCCTGGATCCGATCCGGGCCGATATCATCAACGAGCTGATTCTCAAGCTCCAGCGCGAGCTGAAAATCACCAGTGTCGTCGTGACCCACGACATGCACAGCGCCTTCAAAGTCGCCACCCGGCTGGTGATGCTCTCCGGAGGAAAATTGATCTTCGACGGCACGGCCGAGGAAATTCAACGCAGCGAGGTTCCCGAGGTTCGCCGATTTGTTCTCGGCAAGGCCGACGAAGAGGAGCTGGCGAAGATCAGGAGTCTGTAGCTGGGACCCTGCGCGGCGCCCCGCCCCTTGCCCCGCGCGGCTCGCAAGACTACAAGCGGGCGGAAAATAGAACCGTATGTCTTCCCAACGCAGGAATCTCATCGTCGGCGTGGTCGTGCTTCTGGCACTGGGCATCCTCACCTGGATGCTTCTGACTTTTGCCGGCAACGTGGCATCGCTTTTTTCGCGACCCGGCATCAGCGTCGCGCTCACCTCAGACCGGGCCGACGGTCTTTCCAACGGATCAATCGTTTACTATCGCGGAGTGAGCTGCGGGAAGGTCATCTCGGTGAGCCGAACACCCGACAACGAGCACGTGCAGGTGGAGTTAGACCTGGACCGCGAGCCGCCGCTGCCGAGTAACCTCAGCGGCATCATCCGCACCAGCAGCGCGCTGGGCTCCTCCGCCGTGATCGATTTGGAGTTGATCGGCCCACCCAGCCAGACCCCCCTCAAGGCCGGGGACCAACTTCAGGCGACGTTCGCCGGGTTGGAATTGGTGCCGCCGGAGATCACCGGCCTGGCCGGCGACATCCGCCAGCAGCAATTCATTCTGCACCTGGATCAGACCGTTGTGAGCATTCGTGAGCAGGCCGCCAAAGCCGGCGAGGTGCTCGACTCGGTCAACAAGCTGATCTCCGATCCCAAGGTCCAGGAGAACGTGAAATCGGCGGTCGCCAATCTGCGCACCGCCAGCGACTCGGCCGCCCGCATCGGGGCCAAGGTCGAGGCCCTCAGCGACAAGCTCGACAAGACCATGGACAACGCCAACGCCACCGTCACCGACCTGAAAGCCACGATCGACCACACCAACAGCCACGTCGACGATCTGTCGCGCCAGGTGAGCGATGACACGAACAAGCTCGGCAGCGCCTTGGAGCAGATTCAATTGGCCGCCGCCAAAATCAACGACGGCAAAGGCACCGCCGGCCTATTGGTGAACGACCCCAAGCTCTACAACAGTCTGGTGGACACGGTGAAAACGCTGGACGCAACCGTGCGCGATCTCCAGCGCGTCATCGACCAATGGGAACAGGAGGGCGTCTCGCTGAAGATGGGGAAGTAGCGAGCCGCGCCCGGGTCGCACGTACGTCAAGCGCTCGCGCTCCTCCGAACGCCCAGGGAGCTTGCTCCCTCGGGTCGAGCGCGAGCCGATCCGATATGCACGACTGCCGCGCAACAAAAACCCCACGGAGCAAGCTCCGTGGGCGTTCTGATTCAGCTGCGCCAGCAGCGCTTTGGATGCTTCTTACGCCGCTTTCACACCGACGAGGTGCGGCCGAACGATTTCGATGATCGCGTCGAACGCGCCGGGATCGCTGATGGCCAGCTCGCTGAGCATCTTGCGATTCAACTCGATGCCCGCCTCGATCAGCGCGGGAATGAAGCGGTTGTAGGGAATCCCCCGCTGCCGGACCGCGGCGCTGAGCCGGCTGATCCACAGCGAGCGGAAGTGCCGCTTCTTCTGATGACGGTCGCGCGTGGCATACGCGCCGGCCTTGCGGGTGAACTCGATGGCCTGGCGATATTGCGTTCCCGGTCCGCCGCGAAAGCCCTTGGCCTTCTTGAGAACGCGCTTGCGTTTGCGAAGATGCGGCGGGCCGCCCTTGGTGCGTGGCATGTGTCTGACTCTCTTTCGCTGATCTTCAGGCCGCCGACGCGGCTTTCTTCCCGGCGGCCAGAGCCCGCTCGTGCTGGGTCTTGAGCGGCTTCTTGGCGCTGATGCCCATCATCTTGCGGTACATGCGGGCATGTCCCTCGGCCAGGATCGCGGGCCGACGCAGCTTGCGCCGCTTGCCCGCGGGCCGCGCGCTCATCAGGTGCGACGTAAAAGCATGGTGCCGCTTGAGCTTGCCCGTCTTGGTCACCTTGAACCGTTTGGCGACCGCCTTATTGGGCTTGAACTTGTAACCCATCACGTTTCCTCAAAAAACCACCCTCAACAGAGGGGCGGGAAGTCTAACCGCAATGCGGAGCCTAATGCAAGAGCCGCGAAGACGCGAAGCCGCGAAGACAGACGCGAAGAAAGAAATAAGGCAACAAGGCATGGAGGGATAAAGGGATTGTTGCAACAATATATAGCCGCGGGCGGAAGCCCGCGGACGGACTCTCAATCCATTCACTTCCTTGCTTTCTTCGCGTCTGTCTTCGCGCCATCGCGTCTTGGCGGTTCTGAATGTCAAGTTCCAGTTGCCGCGGCTGGCACCGGGGCTGCGGCGACGGGAGCGGCGGGCGCGGGCGGGCGCGGGGGGATGTTCAGGCTACTGCCTGTCTTTTTGGGCGGCTCGGGGGGACGCGCCGTCGCGGGGTTCTTGTGGTCGGGTTGCAGGACCAGCGTCATGCGCTTCCCTTCCATCTTCGCGTCACGCTCGACCTTGCTCACCAGAAATAACTCCTGCTTGATCCGCGTGAACAGATTCCGCCCCAAATCCAGGTGGGCCATCTCCCGGCCCTTGAATCGCAGCGTGAACTGAACCTTGTTGCCTTCCTTGAGAAACTCGCGGGCGTGGTTGATCTTGATGCCCAGGTCATTTTCACCGATGCGGATCGTGTCGATGTTCAGCATCTTCAGCCGGCCGGCGCGGGAACTGGCCCGCGACTTGTCTTCCTTCTTTTGCTGCTGATAGCGCCATTTGCCGTAATCCATGATTCGGCAAACTGGCGGGCGGGCAGTGGGCGCGACCTCGACCAGATCGAGGCCCGCTTCACGCGCCATGCGCAGGGCATCGGACGTGGAGACAACGCCGACCTGTTCTTCTTTATCGTTGATGAGCCGAACGGGGGAGATGCGGATCTGTTCGTTGTGGCGGAAGTTCGTAGAAATGGCCTTAGACTCCTCAAGTAACTTCGGACTGCGTGCAAATCAGCCGGTCATACCGGTACGGCACGAGCGATATATGCGAGCCGCAAAGCGCCTCAGTCCTGAAAAGCCCGGCGCTCTGCCAAGAATAACATCGGACCAACTGGGTGGTCGACATTCGCTCAAGCCCCATAATGGGCAGCAAAGCCTGCTTTGGCAAGCGTAAAGTTCCGGATTCTCCCGCGAATCCGGCCTGCCCGCTTTAGCGGGAAGCTGAATCCTGCTCCGTCACCGGATGCCAGCGATCCGCGACGCGGGACGCGACCTGACTGATAAACTCCCCCAGGCTCATCGTGCCCCGAATCGCATCCGGCACATCGAAATAGGGCCGCACGGTCACCGTCCGGTCGGTCTCCTCTTTCTCGCCAATGATGAGCATGAGCGGCGTCTTGCCGATCGTCGCCAGGCGGATTTTCGACCCAATCTTGTCGGCCCCAAGGTCCGCCGTGGCCCGCAACCCGGCTGCCTGCAACGCCTGGTGAACCTCCTGGGCGTAGCCGTTGTGCTTCTCGCTGATCGACAGCACCGCCACCTGCACCGGCGAGAGCCACAGCGGAAACGCCCCGTTGAAATGCTCGATGAGAATCCCCATGAACCGTTCCATGCTCCCGAACGGCGCCCGGTGAATCATCACCGGCCGATGAGCCCGGTTGTCCGCCCCGGTGTATTCCAGGGCAAATCGCTCCGGCAAAACGTAATCCAACTGCACGGTCCCCAGTTGCCATTTGCGGCCGATCACGTCGCGCACCAAAAAATCCACCTTCGGCCCGTAAAACGCCGCCTCCCCTTCCGCCTCGGCGAAATCGACCTTCATCTCCGTCAGCACCTCGCGGATTTCCGCCTCCGCCTGGAGCCAGACTTCCTTGTTGCCGGCGAATTTTTCGCTCTTGGGATCGTGCTTGCTCAGGCGAATCTGCACATCCTTGAACCCCAGGGCATCGAAAACAAACTGCACCAATTCGATGGTCGCGCGGAATTCGCCCTTGACCTGCTCGTGCGTGCAGAAGATGTGGGCATCATCCTGCGTGAACCCGCGAACGCGGGTCAGGCCCGACAATTCGCCGGACTGCTCGAAACGATAAACCGTCCCAAATTCCGCCAGCCGCAGCGGCAAGCCGCGATAGCTGCGGGCCTCGCTGGCGAAAATCTTGATGTGATGCGGGCAGTTCATCGGCTTAAGCAAATAGTCCTCGCCCGACTGGCTCAATGCCCGGGCGAAGGCGTGCTTCACCGCCGGATCGGTTTCCTTCCAAGGGTATTTCGCCGGATCGATCCCCGCCGCTTTCACCAGCGCCTGCTCTTCCTCACTTGGCAGCGGACCACGCTTGCCGTCGCGGATCTCGCGCAAAGCCGCCACCAGCGGAAACGCCGACTCGCGCAACAGCATCATCGGGGGGAATTGGCTCTCCTCGTAATACGGATAATGCCCGCTGGTTTTATACAGCTCCACGCGCCCGATGTGCGGCGTATAGACCATCTCATATCCCCGGCGGAACAACTCCTTCTGCAAAAACTCCTGAAGCAGAATGCGCACCATCGCCCCCTTGGGCTTCCAGAGAATCAGCCCCGGCCCAACCTGATCGTCAATCGCAAACAACCCGAGCTTCTGTCCCACGACGCGGTGATCGCGCTGCTTGGCCTCCTCGGCTTGCTTGAGCTGCTTCTCCAACTCCTTCTTGTCGAAGAAGCTGGTGCCGTAGATGCGCGTGAGCTGCTCGCGATTGCTGTCGCCGCGCCAATACGCCCCGGCCACGCTCAGCAGCTTGAACGCCTTGATTTTCCCCGTCGCCGGCACATGGGGCCCGCGGCACAGATCGAGAAAATCCCCCTGCCGATAAATTGAAACCGTCTTCTCCCCCGCCGATTCCAGCTCGGAAATAATCTCGTCCTTGAACCGCTGATTCTCGCCGTGAAGAAGCTCCCGCGCCTTGCCCGGCTCCACCTCATCGCGGCTAAACGCGAGATTCTGCTCGATGATCTTCCGCATCTCCTCTTCGACCTTGGGCAGCTCCTCCGCCGAGAAGCCTTTGGGCAGCTCGAAGTCGTAGAAAAATCCCCCGTCGATCACCGGCCCGATGGTGTATTGCACGTCCTTGCCGTAGAGATGGCGCAGGGCCTGGGCCAGCACGTGGGCCGTGCTGTGCCGCAGGACGTAGAGGCCGTCGGGATCGCGATCGGTGACGATCGCCACTTCGTGCGAGCCATGCAGTGGATGCGAAAGATCGACGAGCTTTCCGTCCACCCGGCCGACGATCGCCGCCTGGGCCAATCGTTTGCCGATCGACTCGGCCAGCTGCGCCACCGTCGTTCCATCCGCCACTTCCTTAACGCTGCCATCGGGGAGTTTGATCGCCGCCATGTATCCTCTGATCCTCAAAAAACCGGCGGATGATCGTCGCACGACAACCGCGGCGACGCAACAACGCTCCGTGGCACGGGCATCCTGCCCGTGTTAGCTGCATGGAATGTACGTAGCATTTGATATCGAGATTGCTTCGTAAACTCCACGCAGCTCACATGGGCGGGACGCCCATGCCACTGCCTTGCCCCCCGCGGCCTTGCGGCTTAAAGTGCGACCGACCACAAGCCGCCGGGTCCGATTCGGAGAAATCATGATGCGATGGTTCCCCTTTGCCGCTGCGATCCTGGCCGTCAGCGTGGCGGCTATGCCGGCCCGCGCGGACGACCAAATCCTGGTCGGCGAATACGGCTCGATGACCGGCTCCGAGGCCACCTTCGGCATTTCCACCGATGACGGCGTGAAATTGGCCGTGCAGGAATTCAACGACAAGGGCGGCCTCAACGGCAAAAAGATCAAGCTCATCGCCTACGACGACAAGGGCACGCAGCAGGAAGCCGTCAGTGCCGTCACCCGCCTGATTCAGGAAGACCATGTGGTGGCCGTCATCGGCGAAGTGGCCTCAAAAATGTCCATCGCCGGCGGCACCGTGGCGCAGCGGCTGGGCGTGCCGATGATCTCCCCCTCAAGCACCAACGCCCGGGTCACGGCCATTGGCAACATGATTTCCCGCGTCTGCTTCATCGATTCCTTCCAGGGATACGTCGGCGCGACGTTCGCCAAAAACAACCTCGGATTCACCACCGCCGCCGTGCTCTATAACCGCGCCCAGCCCTATTCCAGCGGCCTGCGAACGGATTTCAAAAAGGCGTTCACCAAGCTCGGCGGACAGGTCCTCACCGAGCAGGCTTACTCCGACGGCGATAACGATTTCTCCGCCCAGCTCACCGCCATCCGCGATGCGTCGCCGCAATTCATTTACATCCCCGGCTACTACACCGAAGTCGTGAACATCGCCCAGCAGGCCCGGCGGCTGGGAATCACCTGCCCGCTCATCGGCGGCGACGGATGGGTCTCCGACGAGCTGAAAAACGCCGGCCATGCCCTCGACGGCTGCTATTTTTCCGACCACTACTCCAAGGACGACGATCGCCCGGAAGTGAAGGAGTTTCTCAAGAAGTTCCAAGCCGCCTACGGTCAGTCGCCCGACAGCATGGCGGCCCTCGGCTACGACGCGGCGAATCTGCTCTTCGACGCCATGGGGCGGGCCAAGAGCCTCGACGGCCAGGACCTCGCCGCCGCCATCAACAGCACCAAGGATTTCAAAGGCGTCACCGGGATCATCACGCTGGATGCCAATCGCAACGCCAAAAAGCTGGCCGTCATTCAGAAATTGAATAACGGCAGCTTTTCGTTTTACACGATCGTGGAACCGCCCAAGTAATCGGATCGCGCTCCGGGTCTTCAAGACAGCGTGAATCATTCGCTCCAGACGCTCGTTCAGACATTGACCGACGGGATTGCCGTCGGAGCGCTCTACGCCCTGATCGCACTCGGCTACACGCTGGTCTTCGGCATCCTTCAATTCATCAACTTTGCCCACAGCGACATTTTCGCCCTGGGCGCCTGGCTGAGTTACGCCGTCGCCGCCGGCCTCCTCCGCGCCGCCGGCCACGGTCCCGCGTTACTGGGCAATCCGATTTTTCTCGCCATCGCCGTTCCAGTCGGCGCGATCGCGCTCTGCTCCCTGGCCGGCTATTGCATCGAACGTTTCGCCTATCGCCCGCTGCGCAATGCTCCGCGGTTGAACGTGCTGATCGCGGCCATCGGTGTGTCGCTGCTGCTGGAAAACACCGGGCAACTCGGCTGGGCGTTCGGGCCCTATCCCAGGCAGGTCCCCCAGATTCTGCCCGACCAGGTGCTCTTCTCGATCGCCGGCGTCAATATCCATCTCGTGGACGCCGCCATCCTCATCGTCGCCCTCATCCTCATGGCGGCCATTCAATTTCTGGTGTATCGCACGAAATTCGGCATGGCCATGCGGGCCGTCTCGTTCAACTTAAAAACCGCGTCGCTCATGGGCATCAATGTTGACCAGGTGATCTCCCTCACGTTCGTCACCGGCTCGGCACTCGCGGCGGCGGCGGGATTTCTCTATGCGATGAAATACCCGCAGCTACAGCAGACCGCCTCGGCCGTCTGGGTGCTCCTTGGACTTAAGGCTTTCGTCGCCGCCGTCGTCGGCGGAATCGGCAACGTCCGCGGGGCCATGCTCGGCGGTCTCTTGATCGGCTTGATCGAATTCTTCGGCGCGCAATACATCTCCACCGACTACCGCGACGTGTACGTCTTTCTGGTGTTGATTCTCGTGCTGCTGATCCGCCCGCGCGGACTGCTGGGTGCACCAGTCATGGAGAAGGTGTGACGTCCACAACCAAGCAGTTTCGCCCGGCGCTCTGGACCGCCCTGCCGCGCGCACTCTGGCCCGTCGCGGTCTCCGTGGTGTTTGCCGCTCTGCTCTATTTCTGGGTCGCTCCGCGCATCGGCGGGTTCGGGGCCGATCTGTTGGTCAATTCCGGCATCGCCATCATTCTCGCCACGTCGCTGACCGTCGTGAACGGCTTTACCGGCCAGTTCTCCATCGGCCACGCAGGCTTCATGTCGCTCGGTGGATACACCGCCGCCACCATCGTTTATTACGGCTCATACCGCCTCTTCGGCGATTTTGATTTCCACGGCGGTCTGCTCAGTTGGACCGGCGCGGGCGCGTTCGTCGGCCCGCTGCTGACCAAAGGGGACGGCCTGTTCGTGATCGCCTGTCTCTGCGGCGCGATCGTGGCCGCCATCGCCGGGTGGATCGTCGGCTTGCCTTCGCTGCGGCTGCGCGGCGATTACCTCGCGATCGTCACGCTCGGCTTCGGCGAAATCGTCCGCGTCATCATTCAGGGAACGCCCGACCAGCTCGACGTCACCTCCACCGATCCCGGCCTCGGCGATCTCTCATTCCCGCAATTGCTCACGCACCTCGGCGGGGCCCTCGGCTTCAGCGGCGCACCGGCCTACAGCACCGTCTTCTGGGTCTGGCTCACGGTCGCGCTCACGCTGGTGGCGATCATCCGGCTCAAACAATCCAGCTATGGCCGGGCGCTGCTGAGTGTCCGCGAGGACGAAATTGCCGCCGCCGCCATGGGCGTCAACATCACCAAATACAAAGTCCGCGCTTTCGTCTTCTCCGCCTTCTTCGCCGGTGCCGCCGGGGGGCTTTACGCCTTGAAAGTCGGCACGATCAACGCCGGCGAGCTGGCATTCCAGAAGAGTTTTGACATCGTCATCATGGTCGTGCTCGGCGGCCTCGGATCGGTTTCCGGCGCGGCACTCGCGGCCGTGATTCTCACCCTGCTTCCGGAGCTTCTGCGCGATCCGCCGAGTTTATGGCCCTGGGGATTGGTCGGCGCGGCGATCGTGGCCGCGTTGATCGGACTCTTCGCCCCGCGCAAACGCGGGCCGCTGCTCACGCTGGTCGGTGTCTGCGCGGCATGGGAACTGATGCGCTGGGGCGCGGCCAGAGCGGGCATCAGCCTGTCGGATTATCGCATGGTAATCTACGCCCTGGCGCTGATCGTGATCATGTGCGTGCGGCCGCAGGGATTGTTCGGCGTCCGGGAAATCTGGGATTATCTGCCGCAAAGCTGGCAGTTCTGGCGCAGCACGTCCGCGATTGCCGCACCGGCGGGGGCGCCAGCGTGAGCGACGCGCTGCTGGAAGTGGAGAATGTCTCGATCGCCTTCGGCGGATTGAAGGCCGTGCAGAACTTCAATCTCTCACTGCCGCCCGGAAGCCTGTACGGCCTGATCGGCCCCAACGGCGCCGGCAAAACCACCGCGTTCAACCTCCTGACCGGCGTCTATCGCCCCGACGCCGGCGTCGTTCGCCTCGGCGGGCGGCGGGTGAACGGCAAGCGCCCCTACAAAATCGCCCGTGCCGGACTCGCCCGCACCTTCCAAAACATTCGGCTCTTCGGCGAGCTCAGCGTGCTCGACAACGTTCGCGTCGGCTGCCAGATGCGCCACCCCCACGGCCTCTGGAGCACCGTCCTCCGCTCGCCGGGTTACGTCGCCGCCGAGAGAGCGATCCACCACCATTCTCTTGAGCTGCTGGAAATCTTCGGCCTGCAAGACCAGTCGCTCCAGCAGGCGAAGAATCTTCCCTACGGCAACCAGCGCCGCCTGGAAATCGCGCGGGCCGTGGCGACCGGGCCGAAGGTATTGCTGCTCGACGAGCCCGCCGCCGGGATGAATCCCCGGGAGAAGATCGAGTTGATGAACCTTATCCGCTTCATCCGCGAGAAATTTTCCCTGGCCATTCTGCTGATCGAGCACGACATGACGCTGGTGATGAACGTCTGCGAGCAGATTACCGTCCTGGATCACGGCGAGATCATCGCCCGCGGCTCCCCCACGGAAATCCAATCCAACCCCAAAGTCATCGAAGCCTATCTCGGACAACCCGACGCGTGATGCTCCTCTCCGTCGAAAACCTCCAAGTCGCCTACGGGGCCATCAAAGCCCTGCACGGCGTCTCCGTGCAAATCGACCGCGGCGAAATCGTCGCCCTCATCGGCTCCAACGGCGCCGGTAAAACCACGCTCCTCCGCACCATCAGCGGCCTGCTCCGCCCCACCGCCGGCAAAATTTTATTGAATCCGTCTGACGAAAGGACTGCCTTTCCCGGCGATCAACGCGCCGCAGGCGCCCCGGCTGAGCTGGGCTACGCAACGAGCACTCCGGCCGTCAACCTGCACGAGAAACGCCCCCACCAGATCGTCCATCTCGGCATCAGCCATGTCCCCGAGGGAAGACAAATCTTCCCCGCTCTGACGGTGCGAGAGAACCTGCTGCTGGGCGCGTATCAGGAAACCTCGCGCCAGCGCACCGCGGCCGATCTGGACCATTGCTACGAGCTCTTCCCCGTCCTGGCAGAGCGACAAACCCAGCGCGGCGGCACGCTCAGCGGCGGCGAACAGCAGATGCTCGCCATCGGCCGCGCCCTGATGGCGCGCCCCAAACTCCTGCTCCTCGATGAGCCGTCGCTGGGCCTGGCCCCCCTGGTCGTCCGCAAGATTTTTCAAATCATCCGCGAGATCAACGCCGCCGGCACCACGATTTTCCTCGTCGAGCAAAACGCCCACATGGCCCTGGCCATCGCCAATCGCGGCTACGTCCTGCAAAGCGGCGAAGTGCTCCTCACCGACACCGCCAAAAACCTGCTGAATCACCGGGATGTGAAAAAAGCATACTTGGGAGGATGATTGGCCAACCACAAGCCAATCAGATGACATCGATTTATGTTGCGGGTCCTTCCACGATGAACTCGATCCCCTCCACCGCAAGAT
>Ga0302326_10024524_pt1 | contig 12255 bp, 9 predicted proteins | sample Palsa_T0_3_FD_202264 | JGI IMG/M metagenome (GOLD analysis project Ga0302326, IMG submission 202264) | Peat permafrost microbial communities from Stordalen Mire near Abisko, Sweden - Palsa_T0_3 | ecosystem: Environmental > Terrestrial > Soil > Palsa > Peat permafrost | place: Sweden: Abisko...
CGCGGGTCCACCGGAATGCCCAGTGGATGCACGCGCCCATCCGCTCCGGCCGCCGCCTTTGCGAGCGCTGTCAAATACGGCCCTAAGAACAGAGTCACCACAGTGCTTGCGAACGTGGAGTTCGCCCAGTCGTACATGTACCAGCCGCGTTGCTCGCGCTTGCTGTAGGGAAGGGCCGCGTTCATAGTGCTTGGTGTATCCCGCGAAGCCATTAGAGCACAAGGTACAATGAGAACGTTTTGATTCCTTTCGATATGGGAAACACCGGAAACATCGTAGTACTGGGCGCGCAATGGGGTGACGAGGGCAAGGGCAAGGTCGTCGACCTGTTCTCGGAAAAGTTTTCGATCGTGGCCCGCTACCAAGGCGGCCACAACGCCGGACACACCGTATTCATCGGCCCCAAGAAGTTCGTGCTCAAGCTGATTCCAAGCGGCATCCTGCGGCCCGGCATCCAGGCCGTCATCGGCAATGGCGTAGTGATCGATCCAGCGGCGTTGATCGAAGAGATGGACAAGCTGGAGCAAGCCGGTATTGACGTTCGTAAGCAACTGGCCATTAGCGATCGCGCGCACGTCATCTTTCCCTTTCACCGCATCGTTGAAAAGATGTCGGAGAGCCGGCAGGATCGCGTACCGCTCGGGACCACTTCGCGAGGTATCGGGCCTTGCTATGAAGATAAAATCGGACGGCGTGGCATTCGCATCGCGGATCTTTACGAGCAAGACAGTTTCTGCGCCATGTACACCGCGCTGGCCGAAGACAAGCAACTGCTCGCGCAAACCTTCAACATCCAGGAGACCATCGATTACGAATTGATTCGCGATCAGTATCTCGGATTTGCCGATCGCCTCAGGCCGCTGGTTTGCGATACCGCCCAGTTGCTCAACGACGCCATGCGCGCGGGCAAACGCGTTTTGTTCGAGGGAGCTCAGGGCACCATGCTCGACGTCGATCACGGCACCTATCCTTTTGTGACGTCGTCCAGCGCCACCGCGGGAGGCGCCTGCACCGGGGCGGGCGTTCCCCCTACTGCGATCCATGGAATCATCGGCGTTTCCAAGGCCTATACCACGCGCGTTGGAAGCGGACCATTTCCAACCGAGCTGCTGGGCGACGAGGGCGAGCGCATCCGCAAAGCGGGCAATGAATTCGGCGCAGTCACCGGACGTCCGCGCCGCTGCGGCTGGTTCGATGTGCCGCTATTGCGCTACACCGCCATGATCAACGGCTTCACGAGCCTGGTGATCACGAAGCTCGATGTGCTGGATCAATTCGATGAGATCCCAGTCTGTACCGGCTACAAGAATGTGACGGCCATGCCCGCGACATTCCGCGGCCTGGAAGCGGTCCAGCCAGTCTACGAAAAGCTGCCGGGTTGGAAATCGGAAACGCGCGGCCTGGCACGCGAACGCGATCTTCCGCCACGCGCCCGCGATTATCTTCAGTTCCTGAGCGAGCATGTCGGTGTCGAAGTAGGCTGCATCTCCACCGGCCCCGAGCGTGACGAGACGATCCTGATCGAGGGTTCCCGCCTGGCTGGCTTGTTGTAACCGTACCGGCATCTCGTCTGAGAGTTTTCGTTCGCCGCGACACACTATTCTGTGGTCAGTCGCTTATGTGTTCTCTCGCTGCTTAGCACGGCGTGTTTCGCCGCCACTTACACTATCCAGACCGTGGCCGGCAGCGACAATGCGACCAATGGAGGGTCAGCTCTCGCGGCCGCGCTGGGCCAACCGGAGGGGGTCGCTATCGACGGCGCGGGAAATGTCTATGTTGCCGATGCCGCCGGCAATTGCGTACGCATCATCGCGCCCGATGGAACCATTCAGATCTTCGCTGGAACGGGCACAGCCGGCTTCTCTGGCGATGGCGGTCCAGCCGCTGCCGCTCAGCTGAATCAACCCTACGGGCTCGCGTTCGACACCGATGGTAATCTCTACATCGCCGATCTGGGGAATAGCCGGGTGCGCAAGGTTTCCGTTGGCGGCGTGATCCAGACTGTCGCCGGAGGCGGCGCCTTTCCAGCCACCGGCCAAGGCCAAGGCGGCCCCGCTACCAGCGCGCAATTGATGCAGCCCCGCAACGTGACGCTTGATCCCGGCGGCTTTTTGTACATCTCCGATTTCGGCGCAAACCAGGTCTACGAAGTCGTCGCCAATGGCACGCTTATCCTGGCTGCTGGCACGGGCGTGGCCGGTTATTCAGGCGACTCCGCTTCCGCCCTTCTGGCGCAACTCAGCGCACCGGCCGGCTTAGCACTCGACTCTGCTGGTGCGCTCTACATCGCCGACAGCGGCAACAATCGCATTCGCAAAGTCTATAACGGCGTCATCATTACTGTGTTCAATACGCCTGCACCGACGGGGCTCGCATTTGGATCAGGCACGCTCTACGTTGCCGCCTCGAGCTATTTCGGGACTGTCTCCCAACAGATCCCAAGTATCCCTTCAGCTGTCGATGTAGCCGTGGATCCGGCCGGTGATCTCTTCGCTACCAGCGGCGTCTTCGTCCTGGAAATCCCGGCCAGCGCCGCCAGCGGCGTAGTCGCGACCATTGCGGGAAGCGGCGCCTCGCCAAACTTCGGCGGCGATAACGGCCCGGCTACCGCAGCTTTGCTCAATTCGCCATCCAGCGTCGCCATGGATTCCAGCGGCAATTGGTATATCGCCGATACGTCGAACAATCGCATCCGCATGGTGACGCCCGCGGGCGTGATCAGCACCATCGCCGGAACTGCGGCGGCCGGTTCCACTGGCGACAACGGCCCCGCATCGGCAGCCCAACTCAACGCTCCTCGCGGCCTGGCCGTCGATAGCTTGGGCAATCTGTGCATCGCCGATTCGGGCAACAACGAAGTCCGCGAAATCACCCCCGGGGGCTTGATGTTGCCAGTCGCCACTCAGCTCAATAACCCATTGTCCGTTGCAACAGACGCCCAGGGATCGGTTTACATCGCAGACTCCGGCAACAACCGCATCGTCAAGGTGACTGCTGCGGGAATCACTTCTATCTTCGCCACGATCGACAGCCCTCAAGCCATTGCGGTCGATTCATCCGGTAACCTTCTGGTTGCCGATCCAACGCAAATCTGGACCGTCACGCCAGCTGGCGTTGCCACTTCGACAATCACGGGACTGAGCTCGCCCACTGGTCTCGCAGTCGCCTCCGATGGCAACCTGCTCATCGCGGAACCCGCCGCTAATCTAGTTCAACAGTGGACGTCCGGAACGCTCACCACAATTGCTGGAACCGGCACGGCCGGATTTTCAGGCGATGGTAGTCCAGCCCTTTCCGCGCAATTGAGCGCTCCGGCCGGCATCGGAATTGGCGCAAATGGCGTGTTCTGGATCGCTGACTCCGGCAACAATCGCATCCGATCGCTTACGCCTGTCGTCACTTCCCAAACCGCGCCCTCTGCGACCCTCTCAGTGGTCAACGCAGCGAGCCTGGCCGCTGGACCCATTGCGCCTGGCGAAATCGTCACGGTATTTGGTTCAGGCTTCAGCGTCACCGGCTCCCAACTGCTCTTCGGTAGCACAGCAGCTACCCTGTTCTACACCAGCGCCACCCAAATCAATGCCCTCGCGCCCTCGAGTTTGCCGGCTAATGCCAGCAGTATGGTGAGTGTAGTGGTCAGTGGCACCGCAGTGGCCGCTTCTTCGACGCCTGTGGTCAGCGCCGCGCCCGGCATTTTCACAACTGATAGCGGGATCGGCGAAGCAGCCGCCATTAATCAAGACGGCACCCTAAACACCGCGGCCAATCCGGCGCCGCGCGGGACCATCGTATCGTTCTACGCCACCGGCCAAGGTTCCGGCTCCAGCGCCGTCACGTTAACCGTAGGCGGCTATCAGGCTCAACTGGAGTACGCTGGACAGGCTCCAGGATTTCCCGGATTGATGCAGATCAACGCGCAGATTCCGACCGGCATTTTTCTCCAATCGGGGCCGGAACCTGTGGTGCTGTCGGTAGACGGCGCAGCCAGCCAGGCTGGCGTCACCATAGCGATTCAATGATTCAGTCAATGTGGCCATCGCGCATGCGCACAATGCGGTCACCGAATCCGGCAGCTTCAGGATTGTGCGTGATCATCAGAATCGTTTGACCGGCGCGCTGGTTCAGGTCGCGCAGCAGCCCCAATACAGCGTTCGAATTTTCGGTGTCGAGATTTCCGGTAGGTTCGTCAGCAAGCAAGATGGCTGGCCGATTCACCAGCGCCCGCGCTATGGCAACCCGCTGCTGCTCGCCGCCGGACAGGGCGCGCGGCTTGTGGTCCAGACGGCTTTCGATGCCGAGCAGTTTCAGCATCCTCAGAAATTCAGGATCGAGCGGACCGTTCTTATGCGCGATATCGCGCGCGATCTCGATGTTGTCGCGAGCGGTCAACGTCGGCAGCAGGTTGTATTTCTGAAAAACGAAACCAACCGAGGTCTTGCGCAACTCGGTGCGCTCGGCTTCGGACATACCGAGCAGATCACGGCCGGCGATATGAATGGTCCCCGAAGTTGGTGGCGTAAGCCCACCCACGATGTGAAACAGGGTTGATTTACCGGATCCCGAGGGCCCGACCACCGAGACGAACTCGCCTGTTTGAACATCCAGATCGACGCCGCGCAACGCGTGCACATCCACTTCGCCGGCATGATAGGTTTTTCGCAGTCCGCGAATGGAGATGATCGGCTGGCCGTTAATCATACGCCAGGGCCTCGATCGCGTCCTGGCGCGCCGCCTTCAACCCCGGACCGAGAGCACCCAGCAAAGCGCCAAAGACAGCGATCGCCGCCGCTATCGGCCACCACAGCGGAACAATCGCCTGGATCAGGGAGGCGGGCACAACGTCGTGAATCAGAAACCGCGTGACGAAAGAGAGCAGGATGCCGAAAATCGCTCCCGCTATCGCGACGACGGCAGCCTCCCGCAAGAGAATGTTCAAGATGTATGCCGGCGACGCGCCCAACGCCTTCAGCACACCGATCTCGCGCGTGCGCTCCAGAACGGCTGTATACATTGATAGAAGAATTGCCAGAAAACCCACTACCACGCCGAGTCCGATCACGACCCAGATGAACCCATTCAGGAGGGGAATTCTGCTGACCGAGAACAACGACGTGAATTCCTCCATGGAATAAATTCGATAGTCTTTCAAAACACTCCGCAATTGTGCGACTGCCTGGTCTGTCTTTGAAGGATCATCCAACTTCACATAGACCCAACTTACTTTGCCGGTATTGGCTGTCAGATCTTGCAGGGTTGCCAGCGGAACCACGACGCGGGTCAGCATTCCGGGCTGGTAAATGCCGGAGACATGCCAGGGACGGTTGAGCAAATTAACTGTGCCGCCGACATGCAGCTTGTTTTGCTTAGCGTAAAACTCGTCGACGATAACATCGTCCGGACCCTGGAACGGACCGCCATCGACAAAACGAAAACCGCCGTTGAGCTTATCGAACTGCGGCAAATCAACGCCGGTGACGTAATTAAACAGGTCGGTTCCTTGCTGGAGAACTCCGGAGGAGAACTTTACCCCCGCTTGCTGATCGATCTTCCGGGCGATGCGGGCGTCCATGCTGGCGCTCATGCTGACCACGGAACTGCTGGGCGGACGAACGATAATATCCGCGCCGACGCCGCTCGCGCGCGAAGCTTGATCGCTCAACGTTCCTTCCTTTAAGCCCACCAGCGTGAGAATTAACGTCACCTGTATGCCGATGACGACTACACCGATCAGGGTCCGGATGGGGCGGTGTTTCAGGTTTTCTAAAACCAGTTTATTCGTCAAGCTATTTTTGAGAAACCACCAGGCGCTGCGGGAAGGGCGACAGCTCGCGCATTTCGTTGCGCGTGAATCCGGCGTTGCGAAACATCTCTTCGAGCTCCGAAAAGGTATAAGCATCGCCTGCCGGAGTGCTCAGCATTTGCATGCTGAACATGGCGTCGCGCGGCGGCGAAATGCGATCTTCGTTCGGAATGAACTCGGGCGTAATGACGGTACCCTGGGGCGCCAGCGCGGCATGGACCTTCCGCAGGAGCTTCTCATTGGTGGCCACATCAAAGTGGTGCAGAAAATTCGGAATCAGGACGATGTCGTAATCCGAACCGAAATCCACATCGAAGGCGCTGCCGGCGATGGTCGAATAGCGATCCGAAACGTCTGCCTTGGTCGCGTTCTCCTTGGCCACTTCGAGTACGTTGGCCCAATCTACGCCCGTTACCTTCGCATTCGGATTGTGCTTCGCGAACGCGATTCCGTACAATCCATGCCCCGCCGAAATGTCCAGAACTTTGATCGGCTTCGACCCGGCGAACATCTTCGCAATCAATTCGGCCGGCATCTGCATCATCGGCGCCATGGAGCGCGCAAACTCCACCCAGATGGTATGATCCGGCTCCAGAACTCCGTGATTGCTCGGCAGCGCGCCGCCGTGGCGGACCACGCTGGTGATGTCTTCGAGCAATCCTGCAATTTCCGGATTCATCAGGAACCTTGCCATGGTGCCCATGTAGCCCGGCGAATGGCGACTGAGAAACGCGGCGGAGTCGGGCGTCAGTGAATACTCGCCGCCATCTTTCACCAGGAATCCGATCATGGTCAGATAATCGCAGAGTACTCGCGTGCCCTTTTCGGAGGCTTTGACGCGCGCGGCGATAGCGCTCACGGATTTGTTGCCGTCGGCAATTGCGGTAAACAGATCGAGATCGATGGCGCCACGCAACGCTACGCTGCGTTGATACGCTTGCAACGTGTCGAATACGATGCCCGGCGACGGGGCCTGCGGTTGTGGAGAGGATGACATAGGATTTTACTTAAAAAATCCCGACGCGATTTCCTTGCCCGCGTCGAAGATTGAGTACTGGGTTTCGTTCAACTGGGCTTTGGTCAGCAGCACGGTTTCAAGCGGACTGTTTCCAGCCAGGACCAAAATCATGCGATGGCCATCGAGCGGATTCGGCGTGGCCCATGCGAGCGCTTCAGTTCCAGACGCGTGATCCTGCCCGGCGATTCGGAAGAGGCCGCCGGACGCATCCAGGCCGAGCTTGTCCTGCCAGACGGCTAGAGCGGAATTGGTTTCAGGCCGACCCACGAAGACGATGTCGTGCGTGCGCAAGTCGGCTTCGCTCACCTCGAAATCTTTGCGAATGGGTGCCTGGGTTTCGAGCGCGCGATAAAAGCGCTTCTGCAATTCCTCGGCGGCGTAGCGATTAGCGCCCGCATCAGCCCTGGTTCCATAGACCAGCATCGCTGACCCGAGCCGGTCATTGATATCTGAAACTAGATAGGTTGGACCACCTGGATCGGCCGGAAGCACGAACTTCACCCCCGCGGCATTCAGAAACGATTGCGCGGTAACGGCCTTGGTCTTATGAGCGGCGAAGAAATCGGACATCAGCTGGAAGAAACGATCGTCGCCGATGTCGTGCCGTAACTGGTCCAGGAAGAGTGCGCCTTTTTGCGTTTCCAGCTCGAATTGTTGCGAAGGATTCGGCGTGGAAATACTCAGCGAACGATACCTTGCCCAGTGCGCTGCAATGGCCTTGGATAGATCCTTGGAATCCAGGTCCGCATAGTAAGCAGCCGAGCCGGAGGCGAACCAAATATCGGCGTCGGAGGCCGGCAGAACCCAGCCGCTCCATAAGCGACCGGCATAATCTTGCTTAGGCGGATCGGCGATCGCAGTCTTGGCGGTTGGTTCGATCTTCGCGATGGGAGCTGAACTGGCGGTAATGAGATGGTAGCTGGAGGGATACAGGCCCTGGTTGCCCGCAAATTCCTCCTGGTCGCCCTTCGATGCCAGGCGCTCGGTCTGATTGGGGCGTCCAAACTCAGCCCACACCATCATGCGCGAAGCCATGTCGGAGGTGACGACCTTGGCATCCATCGCGGTGGCGCTCACCAGCGGCGCAGTGTGATAGGCCATGAATCCGAACTGTTCGTCGATCTTCCCTTTGTACTGGTGGTAAAGATCCTGCCACTTCAGATCGCGATCGCTGGGCACGTAGGGAATGTAAACCGGCGCGGCGTTCGGGTCGGGCGTTTCTTCCAGACGCACGCTCAGATCTTTGGCGTTGTTGTCGCCCCAATAGAAGCCTTCGGTACCGCCGAACCAATCGTTCTTGGAACTGCGATAGAGGCGGGATTTGTACGTGCCCAGCTCGAACAAAGCGATCTCGTTGGTCTTGGCATCGCCCAGCAGCCACTCGTTGGTGTAGAGGCCGTTGTTCTTGGTGCTGAGATACTCCACCACTTGGTCGATGCTGCCTCCATACTGGATGGCTTTGCGCGCGCGATAGGCGATGGGAGTGCCGTTGATGTTGAACGGACTTTGGTCGATGGTGGTTTCGGTGAGCACGATGCCCGCGTCGTTCTGGTACCAGTCGGTTCCGCTCTCGATGCCGCCCGGATAGCTTTGCATCAGCACGCGATGACCGGTGGTGGGCTTGATATCGAGCATCACGTTGGTCTGTTCGGCGAGAGTGAGAGGCCACCAGGTGGTATGTCCGATTACCATGCGTCCATCGCGAGTGGCCGAGCCTGTGGCGGCGAAAGAGCTGCAGTGATCCAACGTCTCATGGTTGCGATGGCCGTAGTCGGGTGCCACCAACCGCAGACCTTCCAGACCATTGGGCGTGACCGGCAGCGCTTCCTTCAGGTCGCCAAGTTCAACCGTGGTATTGACCACGACGATGTCCGTGAGATCGATAGGGCGGCCTTCCCAGCGGGCGCCCGCGTCGGATGCGCCGTCTGCGATGCCCTTCATTTCCTCGAGAATTTCCTGATCGAAACCGCGCAGAAAGAGGGCGCTGGCGGTGGTTCGGGCGAGATCCCAACTTTTGTTTTTCCCATGCGGATCGAGTTCTGCGGCGCTACGCTGCATGTACTGTGGGATTTCCTTGGCCATCAGACGGCCGTGCTGGTAACCACGGTCATAAGGTTTGCCTTCGATGTGCAGGTAGATCCATCCGCCCACTGGATAGCGATACGCCGGGCCGTAGGTCGTCACGGCGGAAGGCAAGGGCCACGGCTCGTTGCTCGGCTCGGATTCATTCAGCGCTACGCCGGAAAACCAGGCTTTCCCATCGAATGTCCCGCCGTAGGCGACGGTGAGCACGAGGTTGTCCTGCGCACGGGTGGCGATAAAGCGGAGATGAATACGCGTCCAATCGCGCGACCCGGCGAGCGACTCCGACTGCATGTCGAACGGCAAGGAACCCATGGTTAGCGCGGCGCCAGTGGCGATGGGCGAGCGGTCGAGATCGCGGACGGTAAGTTTTTCGGTGCGGATCCAGCCGGAAATTTCGTAAGGCTTTCCGATGGTGAGCGTGACAGGCGCGGATTGGACGCGAGTGTCGCGGCCGCCTTGCGATTCCAAGCGCATCGACATTTGGCCATCATGCGTGACAGCGGGATCGGTCACAGCGGCTCCGCGCAGCGTGCTCCAGGTGGGGTTGTCGAAGGAGGCTTTAAACACACTGGCGGGCGTCGCGGCCGGGAGATACGCCACGAATGTAAGAGCGCTTGTCAGGCTGAGGAGGAGCTGCCGCATGTCTTATGAGATCACAAAGGAGGGAGGCGCGGCTGGTGGCTGGTGGCTAGTTGTTGGTGGCTGGTTGCTAGTTATTGGTGGGAAAAGGACGCCTTCAGGGTCGGCGAGGCGTTCGGAAACGGGATTCGCTGCGTTTGGTAATTTCGGTGTCGAGCCGCGAGAAGATTGCATTTGCACCAGTGTTTTCAAGAGGCGGTGGTATTCGTGATGGAGGCGCGATTGGTAACGGTTGAGCAGCGCCAGCGAGCTGTTGGATCCGGCGAGGGCATCGAAGGCAATAGCGAGGCGGTGATTCTCGGGCAGCTTGCCGTAATCCCTGCAGAGGCGCTCCTCCTGTTCCTGCATACGGTGTTCAAGCAGCCCGGATTCCACGCCTGTGTAGCGCGCTAGACGCCAATGGGCGGCGGCGAGTTGATGTACGAGATCGGCTTCGGGTTTGGTTTGGGGGCGGAAGTGATCGAGATAATCGCTGAGCTGGGCCTGGTATTCAACGGCGGATTCATTGAAGAGGACGACGGTGCGGGCGGTGAGTCCGTGAGCGAGGGCGTTGAGGGTGGAAGATTGTTTGCCGGGCGTAGCGGTAGCGGGGCCGCGCGGTTTGGCGGCGTTGGCGCGGGCGGAGGCGATTTTGCGGGGGGAGGAAGGCATGGTTTTTCAGTCCGAGTATAAGGGCGCGGGCGCCGCGATGCGAGTGTTGCCAGCGGCTAAGTATTTGGCGGGAAAGGAGACGAAGGGTGGTGGAGGCTGGTGAACGCGGAGTCCGGTTTAGGCGACGCGGAACTAGAGACTTGACATGGTGGTCTTATAATATATATAATATAAATGGGCCGTGAAGGCCTCTTGAAGTTTATCTATATATAAGAAAGGGTAACTAGATGACAATTGAAGAGGTAGAGTCGCGCCTCGAGCAGGGTCTCGCGAAACTGCGATCACCCGAATACAAACCACTGGAAACCCTACTGCAACCGCTCATTCCAAAGGGTTATCGGGTTCACGTGTCCCTGGTGGACAAGAATGGCCGCAAGAAGCGCAAGAATGCATCGGCAGATAATTGGTCTCCCGATCTTGGTGAGGTGCGGGTTAACTTCGAACCCGATGTTACGAATCCGGATATTTTAGTAGCCGAACAGGAATCGGAATTATCGGCTGAATCGCCCGCGAAGCCAAGCGACGCCATTGCGTCTGAACCGATACCGGATTTGGTTCGAACCCTCGATCGAGCCGAGTCTAGACCGGGTTATCAATTTGTCGCGCTCAAGTGGTTCCGCGATGTTGCTTTGGCCGGGGAGAGCTTCGGCTGGGCGCAGTCGGACTCTGCGCGGCAGGGCATTTTGCGTGAGGCCATCGAAAGGCGCCTGATTTTGATAAGCAAGGTGCCAAATCCGAAGTCCCCTCAGTTCCCGGTAACGGCGATTCGCCTGAACCGGCTCCTCCCGGAGATCCGGGCGATTCTGGGAGAGCAGGTCGCGGATTCTGATTTCAGGCCAGTGGACATCCGGGGGGAGAAGTTGTCAGCGACGGTTTTGCGCGAGAGGCGTTAGCCGTTGGGCCTTTACTATCTGGAGACCAGCGCTCTCGTCAAATTGTACGTTCGAGAGCCGGGCTCCGAGCACTTGCTGCGGCTCGCCGCTCGCGTCAATAATCACCGCTTTGCTGTACTGGCGCTGTCGCGTGTGGAGATGCATTCTGCGATCCGCAGGCGGCAGCGCGAAGGTGACATCGACGCGGCGATTGCGGACCGGTTGCTGAGTCAATTCGAGCAGCATCTGGAATCGCGATTCATAAAGCAAGTATTGAACGATCAGCTCATTGATCTCGCAACAAGTTTAGTGAAGCGGAATGCTTTGCGCGCCTACGATGCCGTTCAGTTAGCAGGCTGCCTGATGCTCAAAGAAAATTCCGCCACTGATGAGCCGAGCTTCGTTTGTTCGGATAAACACTTGCTTCAGGCGGCAGAGAAAGAGGGGCTGGCCTGCCTGGATCCGACTAGCGCCCTCTGACGCTGGCCCGATTATCCTACCGCACTTGCGGCAAAACCCGGCTTGCGGCGGGCGTTCATTTGTTGCTCCCAGGCGTAGGCGAGTTTGATCATGGTCGGCTCGGACCAGGCGGCGCCGAAGAACGACAGCCCGATGGGCAGGCCGCTGTACAATCCGGCGGGGACGGTGATGTGCGGATACCCGGCCACGGCCGCGGGCGTGGTGCAGCCGCCGGTGTCGCTATCGCCGTTCACATGATCGATTAAACACGCTGGACCGGAGGTCAGCGACACGATCGCGTCCAGCTTATGTTTGGCCAGGAGCGCGTCAATGCCCTCCTGGCGCGAGAGGCGCACGCAATCGCCGCGCGCTTTGATGTAGGCTGGGTCGGTCAACGGGCCTTTCGCTTCCGCTTGTATGAACAACTCCTGGCCAAAGAAGGGCATTTCGCGAGCCGGATTGTTTTCGTTGTAGGCGATCAAGTCCTTGAGTGTGCGCGCAGGGCTACCGGAAGGGAGCCGGGCGAGATAGCGGTTGATGCCGTCCTTAAATTCGTACGACAGTACCTCTCCCTCGGGCGCGTCCATCTGACCATGGGTCGCGAGATCGGCGGGATCGATCACTTCAGCGCCAGCCTTCTTCAGCGCGTCAACACAGCCGCTGAGGAAGGCATCGAGCGGGGCATTGTTTGCAAAGAATTTGCGTGCGATGCCGACGCGCGCGCCGCGCAG
>Ga0302326_10024525_pt1 | contig 12255 bp, 4 predicted proteins | sample Palsa_T0_3_FD_202264 | JGI IMG/M metagenome (GOLD analysis project Ga0302326, IMG submission 202264) | Peat permafrost microbial communities from Stordalen Mire near Abisko, Sweden - Palsa_T0_3 | ecosystem: Environmental > Terrestrial > Soil > Palsa > Peat permafrost | place: Sweden: Abisko...
TTTCTCAAACGCTTCGGTCGCGCGCGGAAAGTTTCCCGCGGCGACGTAGGCATCTCCGAGCCGCCTGTAAGCTTCATCAGAACTCGGAGCTAATGAAACAGCACGTTTGAATTCGGGGACGGCTTGGGCGTAATTCCCTGAGGCGATGTAAGCGCTGCCGAGAACGGAATGCGCAGACGGCGACGTATCAACATTGAGCTGGACCGCGCGCCGAGCAGCGTCCACTGCGCGTTGCAAAAACAGTTTGTTCTTCTTTAGTGCATATAAAAGCAGGTTTGCATCTGCCAGACCAATGTAGGCCAAATCGAAATTTCCGGCCCTCTTAAGAGCTTCTTTGTAAAAATGAATGGCCTCCTCGGGAGCGGGCTCAGCCTGCCGTGGGCTCATTCTTTCGCGACCCTTGAGATAGAGGTCATAGGCTGCAAATGAGACCGCTGGTCCCATAACAGCTCGGAATCTCTCATCTTCGGTCTCTTTTATGCCGAGTGCTTCCAACAACCCGTCATAAACTTGGTTTTGTATGAGGAGTAGCTCGGACTGCTTTCCGGAGAATTCTCGGGCCCAAAATGGTTGGGCATCAGCTACGTCCTGCAGGGTTACGATAACTCGCAGAGATTGTTGTTTACTGCTGACATGCCCTGTCACCACGAAATTGACACCTAATTCGCGCGCCAGCTTGTCCAGCGACTGACTTAGATTAGAGTTGGATACCGCTTTGCTGGAAGCCACATTGAGGTCACTTAACTGAGATAACCCTAGATACAGAGATTCGACCAATCCATCGGCAACATAACCCAAAGAGGCTTGGTCATCTTCCAGTTTGAAGGGTAAGAGCGCGAGACGTTTGCCTGCGGCAGAATTCGGATTCGCGGGATGCGCGATAAGTTCAGCTTTATGACGACCCTCAAAATAACGCACCGTAATAATCGCGAGAGCAACTACAGCAACGAGTATCGTTGTGGCCGCGGCGAACAACCAGAACTTGCGTTTCTTTAGTCGTGGACGCAAGACAGGCAACGCGGAAGAACTTAACCTTACTAGGTCCACCGCCAGTTCTTTGGCCGATTGGTAACGGCGCTCGGGACTCTTGTCTAAGGCTTTGAGGACAACATTCTCAAGTCCTGGCGTCACTCGTCGGTTGATGTCTCTCGGACGATTAGGCTCTTGATGAAGAATGGCGTCGATTAGACGCGGAGCTTGCGTCTCTGGAAAGGGTCTTTGCCCGGTACTCATCTCATAAAGCACCGCCCCTGCAGCGTAAATGTCGGTGCGCGCGTCCACGCGCTCTCCGCGCACCTGCTCAGGCGACATATATGGAAGTGTTCCCGCCGCTTGCGTTTCAATCAGACTCTCGGTACTCAAAGAATCTTTCGAGATATGGAAAAACTTGGCCAAGCCGAAGTCGAGCACCTTGGCTTGTCCATTCGACGTCACCATTACATTTCCAGGCTTAAGGTCGCAATGCACAACACCCTGCTCGTGTGCTGTATTTAGACCTTCCGCGATTTGCGCGCCGAGTTTCAGGATTTCACTGTCTAACAGGGGACCGTTATTCAGTTTTTGGCCTAGCGTTAGACCAGAGATTAGCTCCATCGCCAGAAAATCAACGCCTTCCTGGGTTGCGAACTCATAAATTGTTTCGATGTTGGGATGGTTTAACTTTGCGAGCGCGAGTGCCTCTTTGCGAAACCGTTTCCTTGCGGCCTCGTCAGCGAGCATACCTACCGGTAACACTTTTAGCGCAACGTCACGTTCTAGCTTTTCGTCGTGGGCACGGTACACCTCCCCCATGCCGCCCGCGCCTATCTTTTCGACGATTCGATAGTGACCAAGCAGTTGGCCAATCATCGGGAAGTACCGCCTCAGTGGCTGATGCTAAATCGATGGATTGGTTAAGTCAACGAACCAGCCAGGCAGGTACCACACCCGATGTTTTGGCGGTTACGACGCGAGTGGTGTCTTAATCTGGCGGCATCTCTGGGTTGCGGTCCTCATCATTGCCGGTTTGGCAGACTTCAAGCTTGCCGTCGGCATTTGAAATGACGAAGCAAAATTTCGTCCAGTGGGCAATCCCAAAGGCGTCATTGTAATCAATGCGTCCAATGAGGTAGTCAAAGAATCCATCCTTCGGAGCACCTCCCCCGAGTGTGAACGGTGTGAGTGCTGCAGTATTTGGAGCGAGCGAATTGGGGATAGGCAGTGACGGAACCGGAGTTGGCGCGCCTGGTTGGTCCTTGAGGAGCTTATCCTTGTCATCTCGATGGCACGAGCATTTGCGCTACCCTGATTACCGTCCACCACAGTCACTCGTCGAAGCACAATATAGCGAGCTACCGTCTTTCCAACATTCTCGGGAAAAACATCATATATAAACCCTGTTCGCATCCCGGGCGACTGTGGTGTAACTGCTCGAAGCCCAATCGATTTAATCTCCATCCATGCTCGCTCATCTATACGGAAAGACTCGGTGCTTTGTCGAAGCGAAGCGTTTGCAGTTTTGCTTTGCTTTATCATTTGGCCCCATTGCAGCCAGGATATAAAGGCGTAAATACACGCCGCTCCGAAGGCTGACCAAGCAGCGTTCCTTATAGACTTCTGAACGCGATATTGACGCGCTGCGTCAGAGGCGTCGATACCCTTTGGCATCATTTGGTATGTCACGAGGTTTTACTTCGTCGCCGACCGGATGAAAAGCTCGTAGGAATTTGCCTTTGCGGCGAGGTCTTTAATCTTCTTGTCTGGTAAGTCGTATCCCCAGTTGCAAAGAAATCGCTGAACAAATGTTAGTTCGGTTCCCGTTCGGACTTTTCTAGGTTTCTCATCCGGCGATTCAATCAAGTCTTGCCGTAGATGGTTAGCAATATCGCGAATTTTCACGGGCGTCCCTTTGCGCTCGTTTTGCGGACCAACCTAGATTTAATCTTGACCGGAGGGTCGTGACGGCGTGCCATTTCCTGCGCCAGACTAAGCAGGATTCTTCGATTGCTTTCATCCATGGACTGAAACGCCTTGGCGAACTGTCGAAGCTCTCGCCGGTGTTCGCCTCCGACCTGCCATGCAGCATTCTACCCGACTGACGTAACATTGAAGCAGGCCAGCCTTTCCCCCAACGTCGCCTTGGGACAAGCACTTCCCTTCACGTAGTTCACGCAATTTTTGACCGATTTCCATTCGCGGAGACTACACTAACCGTGTCTTGCCTATCAAGGACATGGGTAGAGAGACTAAAAGGCGGCTTCCTTCTCCATGATTGGTAAGACACTGAGCCACTATCGCATCATCGCAAAGATTGGCGCGGGCGGCATGGGCGAAGTGTATCGCGCTCACGACGAACAGCTCGAACGTGACATTGCGCTAAAGATCTTAACTGCTGGCACTCTTACCGGTGAATCCGCAAGAAAGCAATTCCGCAAGGAAGCTCTCGCCCTCGCGAAGCTCAACCACCCCAACATCGAAACCGTTTTCGAGTTCAGCTCGCAGGATGGGCTGGACTTCCTGGCGATGGAGTTAATTCCGGGACACACCTTGAGCGAAATGTTGAAGGATGGGCCTCTGACTGAAAGAGAAATCGTACGACTCGGAATCCAGTTCACCGAGGGTATGGCGGCGGCACACGAGCAAGGAGTCATACACCGCGATTTGAAACCGGGCAACCTGATGGTCACGCCCGAGGGTCGCCTCAAAATCTTGGATTTTGGTCTGGCGAGACTAATGCCGGTGACTGCCAATCCGGATGTGACGCGAAGCATTACACAAGAACCGGCGAAGGTAGCAGGCACGGTTCCCTACATGGCACCAGAGCAGTTGCGAGGCGAACGGGTGGACGTTCGCGCGGATCTTTATGCTGCGGGCGCAGTCTTGTACGAAATGGCCACCGGGAAGCGCGCGTTTTCCGACGAGCAACCATTGCGACTGATTGATTCTATCCTGCATAAAGCACCGCCTTCCCCAAGGGCCTTGAATCCTCTGATTTCCTCGAGTTTGGAGGCAATCATCCAGAGAGCGATGGAGAAGGAGCCTGCTAGTCGCTATCAAACGGCGCGAAATATGCTTGCGGTACTAGAAGGGTCGAGTAGTGGCATATCACCAGGCGCCCCGTCAAAGGGTCCGGGATTGTTACTGGCTGCGAAGGCAGGAGGGATCTTTCTGACCGCGGTCCTAGGATTAGCGTTCGGATTAAATCTGGGTGGTCTTCGCGATCGGCTACTAGTCCACAGTTCTGCCGAACACAGAAGCCAGCCGTCAGTGGCGGTGCTCACGTTCAAGAATGTCTCTCAGCGTCCGGACCAAGCGTGGCTTTCCGTAGGGCTTTCTGAGATGCTGACGACGGAATTGGCTAGGGGCGACGAACTCCGAACGATCCCCGGGGAAGATGTTGCGCTGATGAAGATGGATCTGTCCTTGCGAGATGAGGATAGTTATGGCCAAGATACATTAAAAAGAATTCACAAGAACCTTAACGCCGATAAAGTGGTTGTTGGGTCCTACGTTCCACTCGGCGAGGGCCAAATCCGTCTTGATTTGCGGTTACAGGATGCCGTGCAAGGGGAAACTCTGGCTGTCATTTCCGAAAAAGGAAGTGAAGATCACATGGACGACCTAGTGAGCCGGGCTGGAGTGGAACTGCGTGACAAACTAGGGGTCGGAGCTGGGTCCGCGACAGCGGCGGCGAAAACCAAGGTGCCATCGAATCCCCAAGCAGAATATTCCTATTTCGACGCGCTCATTGTGCAGCGCGCGCGACAATTGTTGCATCCTCCAGCGGGTGTCACGCTTTCCGAACATCAAGGAAAGCTGTACGTCGAAGGAACTGCGTCGCCACAGTGGATCGCTAGTTTGGCAGATCGCGCTCAGTTGATTGCCGGCATTAAATCCATTGATGTTTCTCATCTGCAGGATTCGCACTTATTGCAGCTCAAGGCGCCTCAAAGCGCAATCGAGTCCGTATTCCTTCTCTTCCCCGTCGGCCGAGCCGAACTTGAGCCGGGCCAGGAAAACACGTTCACCCAAACTCAAAAACAGATTCGCGACATCGTGGCCCAAGCGGAACACCTCGGCGAACAAACTTCCATCGAACTCATCGGCCACACCGACAGCACCGGCATCGAAGGTACGAATCAGCTTCTCGGCCAGCAGCGCGCCGAGCAAGTCCGCGCCAGGCTATTGCGTGGCGGCGTTCCGCCGGCGAATTTGCGCCTGCGGGGAGTCGGCACTACGCAGCCTTTGGTCTCTGGAGACACCGAAGAAAGCCGCCGCCTGAATCGCAGCGTCACCTTCAAAATTACTTTCACTCCAACGTCTGCCGTAAACTGAACGAGTTCTGATGATCACACGCGTTGTAATCTATACTGGAAACGAAACGACTAGAGGGCTACCGATGGTGATTGGTGAACGCTTGAAAGCCTTGCGTGAACCCATGTCACGCATGAATCTTGACTTTGCGCCCAACTACACGACAGCACGACTCGCGTCAGGTTTAATAACTATATTAGTGATTCTTGTTGGTTCTGCATTCTTTGTGCGTGCACAACAAGAAGTAGGATATGTCCTTGAGAAGGAGGGAAAGTGGACTGCCCGCGGAGCTGTTGAGGGCGTAAATATGGGTCAACCATTGGCCGGAGGAACTCTTCTGACAAACTCCAGTCCTACTGATAACGATCACATCGTCGTGGCAAACTTGCGAGGGGAAATAGTAAAAACAATCCGATGTAGGTCTGGAGTGTGCCGAGAGTGTCGAGAATCAGGCGCTTGTTACGATCCAATACAGCCATTACCAATCCTCTCCGACTCCACGGGCGCGCTTTCAACCGCCTTCAAAGCGGTCTCGGAGCTCTTTGCTGGCAAACCTGATCGATACTCAATTCATCGAGTCAGGGGTTCCGGAAACGTGATTACGAAAAATGGAATTGTGCGATTTGACGGTTCAGCGATTGATGTGAGCAACTTCTTGGAAGGCGAAGATCAAGGTTTATATGAGGTTCAGTTTTTTCCACTTTCCGCAGAGGGCAATGCGATTCAGGAACCAAAATCTCACTCAACTTCTCTCAATTGGAGTCCCGCGGGGAAAGCCACTCTTGCCGTAGCAGGAGTTCATCCCGGATTGTACGAGATGCGGATTACTCATGGGAATGAGAGTAGCTCTGTTTGGGTGCTTGTGTGCAGCTCAGCTTTCTACGTCACCTCTGCAGCGTCTTTCCAAGCATTTGTGCATCAGACCGACAGTTGGGGCGCTAACGTGAGCCAAGCTACCAAGCAAGCTTATCAACGCGCCTTCTTGGAGTATCTTGCTTCGCGTTCTGAGTGAATTCAGTGAGCGGCGAATCCACAAGCGCAGAGACTGGAAGCGGCTCTAAGGGCAGTGTCCCGTCGGTTCAGCCACGCTTTGGCAAACGTCTTTTGCGTGCTCTTCCTGTGATCGGCGCTCTAGTAATACTCACATGGATATTCGGCCATTCGGGAGTACTCCACAAGCTGGAAACTGTCGTAACAGATGCAGAGATGCGATTAAACGCTCCGCCTAAGGACAGAAAGGTTGCAATCGTTGAAATCGACGATGAAGATTATCTGGAGTTATTCGACAGCACAAGCCCGCTCAATCCAGAACAACTACAGAAACTCATAAGTGAAATCGCCAAAGGCGATCCTGCGGTTATCGGAATTGATATAGATACTTCAGCTTCGCAATTTGCAACACGGTTTAAATTTGAGAATTGGAGTCCTTACATCGTTTGGGAACGCGAGCTTCGTGAAGCCCCGCAAGAAGTCACAGCAGTAGCAAACCTACAACCCCTTGACATCCTCGGAGGACAGAAGAACATTGATCCTGGTAAGAATTCCTCGGGACTCCCGCTTCTGATCGATGATGCGGAGGACAAAGTGACCCGCCGTTATCGTCGGTCGATACCAACTGGCATAGGAATGCTTCCCTCTTTTCCGTTCGCCATCGTAGAAGCCTATCTTCAGAACGATCCCAAGGCGCTTGCCAAGTTGGAAAATTCACCCCGTGACCTGCTCATTCGCTACTCAGGCGATAAGGAAGGTTTCTACCGACTTCACTTTCAAGCGCGAAGAATAGCAGGACTTTCAGAACACTGGCCTGAAGCAAGCCCCATCAGGGGGAAAATCGTTCTCCTTGGTGGCTCGTATTTGGGTCAAGACAAGCATGACACTCCAATCGGTCAACTAACTGGAGTGGAAATCATGGCAAATGTCATCGAAACAGAGCTGGCTGGCGGAGGTTATAAGCCCCCCAGTCGATCGGTCCTATTTTTTCTAGAACTTTTTGAAGCTTTCATATTGATCCTTCTTTTCCACGTCTTAAGATTCCGGCTCGCGCTGGTCTGGACCATCTTACTCATACCTGTCGTTGCTATTTTCTGCAGCAAGCTGGCGTATGGGGACACTGGTCATTTTGCTCAATTTGCATTCATTCTCTTGGGACTCCTCATTTTCGAACTGTACGAGCACTTTCGCAGGACCGCCGTCCCTAAGGTCTATCACGACATCACTGGCGCGCCTGATTCTAGATCCTGAGTTCTAACTGAACCTAGAGCATTTGGAGACAAGAGAATCGCGGTTTATTCACGCTAGGCAGAAAAAGTTGTATCTTTTAGGAATGAAGCAGAATTAAAAGGGGATTTGGTGGGAATCAAAGAGCCAATACGACGACGAGCGATGCCCGTTTTCCTTCGGTCCGTTTCTCTCCTGACTGCATATGTTCTCCTTTTTCCTCTCTTAGTCAATGGTCAAGGAAACTCGAAATACGACGCAAACAAGCCTGCGGAACTTATGGCGGTCGATCCCCAAATTAGAGCGTTGATTCCTAAGCCTCTGTCTTCTTGCGACAAATTTAACGTCAACGACACGGTCGATAGACTTCAAGAAGCCTTGAAGATTGCTGATAATCGCGGATTAGTCCGCGACAGGGCGCTTGTAGAAGCAAGCTTAGCAAGTACTTATGTCAGTCAGGCTAAGATTGAGTTAGCCTTCGCGACCTTTCAAAAGGCGCTGCAGGACGCCATCGACTCAAAGAATGGAGTTTTGGAGGCTGACCTCCTAATTGCACTGGCATCGGAAGCTCAACTGAAAGGCAACCGTCAACAAGCGGTGGAGCTCATTTCCAGAGCGCTGAGTATTTCAGAAAAAAACGAGAGCCTATACGAGAAGTCCCACGCACTCGGTGAGCTAGGGGAAATGATGCTCGCTCAAGGCAAAACCGATGAAGGACGGAGGGCAATCGATGAGGCATTGCAGATCGACAAGATAAATGGCTACAGATTCGAAGCCATACATCTTGTATACCGAGCGATATACCTAGGATTGGCAGGAAAAGTGGACCAAGCGGTTGATTCTTCGACTGAAGCAATAACGAAAGCCCTAGAGATCAGAGACGCTTATAGCTTCGTTATGGCGGAAAACACTCACTCATTCGGCTTGGTCAAAACAGGTCGGGCAGAAGAGGCGATTACGGATCTCAGCCTCTTGAAACAAGGTCAACTACAGAAATTCGTCCCGGACGCCCAGGTACAAGCGTGCTTCGCATCCGCTTTAGACCTTCCGATTTTCCACCTTACTCTACTCGAAGACTTGGCAAATGTATTCAAAGCAGCGAATAAAAGAGACAAGGAATTAGAGACCTGGCAGGAAACCTATGACTATAGCCGTGACCACAACTTTCTTGCTGGAGAGGGCGAAGCCGCCCAAAAAGTCGCCAATCTAGATAGCCAGCTTAAAAAAAACGACGATGCTTTGAAATACTATGCAATTGCGGCAGATCTCTATCGCAAAATTCAAAATGAACCATTGCTCGCTCAAGTGGAAGTGTCCGAATCTCTGTTGCTGATACAAGTCGGCCGCGGAAAAGAAGCGCTTTTGCTCGAACAAGAAGTCGCTTCCTATGCGAAACGCCAGAGCTTGCGGGAACAGGAATTCTTGGCATACGGCGTGCGTGCCGAGATTTACCAGCCTGATAGCCAGCTGGAGAATGCGCGGGACGCGCTGGAGAACGCCTTATCTCTTGTTCATCCAGGGCCATTCGATGTCGAATTTGACAATCGCACTGTGATGCAAGATTACCTCAACCTTGCTGATGTTTACAGGGGCCTAAAAATTCCGACGCGGGAGCTGATCGCGATAGACAACGCCTTTTTTGTCGCGGTGCACCTCAAGAACGAGAAAGTTCAGCAAAATCTGGTTGCTTATTTGGATCAGAGATTGAAGGACTTGGGGATAAGAGATTTAGTCATTCAACGACAGAAGGAAGGACTACTGGCTGAATCGTTGGTGTACTCATACATTCTCTTTATCCATGATGGATTTCCCTCTAAACCCACTGATGACCGGTCTAACTGGCAACGGATTCTGGACCTCCCCTTTCAGATCACGACACAGAACGATGGAGCTCCTGCTCTTAAGGAGATTTTGCGCGATATTGGGCCGATGGTAGTGGGCCTTTACAGGTTGCCAATCCTCAGCGCCCTAGCGCGGTACTACGTCACAGCTGGAGCAGATCCGCTTCTCGCCGAAAAATACGGCCTCGAATCGGAGAGTGCGCTGATAGACGCTAAAGGGGATTTCACCTCTCTCAAGGCAGAAGACGCCTGCATACTCGCTGTATCGTATTCGCGTCAAGCCAAACTTGATCTCGCTAAGGACAAGATCGAGGAATGTACCAGCCTTTCGAAGAAAACGGGAGATCAACAGGTAATAATCTACTCAGACGCTGCAAATCTACTTGTTCAAGCACAACTTGGAAACATCGCGGCGGCAAAGGGTTCTCTGGAGAATTTGATAGCGAAGTCTCCAGAGAATCCCGCATTGCATGTCGAACTTGCAACGTCGCTTGCGAGTGCCAAGTTATATGACGAAGCCAGTTCCCGATTGGAATACGCGATTCAGAAACTTATCTCGGTGAATGATAAAAAAGCCGCAGCCATGGCGTATGTACGCGTCGCGACAGCCCTCAATGGAGACCCATCAGAGAAAGCCCAGAAGTTGCAGCTTAAGTATCTAGAATCTGCACAGCAACTGTATCTCGCGCTCGGAGCACAGGCTGAAGAGGCAGAAATTCTAATTGTGCTCGGTGACTACTATCTCAAACTCGTGCAAATCAAGGTCGCTATTGATAGCTATGATCGGGCTTTTGATCTAGCCCAAAAGGCCGGGAAACCAGATATTGCTGCGGAAGGCTTGCTGGGACTGGGAAATGGATATAAGGCTCAGAAAGATTTCAATCAGGCCGTCGAATATCATCGCAGGGCATCGAGCGCGTATCAAAATTTGAACAACGCTCAACGTGAGGCGATTTGTCTCGGTGACTTGGCAACTGATTATTATGAACTCGGTGATACAGACCGAGCGCTCACGTCATTTCTTGAAGCAAAGAAAGCAGCTAAGAATGCGACGGCTTTTAATAAGTATCTTGTGGACTATTCGTTGGGAGATTTTTATAGGTCGCAAGGCCAATTTGAAAATGCGTTGGCCTCATTCAACGAAGCGGTGGAAATTACCACCGAGTCTGGTGACCTAATACACCTCGGTTATTCACACCACGCTATAGCGGAGGTTGATACAGTTATTGGAAGCTGGGACGATGCCGTCAGTGAATCACAAATAGCCCTCGACCTCTTTCACAAAATTGGTAGCAGGGAGGGCCAAGCAGCTTGTTGGGCGATGCTGACGAGCGTCTATTGCGATAGAAGTTCCTCATTGAAGGATTTTGATAAGGCAAAAGAATGCTATGCCAAAGCTCAGGAGTTCGGTTATGGGAAGACTCTTCAATTCGATCTTATGGAGATATACCTCCAAACTGGCAAGTATTCTGAGGCTGCCAAGCTCGCTAATGAAAGCTTCCAGGATTGCCAACAACGCAAAAATACCGAATGTCAATCCTACGCTCTCTTGAGTCTTTCGGAGGCCGAAAGACTGGAGGGAGATTTAAAGGCTTCCCGTTCGGCACTAAACAAAGCTCGCCCAACAGCCTCACAATCGCCGGAGATCTACTTGCGTGGCCAGTTTCTCTACGCGGAGGCGCGATTGCTGGTCTCGGAAGGTAAGCTGGATGAGGGCCTGGCTTCCTACAAACAACTGATCTCGCTCATCGAATCGGTAAAAGGAAATCTCAGCGCACAGGAACAGAAGTCCATTTCTGAAAACTATGGATATATTTATGACGAACTTGTGTCGCTACTTTATTCGATGAATGACAGACCAACTGGGGGCCGATCAAAGTTTGCATCGGAATCTTTTGAATACGCCGAAATTAACAAGGCTCGGCAATTCGCAGCGAGCTGGGGGCGTGTGTTTGTAAACCAAATGAGACTGACACTGCCGCCAGCCACTCAGGAACGTGAGCAATCGTTGTATTCCAGACGAGATGTCTTACTTGCCCAATTACAAGCCGCTGTGAATAATGGCCAACCGAATCAAGAGGTTGAAAAGGAGCACTTGAAAGCTGAGCTGTCCTCCGTTCAAGGCGAAATCAACGAGTTTCTTAGTGATCTGCGTAAAAGTTCACCGCAATATGCAGCAATCGCGTATCCGGAAGAGGTCCAGATATCAACCCTGCCCTTGAAAAAGGGCGAGACCCTCGTCGAGTTTAAGATGACGGACGACGCTACTTTTGCTTGGGTCATCCAAAATAGAGCCGGAATTCAAAACGATGTCGTGGCATTCTACAGAATCCCGAAGAAACGGGAGTGGTTTCTAGATCGACTATCTGTGCTACGTGAAGGCCTAAATTCAGGCCGTGCAGGAGCAGTCGGTTGGAACGTTTCGGAGGAGTTGTTCGCGGAGTTGTTTCCGGACGAAGTTGCCAAGATAGTTTCAGGTTCGCAAGAACTCATCTTCGTTCCAGACGACGTGCTTTTCATCCTACCTTTTGAACTATTCGCGCCTGAAGCATCCAAAGGAAATTTCGTCTTTCTGAAAAAAGCGACGACATACTATCCGTCAGCCGCCTCGCTCCGACTTGCAAGAACCGCCAGTCATCAGCGCAATTGGCAGGAAGCATTTCTTGGATTATCAGACCCCATTACTTCGCCCGAAGACGACAGATTCGTGGCAGCCGGTGCACTTAAGTCCCCTGAGAATAGTTCTTCGAATCAAGCGCAAAGTCGAGGAGGTGAAGTGAGATCTCCCAACCCAGACCGGTTGATAGCCAGGGGCTTTTCATTTGAGCGACTTCCTGGGACAGCCATTGAGGTTCAGAGCATCGCATCTTTACTAACGGCGAGAAATGAGACAGTTGACGTGCGC
>Ga0302326_10024527_pt1 | contig 12254 bp, 13 predicted proteins | sample Palsa_T0_3_FD_202264 | JGI IMG/M metagenome (GOLD analysis project Ga0302326, IMG submission 202264) | Peat permafrost microbial communities from Stordalen Mire near Abisko, Sweden - Palsa_T0_3 | ecosystem: Environmental > Terrestrial > Soil > Palsa > Peat permafrost | place: Sweden: Abisko...
CCAGGAGCGCCGCTCCCAGAGTGGCCAGGCGTGCGCCTAATTCGACGGCAGTCTCGTCCGGCCCGATTTCGGTTTCGGATTTCAGCAGCATGTCGCCGGTGTCGAGCCCCGCGTCGATGCGCATGGTGGTGACGCCGGTGCGCGTCTCGCCATTCGCAATGGCCCACTGCACCGGTCCGGCGCCCCTATATTTGGGCAGCAGCGAGGCATGCACGTTGATGATGCCGTGCGGCGGGATATCGATCATGGACTGGGGGATGATCTGGCCGTAGCCAACCACCACCATGACGTCGGGCTGGAGGGCGGTGAGGGCCGATACGGCTTCGGGGCGGCGGATTCTTTCAGGTTGATAGATGGGCAGGTTTAGTTGTAGCGCGAATTGTTTTACAGGCGACGCGGTGAGTTGGTGGCCGCGTCCGCTGGGGCGGTCGGGTTGCGTGACTACCTGGATAACGCGATGTCCGGCTGCGACTATGGCCTCCAGGGTGGGGACGGCGAATTGGGGGGTGCCTAGGAAGACTATTCGCATGGTTGGGCAAGTGGGGCAGGCTCGCAGCCTGCGGCGGCCTCCCAGGCCGCCCTCCGGTGCGTCTTCGACGGTGCCCCACAATTCATCAGGTCCATTCGCCGGCTTTCACCAGCTTGCGCACTTTCCGCCGGATCAGATCGCGCTTCAGGGCGCTGATGTGGCTGATGTACAGCTTGCCGTGCAAATGGTCGGTCTCATGCAAAAAGGCGCGCGCCAGCAGGTCTTCGCCGGTCTTCTCGAAAAACTCGCCCTTGGCGTCCTGCGCGCCGATGGTCACGCGCTTGCCGCGCTTCACCTGCTCGCGGAATCCGGGGATGCTCAGGCAGCCCTCTTCGCCTTCCTGCTTGCCTTCCACCTTCACGATCCGTGGATTGATGAGCACCAGTTTGTCCGCCGGATTTTCGGCGTTGGAAATGTCGATGACGGCGATTTTGCGGGAGAAGCCGATCTGCGGCGCGGCCAGCCCTACGCCTTTGGCGGCGTACATGGACTCGAACATATCCTCCAGGAACTTGTCGAGCTCCGGGGTGCCGAATTCGGCGACCGTTTCCGCTTCCCGCTCCAGCACCGGATCGCCGTACTTCACGATTGGATAAACCATATTTCAGAAATCTCGAACCTGAGTGAGGTAACCCTCGAAATTACGCTTCGTTTCGCCCAGCGAATCGCCGCCGAACTTTTCCAGGAAAGCCTGCGCCAGCACCAGCGCCAGCATGGCCTCGGCGATGACGCCGGCAGCGGGGACCACGCATACATCCGAGCGCTCATAGGCGGCCAGGGCGGGTTCGCGAGTGGCCAGATCGACCGATTCAAGCGGCCGGCGCAGCGTGGAGATAGGTTTCAGGAATCCGCGCACCAGCACGTCCTGGCCGTTGGTAATGCCGCCCTCCAAGCCGCCCGCACGATTGGCGCCGCGGGTGAAGCGGCGCGCCTCGCGATCGTAGCCGATGGTGTCTTGCACTTGGGAACCGAAGCTGGCGGCGTTCTCTTTGGCGAATCCCACTTCCACTCCCTTGACGGCCTGAATGGAGACGATGGCCTGCGCCAGGCGGCCGTCCAGGCGCGCGTCCCAGGTGGTGTGCGATCCCAGGCCGGGCGGCACGCCATGCGCGATCACTTCGAACACGCCGCCGACCGTGTCGCCGGTGCGATAAGCCTGGTCGACAACTTCTTTCATGCGGGTTTCGGTGAAGGGGTCCACGCAGCCCAGCAGCACTTCGGTGCGGGCGCGCAGGGCGACGACTTCGTCCCACGCGGCGCTTCTTTCCAGGCGGACGCTGCCGACGGCGATCACGTGGCTGGCGATATCGATGCCAAACTCCATCAGCAAAGCCTTGGCGACTGCGCCGATGGCTACGCGGGCGGTGGTTTCGCGCGCGCTGGCGCGCTCCAGAATGTAGCGCGCGTCGGCGAAATTGTACTTGAGCGCGCCCGCCAGATCGGCGTGCCCCGGGCGCGGGCGGGTCACGGGCTTCTTCTTGTCCTCAGCGCCGTCCATATCTTCGACCGGCAGGGCTGCGGTCCAGTTCTGCCAGTCCCGGTTGCGAATCAGAATGGCCACAGGCGATCCGATGGTATGGGAGTGGCGCACGCCGGCCACGATTTCGGCGCGGTCGTGTTCGATTTTCATGCGTCCGCCGCGGCCGTAGCCCTGCTGGCGGCGCCAAAGTTCGTGATTGATGGTGTCGAGGGAGACCGGCACTCCGGCTGGAAGCCCCGTGAGGGTGGCCACCAGGCATTCGCCGTGCGATTCCCCGGCGGTTTCAAATCGCAGCATTTTGCCGAGAAACTTAATGTTAGCAATTCCTCCGCGGGATCTGCATGATTGGCTGGGCGAACCAGCCAGTTCGCCGGCCCGGGTCTCAGAAAGGACACGGAGCAAACTTAAGGTACTTGGTAAGGCCTCCACACTCCTTTATGGATAATTTCTGGAAACCATCGCTGGGATGCTTCCACAGGCTCATGACTACGATGTCCTGAAGGCTTGGCGCCGTCAATACTTCGAGGCAGATCGTTACGTGGTGCTCGTCGCTCACGAAGATGATGTCGCCCGGGTCGGGCAACAGGCCAATCTCGGGAATAATCGGTAACGCGCTGGAAAGCCCTAAGGCGGACATCAACGTCCCGTAGTAACTCTCGCGGGCTTCCGACATCATGCCGTCTTGAGTGGGCTGCACCGCGGGGGCCAGGGCCTGGCCCAGAATGGGTGAACCGCCGAATCCATCTGCTCCGAACGGGGCCAAATGCGTCCGCGCAGCCTGGGTGGCTTTCGCGTGGATCAGGCGAAGCCACTGAACGGAGACCAGCTCCGCCTTATACGCGCTGAAGAACACCGCCTCCCAACAATTCATGGACGACTGTTTGCCGGGTTCGCGGCCGCCCCGGTTTAGCCAAATTGCGAAGTGGTCGGGGTTGGTTTCATCGTCTTCCACTTCGGCTTTCCCGGATTTGGCTTCCGGCCGCCGTTCGTTGGGCAGGAACCTGCCCTGTGGTCCCATTTCCGGTCCGGCTGGAACCCAGTGAAAGTAGCCTTCCATGGCGTAGGATTGCCTGGCCAACCGTAGTCCGCGCTTAAGCCGTTCAACGGTTCGCAGGCGGCCCAGAAGTACCATTTCAGGCCCGTGCTTGGTTAACAGCAATTGCTGCGTCAGTGCAAAAGAGTCAGACGCGTTCTTGGGCATCGGAAGGGCGCGTGGGGAACGGCACCGCTTTAGCCTGTACTGGAATTTCGTCGATGAAAGCGACGTCGGCGAGTTTATAGAATAGTGTTTCCTTGATGTCGCCGTCTTTGGGCTTGTATGGGGCTTTTCTTTATCTGCAGAATGGTCAGCTTAACCGCTTTTGGGAGATCGTCCGGCAGCATTGCGACCGGGCGGCATCTTTCCGCCACTGTGGCGAAGTATTCAGCAAGCCACAAATGGTCCGTCAGGAATGCCTCATGCATCCAACCGACGACCATGTCTTTGGTGATCATTTGGCCCCGCTCTCCTTGAGCTGGTAGCTGGGATTTTATCAGAGTCCAATGGTTCGATAACATGTAGGTTCATGCCGACTCAAACGCCCGATGCGATCGTCGTCGGGGCGGGAATCATCGGCGGCTCCATCGCCTGGCGGCTGGCGCAGGCGGGCATGGCCGTAACGCTGCTGGATGCGGGGACGCTCGGCGGCGAGGCCAGTTGGGCCGGAGCGGGTATGCTGGCGCCGGGCGGCGAGTTCGTCACGCGGAGCCGATGGGCGGAGTTTGCGCTGCAGAGCCTGGGGATGTATCCGGCGTTCGTCCGGGAACTGGAGGGCGAGTCCGGTTTAGGGGTCGACTACCGGCGTTGCGGCGCTATGGAGTTCGCGCGCACGGACGATGAATGGCGGGAACTGCTGGAGCGGCGCGCGGCTCAAGAAGCGCTCGGGATTCGCGCCGAGATGCGGGAGGACGGGCTCTTCTATCCCGACGATGCGCTGGTGGATCCACGGGAGGTGACCCGCGCGCTGCGGAATGCTTGTCAGAAGCGGCGGGTACGGATTTGTGAGCAGACGCGCGTGCTGGGGGTGCGGCTGGCCCCCGGTCGGGTGGATGTGGAGACCAGCGGCGGGGCGCTGTCGGCGGCGGCGGCGGTGCTGGCCGCGGGAGCCTGGAGCAGGCAGATCCCGGTTCACGGCTTCGAGATTCCCGCCACCTTCCCCGTGCGCGGCCATCTGCTGGGGTACGCGCTGGAGCCCGGCTCGGTGGGTCCGATCCTGCGCCACGGGCATACGTATGTGATGCAGCGATCCAGCGGATTCACCGTTGCAGGAACCTCCTCGGAACAGGTGGGATTCGACCGCGCACCGGACCCCGCGATCATCGCCGATATTCACGCGCGCGCCTGCGAGTTGCTGCCCCGGCTGCGGTCGGCTGCGGAGCCGCAGGCATGGCTCGGTTTTCGCCCCGCCACCGAGGGCTTTGAGCCGGTGATCGGCCGGTTGCAGGGTACCCGTCTGTGGCTGGCATACGGTCATTATCGGAACGGGATCCTGCTGGCCCCCGCCACGGCGGCGCGGGTGGCGGGGGAGATTACGTCCAATTAGGGAACGGGTTCACGCGCGCCTGGCGGGCATCGGCGATCAGGTCCGGAACCCGCTTACGGCGGTGCAGCAACTTCTCCAGCAACTGCTCGAACTGGTCTTCTTCGCCTTCAAGCCATTCAGGCGGAATCTGGCGGAAGGCTTGGTCCACTACCTCCTCGGGAAAATTCACTACCTGATCCAGCCAGGGCTGGAAGGTGTCGAGCGAGCGCACTTGTTCGTAAACCATTTTGCGGGGATAGAGGCCCTGCAAGGGCGACTCGGTGAAATCCCAGTTGGGGCCGTTGAATACGAAGCCGTGGTCGATCATGATGGCCACGAAGGCTTTCTTGACCGCCGATTGCCAATCTTCCACGCGCGCGCGGAAGAAGACGCACTGGCGGCCGTCGGCGTTCGCCATCCACTTGTCGAACACCAGGACGGCCAGGAAATCGCTCAGGTTGCCGACACCGCCCAGTAGCGCGTCCGGGACAAAATCGTACACGGCCATCACGTCCGGATTGCCAGGGTGCCGCGATCCGAAGTGCCAGCCAGGGGCCACCGGGATGTGTTGGTTGCCCAGGTGAATGTAGATTTCCGGATTGGCGGCCAGGAACTCGGGGGTGAGCAGAATGAACTCGGCGGGCGCGGCGGAGACCTGCAGGTACTTCAAAAAGACCGCGGACACCAACTCATTCACCAGGATGCGGCGGTGCTGGGGGTTGTTCTGGAACTTGACGATATAGAAGTTGCCGTCATCCGCTTCCAGCAGGTGGGATTGGGCCCCGCCGCGCATTTTGCGGACGTGCCGGCAGGCGGTGAGCGGCATGGAAATGCTGTACCCTAGAGTTGTATCACACCCCGGAGGGAAACCAGCAGCATGGCCGAAGAAACCCTGGAAACCGCGGCACCCCCAGCGCCGCCAGTGAAAACCAAAGACGAAATCGCCCTGGAACTGATGAAGTTTATCGCGGTGACAACAGGCTACGGGAAGGGCAACACCGCGACCGGATTCTCCGGCAAACCGGTAGCCCGGTCTGCCGAAGAATACGCCGAGGCGCTACTCGATCTATTTGAACGCTGCCGGACGGTCGTGAACAAGTAAGCGGCTACTTCTTGCCGCCCTTCTTTTTGGCAGCTTTCTTGGCCGGCGCTTTTTTGGCCGGCGCTTTTTTGGCTGGCGCCTTTTTAGCGGCTACCTTTTTGGCAGGGGCCTTGGGGGGCGCCTTCTTGGCCGCGGCCTTCTTGGCGGGCGCCTTTTTGGCGGGCGCCTTTTTGGCAGGCGCTTTCGCGGCAGCCTTCTTGGCGGGCGCTTTTTTAGCGGCGGGCTTGGGCGCAGCTTTCACCGCAGCTTCCTTGGGCGGAGCCGGAGCCGGTTTGGCAGCCGCTTTGGTGGCCTTTTTCGCCGGTTTCTTAGGCGCCTCGGCCGGGGGAGCGGCTGGCGGCGGCGCGGCAGGAGCCGCTAGCGGCTCTTCCACGGCGGCAATCACCACGATCTCTTCTTCCTCGTCCTCTTCGTCTTCGTCGTCGAATTCGTCGAGCTTCGAGGTGGCGTCCGTATGTTCTTCGTCGTCGTAGTCCTGGAAGTCTTCCATATCTTCTTCGTCGTTGGGAGAGAGTTTTATACTATCAAACATTATTCACGCCTCCTGTTGTCAGGGCACAATCACCCATAGAATAACCTTTTTTTGCGCGGAGACAATAGCAAAAAAACAAAAAGTGAAAGATTTCTAGTGCGCGGACGCGCAACTGGTGGACGTTGTGGCTCGTGGGGAATCCTTTGGGGGCCCTTTTGGGATCGATTTGCAGATCGCCGACGTGGCGCTGACAGCCGGCTGCAGCCACGATTGGCCGCCCCACACGCACCTACGCTTCCGATTGCGGCGGCTTCGGCTGCAGGGCGTCCAGGGCGACTTCCCGAAGCTGCTCTTTCAGCTTGCGGATCTCTTCGGAGTGCGCACTGAGGCGGTCGAAAAGCACTTTCTGGCTGGCGATGCCCGCGCCGATCAGAAAGGCTGCGCATTCCGAGCGGCTGCCGAAGAGGGTGGCCTCCACCAACTGGTCGATGCGTGCCAGCGCGTCGTCGTTCATGCGCACCATCACCACGTTGCCGCGTCCCCTGCTGCTGGCGAATTCGCCCAGCAGATCCTTCAGATCTTTGCCTTCTTTGCCGACGGCAATCACGCCGACCTTTCCGCGAAATTTTCCGGATCCGAATTCGAACGATTTTTTCATGAGGGATTGTGCTCCTTCTAAGCCGCGCGAGCCTGGGCGGCCTCGAGCGGCTTCCTGAGCCGGATGGTACCGGCTATGGAAATGATCAGCAGCAGCAGGGCGCTGCCGTAAAAGACGGCAGTGATGCCCAGCCGGGACGCCAGGTCGCCCGCAAACAGCAGCGCCACACCTTGCGATATCGAGATCAGCGACATGGAACTGCTGCTCACCCTGCCGCGGAGTTCGGCGGGGACCTGTCCCTGCGTCAGGGCCATGGCGGGAACGATGAGCAATGCAACACCCGTGCCGAGGCCGAAGCAGCCGGCCACGGCCACGATGCGATGGGGGATGCGGGCGATCAGGGCGATGAAGACGCCGCACACCAGGAGTCCGGCGCTCACCAGGTAGGCTTTCTGGCGGACGCGGCGGGCCAGCGGCGTCACCACGAACCCGCCGGCCAGCATGCCCGCTCCGATTGCCGAACCCAGCGCGCCGAACAGGTACGAATTGGCGTGCAGCACATCCCGCACAAATACGGCGATCAAGGCGCTGAACGCGCTAATGGCGAAGGTTCCGGCCGCTATCGAAAGAATCACAAAGCCGATGACGGGGTGTCCGAGGATGAAACGCATGCCGGAGAACAGGTCGCGTACAACGGATTTCACTTGCTGGCTGGCGTGGGCTCGGCGCGGCGGAATAACCAGGGTGGCGATCATCAGGCCCGAGAACAGGAAGCTGGCGCTATCCAGGTAATAGCAGGAGCTGGGTCCGGCCCACCCCACCAGCGCGCCGGCGATGACCGGGCTGGCCATTTGCAAAATCTGAACCGTCTGCTGGATCAACGCATTGGCGCTCATCAGGCCCTCCAGCGGCACAATCTGGGGCAGGCTCACGGAGCGTGCCGGGGTAAAGAAGCTGGAAAACGTGCTGAGCGCCAGAAACACAATGTAGATGTGCCAGGGGGCATGCGCGAAGACCAGCCCCAGCGCCAGAACGGCGCGTGCGCAGTCGCTGACCACCATAGTGCGCCGCGGGTGCCAGCGATCCACGAACACGCCGGCCACCGGTCCGACAAACGCCAGCGGCAGCAGGTAGAAGACGGTCACCAGCGTGATGGCGCGCGCGGAAGCGTGCATGCGGAAGGTCATCTCGCTGAAAATTGCGTACAAAGCCAAAAAATCGCCGAAGAGGCTGACCAGGGTCGCTAGCCACAGCTTGCGGAAGGAGGCGATGGCCAGAGCCTGGCGCATGGTGAGCTGGGGAGAGGCGGAAGCGGCCATACGTGTATTTTAGTTACACGTAATCCGTAAGTCAAGAGAAATCGCGGGGTTGTGGGTCAGTTTGGAATTGGAGGGCGGCCAATCTTGGCCGCAAGCCGCCTTTTTAGGCGGCCAGAGCCGGCTTATAGTGGGGGCTGCGGGCAGAATTGCCCGCCCTCCAAAACCAAACTGACCCACTACCGATTGCGGCGTGGGGGTCAGGGAAAAGCCGGCAGGTAGATCTTCACGGAGCCGTCCTCGCCGGCCAGACGGATCTCGCCCGAAGACTGGCGGACGATCTCATCCAACGCCGGCAGGCCGAGGGCTGGATCGCGCCCGGCGCGCGGCGGGGTCACCGTAACGACCGTGCAGCCGTCGCCGGAATTCTCGCCGATCACGGTGGAAGTCCCGACCGAGAACTTGCCTGGGAATGCGCTCTCCCGCGCGGATATCGCTAAATGCATCAGGAGCAGTTCGATCTGGCCGGGATCGGCCTTGGCGCCGCGGGCTCCCGGCTCCAACGCCAGTTGCAGCGCGATATCGTCGCCCAGCGCGCATTGCAGTAAATCGTCCAGACCGGCAATCAACTCGTTGAGATCCAGATTGGAAGGAGGCGCGGGCTGGCGCTGTCCAAACTCAAGCAGACGGTTAGCCAACCGGCCGGCGCGCGTGCGTCCGCGGTTGGCTACCAGCAGGCTGGTGAATTTTTGGGCGACGGCGGCGGTCAGCCGTCCCAGGATCTCCATGCGGCTGGTGGAACCGTGATCGGGCGCGCCCCACGCTTCATCGCCGGAGCGTTGGCTTGCGCCGCGAAACAAAAGGCAGACGCCCACCGTCCTGCTCTCGCCATCGCGCACGGGCGTGACGCTTCCGTAAATCGTGGTGCGGTTTCCGTTCCGGCCTAACAGCACGGCGTGTTCACCCAACCCGATACCGATGCCTTCGCGAAAAACTCTGCCAATGTGGGAGGGCTGCGGTGCGCCGGTACGGGCATTGAGAATGGTGACAATCTCGCCAACAGGCTTGCCCAGCGCCTCCTCCTGCTTCCAGCCGGTTAACGCTTCAGCGACGCGATTCATCACCGCGACCTGGCCGTTCTCCTGGGTGACGATTACGGCTTCGTCGATGCTGCCAATGGCCGAAGCCAGCCGCTGGCCCCCTTCGATCAGGCGGCGTTCGCGCTGGTGGCGGTCGAAAGCTATTTCGATGGCGGTACGCAAGGTCCGGTCGTCAAACGGTTTTAAGACATAGCCCGAGGGCGCGGTCTGCTTGGCGCGCTCCAGGATCTGGGCGTCGGCGTGCGCCGTGAGGTACACGACGGGGATCTTAAGCTGATCGTACAGCGCGCCGGCCACTTGGATGCCGTCCATCATGCCTTTCAGCTTGATATCCATCAGGACCAGATCCGGCATGGTTTTGACGGCCATGCGCAGCGCTTCCATTCCCGAAGCGGCGGAGCCCACTACTTCGTATCCCAATCCCTTGACACACTCCGCAATGTCGGCGGCGACGACCCTCTCATCCTCGACTAACATAATCCGAGGTTTGTTCATTCAATTCATCCTTCCTTCGATTCCGTGGTTTGAAATAAGAGCCGGTACGCGGTGCCGGTATCGCTGGAACGCTCCATCGCCGCGTCGATCTGTTCCGCTAGGAGCTCCACCAGCCACAATCCCAGGGATCGGGTTTTGTGGGAGCATCCGTCTTTCGCAAATCCCCGTCCGTCGTCGCGGATGGTCAGCTCCGCGCGGCCGCCGGGCCTGGCGTGCAAATCCAGGGAGATGCAGCCTTTACCTTGCGGAAAGGCATGCCGGAGCGAGTTGGAAACGAGTTCGTTTACAATCAGCCCGCAGGGAATGGCGGTGTCGATGGCCACCGTAATGTCCTCGATATCCACGCGGAGGGCCACATCGGCGGAATTTACGCCATAGGAGGAAAACAAGCTGGCGGTCAGACTGCGGATATACTCACCCAAATTGATGTTGGAGAGATCCTCGGCGCGATGCAATTGATCGTGGAGCAGGGCCATGGCCAGAACGCGTTCGCGGCAGTCTCGAAGCGCCTGCAGCAGCGTTTCATCCTGGAGGTAGCGGGCCTGCAGCCGGAGCATGCTGCAGATTACCTGCAAATTGTTCTTGACGCGATGGTGGACTTCCCGCAGGAGCACTTCCTTCTCTTGCAGGGAACGGTCGATTTTCTCCTGAAATTGGTGGCGTTCGGTAACATCGCGAAAGAACACCGATAATCCCTCCGGCGAGGAATAGGCGTGCACCTCGAACCACAGGTTGTGCGGAGCATACGGATAGAACTCTTCCATTTGAGCCGGTGTGCCGGTGCGCATGGCCTGTTCGTACATCCGGTAAAAAGGACCGTTCACGGCCTCGGGGAATATTTCCCAGAGGTTCCGGCCCATAATCTCCTCCCGCCGGCACATCCATAGGCGCTCCGCTTGCCGGTTCACGCGAATCAGACGCCAGTCGCGGTCCACGGCGAAGAAGGCGTCCGTGGTGCTCTCCAGCGCGCACGTGCAGCGCGCGTCTGCTTGGCGCAAGGCTTCCTCGTCCAGCTTTCGCCTGGTGCAGTCGTGGGCGACCACATAGGCCAATCCCTCTGAGAGGACCGTCGCGCTACGCCAAGCGACAGATTTGAACGAGCCATCGGCGCAGCGGAAACGGCTCTCCAGTTCGGCGATCGAAATACCGCGAGCCAGATCGGCTATGCGGACAGCGGCGACCGCCCTATCCTCCGGATGCACCAGGTCGAGAAGGCGCATGGCCAGCAGTGCCGGCTCGGTATAGCCCAGTGTTTTGGTAAAGGCGGGATTGACCCGTATAAGATGGCCATTCAGAGTGGTGGTGCACAGAAGGTCTAAAGACAGGGTAAAGAAGGGATCGCTCTTGGGCTCGCGGCGAAGGCGGGGCGGCCAGATGGACGGATTATTCCGCTTGCGAAAGAAGGCGGTAACGATGGACTGCCAGACCATGATGGTTCTCGATGCTTATTGTAGGGGCCTGGCAGCGCGAACGCCGGCTGGCAAATAGCGGATTATTATTTGAATCAACGATTTACCGCAAAATCGAGACGCGTGATCGAAAACCGGCCACAACGGCGAAGAAGCAGGTTGGGAGCTGCTGGAGCGGTGGCGCGGGGAAGAACCTGCTATCGTTAATCGAGACCCGGCCAACGACGCCAGCCGGCGGGGCAGTGAAATATGACTAGACGTGCAATCGCCAGGCTTCTGGCGTGCGCGCTGCTGCCGCCCGTTGTGCGGCGCGGCAGCGCGCAAGAGTTCACAAAGGAAAGGCGATACCGCGCCGACGCTCAGATTCTGATCCTGTCGCTGCCCATATTTCGCCGCTCCGGCGTTGGGGGCGGCAGCGCTTCGTGGCGCGAATGGCGGGAACCGGGCGGACTGATGCGGCAGTTGGAATTCGCGGGCTACTCGAGTCCGGCGCGCGCCGGCGGATTGAACCGGCTGGGCTTCATCCGGGAGACATCTTGCCGCGACGAGAATACGATCCGGGAATCGAGTTATTTCGGAGTGATGACCGCGTCGCCGGAAGAGAGCGCGGAAGAGGCCCACAAGGCCCTGCACTCGACCGCCAAGGAAGCGGCCTACACAGCCATTGAGGGGCGCATCGCCGGCCGGCAGGTTGAGACGGCTACCGCGCATTTCACAGGGCCGCAGCTTTCTCCGGAACACCGCGCCGAATTATTGGCGCGCGCCGAGCAGGCGCTGGCCACCGCACCCAAGAAGCCACCCGAGTTTCGCACCAACGGCGCCGTGCCGGCGCCCTTCCTGCACGCGCTGGCCGACGCCTTGCGCGCTCCGGCGCGGGGCGAGTCGCGATATGTCTACAGCGGACGGTTGTACCGTCTTTGGGTGCGGCACACGGAGGACGCGAAGGCCGCGGCCTATTTTCGGGAGCGCGGGCTGCTCCGCGCCGGCGCGGGTGTGGTCCGGGTGGCGGGCAAAGTGCGCCGCGATGCCGGGGGCAAGGAAACCGATTTTCGGGTGTGGATCGAGGCGGGAGCCATACAACCGATGCCGCTGCGGATCGATTTCCAGCCCAAGGCTTATTTGCGGTTGGTGTTCGAGGCGGAAGCGTAGGCTAGCAGGCTGCGCGGGAAATGAATGTATTCCGAGGATAGTGGGCAGCGCGGTGCGCTGCGGCGGACCTCCGGTCCGGGGCGGCGGGGGACGCCGCCGCAGC
>Ga0302326_10024531_pt1 | contig 12252 bp, 10 predicted proteins | sample Palsa_T0_3_FD_202264 | JGI IMG/M metagenome (GOLD analysis project Ga0302326, IMG submission 202264) | Peat permafrost microbial communities from Stordalen Mire near Abisko, Sweden - Palsa_T0_3 | ecosystem: Environmental > Terrestrial > Soil > Palsa > Peat permafrost | place: Sweden: Abisko...
GCAGGAGCGAATGCGCGGAATGGAGGTGCTCGCCAAGGCAGTCAAGGGCAAGCGTCCCGTGCTCGTGCTGGGCGTGCAAGGCGACGACACGCCAGAGATGCTCGAATATGCGTCGCACGCCGAGCAGTTCGCGCCGGACGCGATGATCGCCATTCCACCCAAGAAAGCGACAACTCTCGATGACTTTCGCGAATATTTCCGCGCGCTATGTAAGCTGGCCAATCGGCCGATCTTCATTCAGACGTCCGGCGGCGCTCCAAACGTGGTTGCCAGCGTCGACTTCATGCTCGAAATGGCCCGTGAATTTCCGAATTTCGGATACGTCAAGGAGGAGCACGATCCGGTAATCCCGCGCATGCAGGAATTAATTCAACATCGGCCGGATCCGATCAAGCGCGTGTTCGGCGCGCATTTCGGCAACGGCTGGCTCTACGAGATGCGCCTCGGTTCGGACGGCGTCATCACCGGCGGCGCGATGTACGGCGACGTCTATGCGAGTTTGTGGAACCTGCATCGCGAAAACAAGCTCGAAGAAGCGCGCGAGCTTTACGGCAAGCTGTTGCTGATGCTCAACCTGGATCAGGACATTCCGGGCACGCGCCTGTACATTCTCAAGAAGCGCGGAATCTTCAAGACCGCCGTTTCCCGCCAGCGCGAATACAGATTGACAGCCAGCGAAATCGCGGAAATCGAGTACCGCTTCGAAGCCTTGAAGCCGCATTTGAAAGCCTGACGCCGATTCGGAATGCCCACTCATGCCGAAGTCATGGCCGCCGTTTTGGCGGAGCGCGGCGTCGAGTACATCTTCGGTCTGCCGGGCGGGGAGATCGTCGCGTTCATCGACGCTTGCCGGCGCGCGGGATTGCGCTTTCTTCTCACGGGCCACGAAGCGAGCGCGGCGTGGATGGCGCAAGTGGTCGGACAGATCACCGGAGTTCCCGGAGTTTGCGCCACGACGCTCGGACCGGGCGCCACGAACCTTGCCACCGGGATCGCGAACGCCTGGTTGGATCGCGCGCCGATGTTGGCTGTGACCGCCGAGATCCCGGAAGCTTCCTATGCGACGCTCACGCATCAGCGCGTGCCGCTTCGCGCGCTGTTCGGGCCGATTACGAAGCGCACGGCGACAATCGGCTCCCGCGATACCGCGGACCTGGTGAACGAGTCGCTGGACTTGGCCGCCCGGCCGCGACCCGGCCCCTTGCATCTTGCGCTCCCCAGCGATCTGGCGGTCAAGCAGTGCGCTGGCAGCGGGCCCGTACGTCAGGCGCCGCTCGGACTGGCGCAAGAGGAAGCGCCGCTTGACCGGATCGTCGCGTGCCTCGAAAGTGCGGCGCGGCCATTGGTGCTCATCGGTCTCGGCGCGACACCGGCGGCGGCGCCCGCGATTCGCGCTCTGCTCGCCAAACTTCAAGCTCCGTTCCTTGTTTCACCGAAGGCGAAAGGCATCGTCCCGGAGGATGATCCGCTCTTCCTTGGCGTCGCGACCGGAATGGCGATCGACAAGGACATCCTAGAGACCATTCGAAGCGCCGATCTCGTTCTCGCCATCGGTTTCGATCCAGTGGAATGCGATAAAACCTGGTTTGCGGACATCGACATCGTCGCCATCGATTCGTGCTCGATGGCGGAAGGCAGATACCAGCCCGATCAAGCGATCGGCGATATCGAATCGCTGGTCACGCGGCTCGCGGCCGCGATCACCCTGACGAAACCGTGGCCTGGCGATCTGCTCGAACGCCGCAGGCAAGCTATCTTGCGAACACCGTCGGCGACGAAACAAGGCCTGTCGCCATTGCGTGTGATCGAAGAGCTACGAAGCGTGCTGCCGCGCGATGGCATCGCCACCTGCGATGTCGGATCGCACAAGCTCTTGATGGGCCAGTTTTGGCGCGCTTACGAACCGGGTACGTTTTTCATGTCGAACGGCCTGTCCGGGATGGGCTTCGGCATCCCGGCGGCCATAGCGGCTCAACTTGTTTCACCCGACAAGCCAGTGCTGGCGGTCGTCGGCGACGGCGGAATGCTGATGATGCTCCACGATCTCGCGCTGATCCGCGAACTGAAGCTGCCCGTGATCGTGGTGGTTCTGTCCGACGGCAGCTTGAGCCTGATCCGACTAAGCGCGGAGCGCCGCGGCTTCTCTCCGTACGGTGTCGACTTCCAGCCGCCGGATTTCCGAGCGATCGCGGAAGCGTTCGGCATCGCGGGAAAGCGAGTCTCCGATATTGCGGAGTTGCGGGATTCGGTCGACCAGGCGCTTAGCGATCGATGCGCGACGGTAATCGACGTGCTGATCGACTATCGCGAATACGGCCTGTTAGTATGACGGAATGGCGGATTCAAGCGAGTTTCGCTGTCCCGACTGCAATTCGGAAGCTCTGATCAGCATCCATAGCGCCGCCGTCGATAGCGAGTTGCTGGAATGCGAGTTCTGCAAGCGCGTCTACGAGGTCAAGTACCTGGCGGATGGAACTCCTCGCCTGGTATCCGTGTAAAGTCAGATCTCGCCGCGCCGCGCCGATTGCTGGATGTGATCGGCCGTGCGGTAGGCGAGCGCCTGAATGGTTTCGGTAGGCTGCTGCCTCGCCGCCGTCACCAGGCTGCTGCCGTCCACCAGGAACAAATTGGGCACGTCGTGCGCGCGGTTCCATTTGTTGACGACGCTAGTGGCCGGATCGTCGCCCATGCGGCACGTTCCCATCAAATGTACCGAGAATGTTGTTTCGTCCATCGTGCCGGGAGCGAACCAGATCTTTTTGGCGCCGGCCTCGGTCAGGAGTTCCTTTTGACGCTCGGTGGCGAATTGGATGGTCTTCAAATCATCCGGATGATTCTTGAACGTCACCCGCATGGCGGGCATCCCCCAGGCGTCCTTTACTTCGTCGTCGAGCGAGATGCTGTTGTCCTCCACGGCCAGACAACTGGTGTGGGCGAGAGAGCCCATCATGTGCGTGTAGTAATGACCAACCGTTTTCTTCCACTCCGCGCCCCACCGAGGTGCATCGGGCGGAGTGCCGTTCAGCGCGAACGCGATCGGCAACATGTCGAACCGCGCATCGAGTCCGGCGCCGCCGTAGAAGCCGCGCTTTGGATCGGCGCGGTAGAAATCATGCAAAACCCGCGTCACCACGATGCTCTTGTATTCGTTCAAGGGGTGTTCGAAAACCCCGACCGCGTAGCCGCCGTTATCGAACATCAAATACTTTCCGACGTTGCCGTGCGAGTTAGCAAGACCATGCGGGAAGGCGTTCGATTTCGACATCAGGAGCAGGCGGGGAGTCTCGGCGCCGTTGGCGCAAACCACCACGGCCTTGGCGCGCTGGAAGATCTCGCGTTTGGCGGAGTCGAAATAAATTACTCCGTGGACGCGGCCATCCTTGCCTACCTCAATCTTGCGCACATAGGAGCCCGGGCGGATTTCGCAGCGGCCGGTCTTGATGGCCTTTGGCAGCAGCGTCATGCTGCTCGACTTGGCTCCCATTTCGCATCCGAACTGCTCGCAGAAGCCGCAGTGAACGCAAGCGGCCCGCCCGCGATAGGGCTGCGAGAGAACCGCCATCGGCGCGGGGAACGGATGCCAGCCCAGCTTTTTCGCGGCCCGTTCAAAGAGCACGCCGGAGGATTTCACCGGCATCGGCGGGAGCGGGTAAGGCTTCGAGCGCGGTCCGTCGAAGGGATTGGAACCGCCCAGGCCGGAGATTCCCAGATCCCACTCCGCCTTGGTGTAGTAGGGTTCGAGATCGTCGTAGGAAATGGGCCAGTCGCGAAGATCGGCGCCCGGGACGGCGCCAAAAGCGGAGCGCTCGTGGAAATCCTCGGGATGAAAGCGCCAATAGTTGGCGGTGAAATGAACCGAGCCGCCTCCCACGGTTTGGCAATATCCGACGGCCGGCTGCACTTTGGCTTTCTCGGCGGGAGTCTTCCGAAAGGTGTTCGGTTGTTTCTTATGATCGTTGATCAGCCCGCCGCGCTCGGCCACCGCGATTTCGTCGTGGTTGAAATCCTTCTCGTGACGCCAAGGCCCTTGCTCGAGCGCAACCACGCGGAATCCGGCGGTGGACAGCTCCTTGGCCATCACGCCGCCCGCGGCGCCGACGCCCAACACCACGAAATCCACTGCGTCAGAGTGGCGAAATGCAACGCTCACTGGGAACCCGCCTTCGCCGCTTCTGCGTCGTAGTAGCCGAAGGGCGGCTCATAGTGCATGGTGTATTCGACGCCGACCAGTTTCCAACCTACCTGGTCGCGATTGCCGCCGTAGGTCGGATTTCCGAAGAATCCAAGGATGGTGTGATAACGGACCAGTTGAAAGAACTCGGATTTCTCCATCGCGCGGAGCAATTGAATTTGCTGATCCTTGGTGAGGCTGGCGATGCTCGAAGAGCCAGGAAACATTTCGGCGCGTTTGGTTTGCATTTCGCCGAGACCGCGCTGGTAGAGTTCGCGCTTGTCGGCATCGTAACCGGCGAGCGAGCGATCGATGAACCAAATCACACCCGCGCGATCCGCCCCAGGCGTGTCGTCATCGGGAATGATCTGGCAAGCGATGGCGTTGATTTCGGCCGCGGCAGCCGGGTCGAACCAAGCAAACTTCTGGGTTTGAGCGCGCAGCACTTCGGCCCAGCAAGCCGCCGCCAACATCCACTCGCGTCGCGTGATCGTCATAACGGATGCCCATCAGTATAACCCGGTTCTGGCCGCTTGCCCGATAATGAGACGAGCAATGCCGAGCCGCACCTGCCTCCTGGTGGCCGTTCTTGTAGCCGTGCCGCGGCTGATTGCGCAGCAGCCTGCTGCCTCCGGCGCACAGCAAGTAATCCGGGCTTTCCGGCAAATCGCGACACAAGACCTTTGGCCGGGATTCGAGCCGGCGTCCGTGCCGGTGGAGTTTTTTGACGGAGCCAACACGTATCTTTTCAACCACCCTTCGCCTCCAGACGGCTTCCGAGCGGTGGCCGGCGAGCAGAACGTTTACGTGTATCCGGGCCGGCATGAAACGGTCCGCGCTAACACCGGCACAGAGGTCAACGGTGTGCCGACGGCCACTGCCGATCTTTCCGGCAACACTTCCGCGGCGAACGTTCGCGCGGCCTTACTGGTTCATGAAGCCTTCCACGTGTTTCAGGCCAAACGCTATCCCAAAGCGGTCGCGAACGAGGTGGATTTGTTCACTAATCCGGTGGACAACGCCGACCTCCTGGCGCTGAGGCGACTGGAGAGCGCCGCTCTGGTTCGCGCCGTGGAAGCAGAAGCCCGGAAAGATGCGAGTTGCTGGGCTGCGACTGCGATGATCCTCCGCGGCAGGCGGTTCGCTGGACTACCGGCTACGGCTGCGGCATACGAGCGCGGCGCGGAGTTACACGAAGGACTGGCGCAGTATGTGGAATTCAAGTCCATCGGCAAACCCGCCGCACTCACTTCCGACGATTTTCCTCCCGGCCAGGCCAATGTTCGCCAGCGCGCTTATGCCAGCGGACAGGCCTTGGCGCTACTGCTCGACCGTCTGGATGCGACTTGGAAATCGAGGCTGGAAGGCGATCCGCCGGTTTCGTTGGACGAACTGCTCATTGGCCGTCTCCATGAAGCGACCGCTCCCGCAGGTTGCGATTTCACCGCGGAAGAAACGCTGGCGGCTAAGGCCCGCGTCCAGCGTGATGTCGACGACTTCGCCCGCGATCTCGACCGTCGCAAACAGGAATTCCTGGCGGTCGCGGGAGTACGCCTGGAAATCGTGGCCGGAAAGGAACCGCTTTGGCCGCAGGCTTTCGACCCTTGGAATGTGGTGATTCTCGACGGCAAGCAAATCCTGCATACTCGCTGGCTGAAGCTAGGCAACGGCAGCGGCGCGATCGAGATCCTGGGACGCTCGGGATTGACCGAAGCGGCCGGCGCGCACCCGCTCTTCAACGGGGTCCGGGAATTGATCGTGACTGGCATAGCTGACCCGAAGGTTTCTCAATCTGACGGGCAGGTCATGATCGAGGCGAATGGCGTCAAGGGGACACTCACGGGATCGGTTGAATGGGAATCCAACGTCGTCCGTATCCGGTTGCCTTAGCCCGCGGCGCGGCTTATGCCACTCTGGCGCGAACTTCGACGATGCGCGACGTGGTGACCGAAAGGTACGCAGGGTGGCGAAATTCAAGGTGCATGCCCCGACCTATATACGACTGCTTGAGCATCGAGCCGCCCCAAGTGGATCCATGAATCTGCACCATCACCGGGTCCGGGCAGAACCTGGGGTGACCCGATATCAGCGCCTTGCCGAGGCCTTGATGGATGATCGTGTACAGGTGATTCATGGTTTGCACTTCGAGCACGGTGTCGGGCGGCACATTTGTCAAGTGGACGCCGCCTTCGATTTCCGATTGCGCCAGATTGCGGTTAACTTCGTCGCTGAAGTTGGGGTGCGGAGCGAACAGAGCATCCAGCTCCGTCTCGACTGTGACATTCGATGAGATGCGCCCGTGCGGCAAAGGTCGATGCACCACCTTTGAGTGAATGATACCAGAGCTAGGGCGGCTGGATCGGCTCGCCGGTTAGAATCGAGGGATGCTCACCTCGGGTGTACTGGCAGGAATCCGCGTGATTGACTTCGGGCGATTCATCGCGGGTCCCTACTGCGCCATGCTGCTGGCCGACATGGGGGCGGACGTGATCCGCGTGGACCGGCGGCAGGGCAGCGAGGACCGCTTCACGTGCCCGGTGACCTCGGATGGCACGGGCGGAGGGTTTCTCTCGCTGAATCGCAACAAGCGCAGCCTCACGCTCGATCTTGCCGCGCCGGCGTCGCGCGAAGTGGTCCGGCGGCTGGTAGAGGGCGCCGATGTCGTGATCGCCAACCTGCCCATCGCGGTGCTGAAGAAAGCCGGCCTGGATTACGACGCGTTGCAGGCCATCAAATCCAATATCATTTTGGGCCGCGTCTCCACCTTCGGCCCCGACGGGCCATACGCGAATAGGCTAGGGTTCGACAGCGTGTCGCAGGCGATGTCGGGGGCGATGAGCCTGACGGGATTCCCAGGCGCGCCGATTCGCTCCCAGGTTTCGTTCGAAGATTATGGGACGGCCCTGCACACGGCGTTCGGGATCATGGTTGCGCTCTATCATCGCGCGCAAACGGGGCAAGGGCAGGTGGTGGATGGCTCGCTGCTGGCCACCGGCGTCACGTTCATGCAAGGGCTGTTGGCCGAACGGGCTCTGGTGGGAGTCGAGCGAACGCAGAGGGGAAATGCCGGGTTTCATTCGGCGCCCGCGGACTCGTACCAAACCAAGGACGGCTGGATCATGGTCCAAGTGATCGGCGCTGACATGTTCGGCCGATGGGCCCGCCTGGTGGGACGCGGAGATTTGATTGACGATCCCCGGTTCGCCGACGATCTCTCGCGCGCGGACCATTGCCACCTCATCACCGAGGCCATGAACGCATGGCTGGCGACGCGAACCAACGCCCAGGCCATCGCGGGACTGGAAGCGGCGCGCGTGCCTTGCGGTCCGGTTCTCGATCTCGACGAGGTGCTGAACGACCCTCAGGTCCAGGCGCGCGAGTTGCTGAAATACGTGGAGTATCCAACCTCCCCTAAACCCGTGCCGCTGGCCAACACAGCGGTGCGGTTGTCGGCGACTCCGGGCGGCATCCGGCGGCGCGCCCCGCTGGTGGGCGAGCAAACCGACGAAGTCCTGCGCGAACTGGCGTACTCCGACGCCGAGATCGCCGAACTCAGAGCGGCGGGCGTGGTTTGAGATTACTTGAGGGGTGAATAATCGGTCGGCTCCGCGAACACGGAATCGACCTTGGTCACCAGTTTCCCATTGGCTTCCGACTCTTTGGAGACGCGCTGCCACTCGGGATCTTTGCGGAAGTCGTCCCAGGAATTTTTCGCGGCTTCGCGGCTGGGGAATGCCAGGACGTAGATCAGCGTGTTCTTAGCAAGAGGATCGTCCGTCGGAGCGAAATAACCGATGCTGGTCATGCCGTGCTTCTGGAAGATTCCGAGCGTGTGATCGCGAAAGCGGGCGTGCAGAGCCTCCAGCTTGCCCGGCTCCGCGGTGTAGGTGCGGATCTCGAAGACGCGGCCGTTGGCTCCGGCCGCCTTAGCGGTAGTGTTTTGCCCTAGACGGTAGCCGACAATAGCGGCCGCCAGAATTGCGACGAGAACTACGAGATTTTTCCTTAGCATGTTGATCCTCTCACTCTGGGGATGGTCGTGTATTTGTTATACCCCATGGTAAACTTCGCCATGCGCTTCCGCGGTTTGTTCTTATTCTTCGCGTCATTCGCTTTCGCTCAGAGCCAGGCTCCCTCGACCCAGCTTGTCTTCCTGCATGTGACCGTGATCAATCCCGCCTCCGCGTCGGTTCAGACGGATCGGGCGGTGGTTGTCAGTGGTAGCCGCATCGACACGGTGACAAGCGCAAAAGGATTTCAGGTTCCGAGCGAAGCGCGCGTAGTCGACGGTACCGGGCAATTTCTGATTCCGGGATTGTGGGACATGCACGTCCACTCCGTTTTCGGGGATTGGTTCCCGCGCGGCCGCGATGTCATTTTGCCGCTGTTTATCGCCAACGGCGTCACGGGAGTGCGCGACATGGGCGGAGAGCTTGGGACGCTGCTCGAATGGCGTAAGCAAAGTTCGTCCGGAAAGCTGGTCGGCCCGCGGATGGTGGTCTCCGGCCCGATGCTCGACGGCTACAAACCGGATGGAAAGAGCACGAATTTCCCGAGCACCGTCGTGGTGATGACGCCAGCGGAGGCGGTGGCGGCGGTGGACTCGCTGAAATCGCGGCATGTGGACTTCATCAAGGTGCAGTCGCTGATTCCTCACGATGCCTATCTCGCCGCCGCCGCCGAAGCGCACAAGCAGGGGCTTCCCTTCGTGGGGCATGTGCCGGACAAGGTCAAGCTTGTGGAAGCGGTCAACGCCGGCCAGAAAAGCGTCGAGCATTTGATGGGGATCTTCGAGGGCTGTTCGACAGAAGAAGACCGTTTCATCGCGGGAAAAGGCAACAACAAGCTGCTGCTGGACACGCAGGACCCGCAACGGTGCGAACAGCTCATCAAGCTGCTTGCTCAGCGCCACGTCTGGCAAGTACCCACTTTCGCGTGGGCGCGCCAGGGCGCCTTCCTGGATACGTTCGATTGGCAGCATCAACCGCTCGATAAGTATGTTCCGGTTTATTGGCGAGATGTAACCTGGCGGCGCTTCAACGACGAGATGATGCCGGGAATCATAGCGGATTCTGTCGCGTTGCGACAGCGGAACCTGGCGGCTTCGCTCAAAATGATGGGCGCGATGCATCGGGCGGGCGTGCCGTTTCTCGCCGGGACCGATACCGCGCCCGGCATCTATGTACTGCCAGGATTCAGCCTGCACGACGAGCTGGCCAATTTCGTCGAGGCGGGTTTCACGGCGATGGAGGCGCTACAGACCGCGACCAGCAATCCGGCTACCTTCCTCGGCGCGAAGGATGCTGGTACGGTAGCCGCGGGCAGCGTGGCGGATTTGGTCCTGCTCACGGCGAACCCGCTCGATGACATTCGCAACACGCGGAAGATCGGCGCTGTGGTCGCGAATGGAAGATTCTTCGATCGCGCTGCGCTGGATCAGATGCTGGCGCAAGTAGAAGCCGCCGCGAAGAAAAAAGACTAGAGAACGGCGGTCTCTTCGATCAGGCGGCCTTTGGCGAAACGGTCAAACCCTAGCGACGGCGCGTCGATCAGGTCGGTGGCGCCTTTGAGGATCAGGTCCGCCAGGATTCGTCCCGTAGCGGGCGAATGCATCACACCGTGACCGCTGAATCCATTGGCGAGAAAGAAGCCCGGCAGATCAGGCACCGGGCCGAGCACCGAATGATGGTCCGGCGTCATGGCGTACAATCCCGCCCAGGCGCGGCGGGGGTTGACCTCGGCCTCTTTGAGCACCGGCAATCGTTGCACTCCGCGCGACAGAATCTTTTCGATGAACGCCGGATCGAAATTTGTCTTGAACCCCGGGGTTTCGCTGGGATCGTTCCACGCCATCAGCAATCCGAGGCCTTCGGGCCGGTAATGGAACCCGGTGGACATGTCCACCACCATCGGCGACTTTTGCGAAACCTTGTCGAAGGGCTCCGTGGGAACCAGCATGCGGCGTAGCGGCTCAATAGGCAGATCCACTCCCGCTCGCTTAGCGAGTAATCCGGCCCAGGGTCCGGCGGCGTTCACAATCACGCGGCTGCCGATGAATCCACGGTTCGTTTCGACGCCGCTCACGCCCCGGGCGTCGGCTCGAATGCCGGTGACCTCAGTCTCGCGCAACAACTCCACGCCGCGCTCCGCGGCTTTCGACATGAATCCGGTCATTACGCTGTGCGGGTCGACAAAACCGTCGGTGGCGCAGAAGTTTCCGCCGATGATGTCATCGTTTCGAATCTCCGGCGCGATGCGGGCGATGTCGTCGGGCTGCAACAAGCTCACCGATTTCAGGCCCAGGCCGACCTGCCGATGATAGTTGTCGCGCAGATAATCCAGGTGGCGCTCTTCGGTGGCGACAAACAAATACCCTTGCGGCTTGTAGCCTGACGGATGGCCGATGACATCCTCGAATCGGCTGAAGAATGGGATGGAGAAGAGCGACATCAGAATGTTCACCGACGTCGTGAACTGCGCGCGCACGCCGCCCATGCTCTTTCCCGTGGAACCTTTGCCCTGGTGCGCTTCCCGTTCGATCACCAGCACATTGCGGCAGCCAGCCTCGGTCAGGTGGTAGGCGATGCTCGATCCGACGATTCCGCCGCCGACGATGATGACATCCGCCGAGTTCATGACAGATTTTCAGTGTCCCACAGCATGGGGGCGATACAATGAGAGACTGCGAAGTGGAAAAGCTGCACTCCAGTCCTGCCTGGGATGAAATTCAACGAACGTTTTTCGCCACCGGCGATGCGCGGCTGGTCCTGTCGGGTTTGTCCGCTATCATCGAGGAAATCGCGGCGCGGGCTTACGGAAGTTCTCTCGCGTCGGCGAACTCCGCGGATCTTGCGATGCTCGCGGTGGGCGGGTTCGGAAGACGCGAGCTGTTTCCGTATTCCGACGTCGACATCCTGATCCTGGTGGAGCGCGAAACCGAGGTTGCCTCCATCAAAGAACCGCTGGCCGAGTTTGTGCGGCTGATCTGGGATGCGGGTCTGCGGCTTAGTCACACGGTCAGAACTGTCGCGGAATGCGCCGAAATTCACGAGGGAAACATCGAATTGAGCATCAGCTTGCTGGATCGCCGCTGGATCGGCGGATCGCCGGATGTGGCGGCGAAGCTCGAGGGCAAGCTGCCCGCTTTTCTACAGCGGCAGTCGCGGGGGCTGAGCCGCCGCCTCTGTCAACTTACGCGCGCGCGGCACGCGAAGTATCAAGGCACGTTCTATCATTTGGAGCCGGACGTGAAGGAAACGCCCGGGGGTCTGAGAGACGTTCACCTGATCGGATGGCTGGCGAAATTGCGCGCCTCGAACACGACGCCGGACGAAGCGCTGGATGGGCCGGCGCGTTTTCTGGAGTCGCTGCGCTGCTTCCTGCACTACCAAGCCCATCGCGATCAGAACCTTTTGAGCTTTGAAGCGCAAGAGGCCATTGTCCAGGAAACGTTTCAGCCCGCTCGAGAGCCGGCGGCGTTCATGCGCGAGTATTTTCGGAATGCGCGCGCCGTCTATAACGAAGCCAGGCGAGCGTTGGATCTTATCGAAAGAAGCGAAAGCTCGCTGTTGGGACAGTTTCGCGACTGGCGCTCCCGATTATCCAACGCGGACTTCACGGTATCGAACGAGCGCGTCTTTCTGCGGACGCCCGCGCAACTGGAAAGCGATCCGGCGCTCTTTTTCCGGCTGTTCGAATTCGTAGCGCGTCACGGAATTCCCTTAGCCGCGGAAACGGAGCGCCGCCTGGACGCGCATCGCGAGGCGTTCACCCGGTATTGCTCGCGGCGGCCGTTGTGGCCGGAGCTGCGCGCGATCCTGGCCTTGCCGGGAGCGGCCATCGCGCTGCGCGCCATGCACGATACCGGTCTCATCCAAGCGCTGTTTCCGGAGTGGAACAATATTGTGTGTCTGGTGGTGCCGGACTACTATCACCGCTACACGGTGGACGAGCACACCATGGTGACCATCGAGTCGCTGGGCGAGCTGGCCGCGACTCAGGAACCTGGCAAGCGGCGCGTCGCAGAAATTCTGTCGGAGATTCAGGATGTGGCGCTGCTGCGATTCGCTCTGCTGTTCCAT
>Ga0302326_10024532_pt1 | contig 12252 bp, 11 predicted proteins | sample Palsa_T0_3_FD_202264 | JGI IMG/M metagenome (GOLD analysis project Ga0302326, IMG submission 202264) | Peat permafrost microbial communities from Stordalen Mire near Abisko, Sweden - Palsa_T0_3 | ecosystem: Environmental > Terrestrial > Soil > Palsa > Peat permafrost | place: Sweden: Abisko...
TACTCGTGAGAGTCCGCACTTATGGTTTTCCGGGGTGTTTTACGAGGCCTCCCCGGACCTCGACTCGCAACCACCCCCACGAATCCGACCACGTCGAAGCCTGTCGTCCCCGTGGGTATGCCCCACTCAGTATAGGTCGGCCCGCGATGGTGGCCCCGGCGGGTGTGCTCGATTTATATCGCTATGCGATAGAAATCCAGCACACCTAGCCGCCGCGGGCCTCCAAGAAGTCAGCAGCGGCGTAAACCAGCGGCCATGCGTCAGCGGCCGACCTCACGGAGCTCGCGCTGGACTTCGCGAGCGGTGTCACGGGACTTGATCGCCTGGCGCTTGTCGTACAGATCCTTGCCCTTGGCCAGGGCGATCTCGACCTTGGCCGTGGAGCGCGGCCCGGCGAAGTACATCCGGGTCGGCACGAGCGTCAGCCCTCGCTCGTTCGTGCGAATCGCCAGCCGTTCGATCTCCCGGCGATGGAGCAGCAGCTTGCGTGGGCGGTCCGGGTCGTGGTTGTCACGGGCCGCCGGCCCGTACGGCGGGATGTAGAGCCCGTACAGCCAGACCTCGCCGTCGCGGATGCTCGCGTAGGCGTCCTTGAGCTGGGCCTTGCCCTCACGCAGCGACTTGACCTCGGTGCCGAACAGCACGATCCCGGCCTCGAACCGCTCGAGCAGGTTGTAACGGAACGATGCCTGGCGATTGCTGGCGACGTCGCCGGCGCCGAGCTTGCGTTTCTTTCCCTTGGCCATGATTCAAAGCTAGTCCCCCGCGGCGTCAGCGGGGAGCAGGTCCACCCTACCCCGCGGCGCGTCGATCCGGCCGACACGCACGGTGATCGGGTCGCCCAATCGGATCGAGCCGCCGTTGCGCGTGCCGACCAGAATCGTCCCCTCGTCGTTGAGCTCCCACCAGTCGCCGCGCAGCCGCCGCACCGGCAGCAGCCCCTGGTACTCACCGGCGTCGCCGAACGCGACGAACGCCCCGGCCCCGATCAGCCCGACGACCTCCCCGTCGAACACTGCGTCCTCAGTCTGAGCGACCGCGCTGCCCGTCCCGGCACCACCGCCGCCACCACCGCCGAGCGACCCGGCCAGCAGAAAGCAACGCGCGATGTCATCGGCGTCGCGCTCGATCGTCATCGCGCGGCGTTCGCGGTCCGACGTCCACGGCCCCGCCGCGTGCACCCACGCGCCCTCGGGCACCGGCTCGCCCGCCACCGCCGACAGCACCGCGCGGTGGCAGATCAGATCCGGGTAGCGCCGGATCGGAGAGGTGAAATGGCAGTAGCGCGCCGACGCCAGCCCGGCGTGGCCGAGGTTGCGATCGCTGTAGTAAGCCTGCTTCAGGGAGCGCAGGACCAGTGAGTTCAGCGCCCGTCCGCCGTGCCCGGTTCGCGCCACCCAGCCGGCAACCAGCTCCGACGCCTCGGACACGATCTCGGCCGCCTGGGTGCCCGTCAGATGACCGTCGGGCACCGGCGGCGTCGGCACCCCGAGCGACGCCAGCTGCTCGATCAGACGGTCGACGGCGGCCGACTCGGGCCGCTCGTGCACGCGGTACAGCGCCGGGATCTTGCGCTCCTCCAAAAACTGCGCCACCTGCTCGTTGGCGGCGATCATCAGATGCTCGATCAGCCGGTGAGACTCGGTCTGCACGGTCGGCTCGCCCGCGATCACGTCGCCGCGGCGGTCGAAGCGAAAGTCCGGCTCGGCGGACTCCAGCACGACCGCCGAGCGGCGGCGTCGCAGCGCATCGAGCGCGGCCGCAGCAGCGCGTGCGGCTGCCAGCGGCGCTCCCCACTGCGCCGCCGCGGTCTCGGATCCGGCGAAGATCCGGTCGACCCGGTCGTAGTCGAGCCGAACGTCGGAGCGGATCAGCGACCGGTAGATGGATGCACCGCGCACACCCCGCGTCGCGATCGTCAGCTCCACCGTCAACGTCGGCCGCAGGTCGCCGGGCACCAGCGAGCAGGCGCCGTTGGACAGCGACTGCGGCAGCATCGGCTCGACGGTGCCGGGCACGTACACGCTGGTGGCACGTCGATAGGCCTCACGGTCGACCAGCGACCGCTGCGGCACGTAGAAGGAGACGTCGGCGATGTGAACCCATACGCGCCAGCCGCCATCGGTCGTCGGCTCGGCCGAGATCGCGTCGTCGAAATCCCGCGCGGTGACCGGGTCGATCGTGAACGTCGCAAGCTCACGGAGGTCACGCCGCCCCTCGGTCTGCACGTCGCGCTCGGAGGCTTCACGCGCCGAACGCCCGACAGCCGGATCGAACCGCCCGTCGAGACCGCGGTCGAGCATCAGCGCCGTGATCACGTCGCGGGCGACATCCTGCCGACCGAGCCGGCGCAGCACCCTCGGGCGGCGCGAACCGCCCTTCCGCGACGAGCCCGAACCACCGGAACCGGATCCGGACCCGGCCGGCTGAGCACCGGACAGCTCGACCAGATCCCCGACGTCATAACGCTTGTCCCGGCTGATCGCCAGCCGCGGGCCGGTGCCGAAGAACGGCTCCGCGACGAGGAACTTGCCCTGCCGGGCGATGATCGCGACCCGCGGCGCGGCGCGCGGATCGCGGTCGCGCTCGCTCACCGCATGGGCGACTGATAGCTCATCAGTGCAGCTTCGCGACGAGGGTCTTCTCGGCCACCTGCAGCTGCGTGTCCACCCGCGAGTTCGGCTTCTCGGCGACGTACACCTGGGGCTTGATCCCGGGGCCGCGAGCGACGGTGTGGCCGTCCCTGACACCGGGAGCGCCGAGGTTGGTGCCGTTCGGGGTGAAGTACTCGCCGACGGTGAAATCGAGCGCGCCGCCGTTGCGCAGCGGGATGATCTCCTGGAAGACACCCTTCCCGTAGGTCCTCGTCCCGACGACCGTCGCGCGACCGTGATCCTTGAGCGCGCCGGTCACGATCTCGGCCGCCGATGCCGTGTCACGGTTGACGAGCACGACCAGCGGGATCGAGGTCGAGATCGCGTTGCCGGTCGCCATGTAGACCTCGGGTGCCACCGCGCGCCCGCGGGTCGAGACGATCGTGCCCGACGGAATGAAGATGCTCGCCGTCTTGACCGCCTCTTCGACGAGCCCGCCGCCGTTGTCGCGCAGATCAAGGATCAGGGCCTGGGCGCCCTTGTGCAGCAGCGTCTCCACCTGGGAGCGCACTTCGGCCCCGGCGCCCTGGGCGAACTGCGACAGGTCCACGTAGCCGATCTTGGTGCCGTGGTAGGTCAGCAGCCGGCCCTCCGCGACCGGGACGATCACGTTGGCACGCGTCAGGGTCTTCGACAGCGTGTGGGTGCCGCGCAGCACCTTGATCGTCACGTCGGTCCCGGCGGTGCCCTTGATCAGCTTCGTCGCCCGGTTGCCGTTGGCCGTCGGGTTCGGCCCGGCCAACGACTGCGAGCCGACCCCGACGATCTGGTCGCCCCGCGTCAGCCCAGCGTTGGCGGCCGGTGTGCCGGGATAGACCTGCAGGATCTTCACACCCTTGTGAGTCCCGATCACGTCGACGCCGATCCCGCTGAGATGGGGGTCGGTCAGCTGCTGGAACGAGCCGTACTCGCTCGGGTCGTAGTAGTGCGAGTACGGATCGCGCAGGCTGGCGACGATCTGCGTCAGCCCGCGGTTGACGAGCGCGCTCGTATCGACCGGACGGTAGTACTCCTTGGACAGCAGTCCCAGCACCTGGTTGACGAGCTTGTCGTTAGAGCTCTCCGACGTGAACGCGCTGCGCAACGGCGACGGGAGCCAACTCGGGTGCCCGCCGAACCACAAGCCGACCAGCAAGGCGACGATCACGCACGCGGTCGTGAGCGCGTAGGCGAACGCGCGTGACGGTCGGCTGCTGGAGGGCATCGTCTGGTGAGGGTACCTGCGGGCCCCGCCCGCCCGCCGCAGCGGGCGGACGGGCAGACCCCATGCTCAGACGCGCAGGAAGCGGCGCAGCGACAGACCGGAGCCGACCGCTGAGACCAGCACACCGGCGCCCATCAAGACGCCGATCAGCGCGATGAACGAGATCGTCTTCGGCGTCGAGATCAGCGTCCAGCTGCTCGCCAGCGGATCCAGCACGAACACCTTCGTCACCCCCAGCACCACCAGCGCCAGCGCCGCTCCGGCCGCGCCGACAACGATCCCCTCGATCACGAACGGCCAGCGGATGAACCAGTCGGTCGCCCCGACCAGCTTCATCACCTCCACCTCACGGCGGCGGGAGTACAGCGACAGCCGGATCGTGTTGGCGATCAGCAGCACCGAGGCGAGCACCAGCAGGACCGTCAGAATCGCGGCGGTAATCGTCACGAGGTTCGTGACCTGCAGGATCTTCTTCGTGTCGGTCTTCTTGTTGGAGACCGTCTGCACGGACGAGTCGAACGCGCCGGGGCTGCCGTTCGGCATCAGCGCGCTGCGGATCGACAGCACGTACTGCGGGTTGGTCGGGATCACCTGGAAGGTGTCTGGCAGCGGGTTGGTGCCGAGCAGCCTGTAGGCCGCTGGATCGGTCTTCTCCTGCTGTGAGAGCGCCTGCTGCTTGGAGACGAACTTGACGCGCTTGACGTGCTGGACCTGATCGATCTTGTGGCGCACGCGGGCCTCGTCGGCCTTGGTCGCGTTGGCCTTGAAGTAGACGTCGACCTCGACCCGGCTGCGGACCGTGTTGGCCGCGCCGTTGGTCGCCTGGACGATCGGGATGAACACCCCGAGCATCAGCATCGTCACGAGCACGGTCGCGAGCGCCGCGAAGCTCGACGCGGAGCTACGGCGCGTGGCGCGGACCGCCTCGCGCAGGAAGAATCCGATCCGCATCGTCTATTCCACCCCTGGCGGCGGCGTCGAGGGGGCCCGCAGTCGCTTGGCCAGGTCACGCGTGGTCTCGTCACGGGTGTAGCGACCGGCGGCCTCGTCGCGGACGATCCGGCCGCGTGAGAGCTCCAGCACCCGGCGGCGCATCTTGTCGACCATCGCCTGGTCATGGGTCGCGACGACCACGGTCGTGCCGGTCCGGTTGATCCGGTAGAGCAGCCGCATGATGTCGATGCTGGTGTCGGGATCGAGGTTGCCGGTCGGCTCGTCGGCCAGCAGCAGCGGCGGATGGTTGACGAACGCCCGCGCAATCGAGACGCGTTGCTGCTCGCCGCCGGACAGCTGCGTCGGCAGGTTGTGCAGCTTGGTCGACAGCCCCGTCAGACGGAGGACGTCGGGGACCTTGGCGCGGATCTCTTTGCGGGTTCCACCGGTCACCTTCAGCGCGTAGGCGACGTTGTCGTAGACGGTGCGGTTCGGCAGCAGCTTGAAGTCCTGGAAGACGACCCCGACGTTGCGCCGGAAGTACGGGACCTTCTTGCGTCCGATGTCGGTCAGGTCGTGGCCGGCCACGCGGATGTGCCCGCCGGTCGGCTCGAGCTCCTTGATCAGGAGCCGCATCACCGTCGACTTGCCGGAGCCGGTCGCACCGACCAGGAACACGAACTCGCCGCGGCCGATCGAGAACGACGCGTGCTCGAGGCCGACGTCGCCGGCGTACAGCTTGCTGACGTCGCGGAACTCGATGACGGACCGAGTGCCCCGGCCGGCTGATTTGGAGCCGCCCGCCGCGCCCGCTTGGGGCGGTGTTGCCGAAGCCGTGACGGCGCGACGGCGCGTCCGGCTCCTTTGCCGTGATGAGATAGCCATAGGTGCCGGGCACAGTAGCGTCCGGCACCCGTAACTGTCCCGGTTTTACCCCGCTTGCAAGCGGTTTTGCAGAACCGGCCCAACCATGTCCACGCGCGCGGGGAAAAAGGCCCCGGACGTGGTGGCGGCGGCGTCGCCGCCGCGCGGTACCGTTCTGCCGACATGTCAAACATCGAGATCTCAACGCTGTCCAACGGTCTGCGCGTGCACCGGATCCCGGTCGCCGGCACCCGCTCCGTGACGCTGCTGGCTGCGTTCGACGCCGGCGCCCGCACCGAGCGCGCCGACGAGAACGGGATGGCCCACTTTCTGGAGCATCTCGTCTTCAAGGGCGGCGAGAAATACCCCCACTACCGGGACGTCAACGAGGCCGCCGAGTCGATCGGCGCGGTGCTCAACGCCTATACCAGCCACGACCTGGTCGCGTTCCACATCACCGCCCGAGCCGAGCGGCTGCTCGATGCCGCCGACCTGCTGACCGACTTCGTCGCTCGACCCCGGATCGACGGCGACGAGCTGAACCGCGAACGTGGGGTCGTCGTGCAGGAGATCGCGCGCTCCGAGGACCAGCCCTCGGTGATCGCCGAGCACCTGATCGATCGGGCGGTGTTCGGCGACCACCCGCTCGGCCGCCCGGTCCTGGGTTCGACCGAGCACATCAGTGAGACCTTCACGCGCGACGGGATCGTCGCCTTCCGGACCCGCCAATGGTCGCCGTCCAAGGGCGCCGCGTTCGCGGTCGGCAACCTGGAAGCGCTCAACGGAGGCCGCGAGCTGGAGGCGCTGTTCGAACGGTTCGCGCCCGAGCCAGTGCCCGCGCCGTTTGACCCCGCACCGGCGCAGCATCCCCGGATCCTTGTGACCGAGCGCGACTCCAATCAGTCGCACCTGCGGATGTCCTATCGCCCGTCGATCGAGGTCTCATCGCCGCGTCAGCGCGCCGCGCTGGTGATCTACTCGACGCTGCTGGGAGGCTCGATGGGCTCACGGCTGTTCGACGAGATCCGCGAGCAGCGCGGCCTGGCCTACTCCGTCTCTGCGGCGCCGCACGCCTACGCCGACGTTCCGATCCTGCAGCTGTCGGCGGGCCTGGAGTCCGGCAAATTGCTGGAGGCGTACCGCCGGATGCGGGACATCGTCTCCGAATTGCGCGACGACGGTCCGACCGAGGCCGAGGTCAAGCGCGCACGGGCGTTCGCCGCCGGCGCGCGGGCGATCGCATTCGAGAACTCGGGCGCGGTGGCGCGATTCGCGGCCCAGCAGACGATCGTCTACGGCGAGGACGTCGACACCGACGCCGCGATCGACCTGCTCGACCAGGTGACCTACCAAGAGGTTCGCGAGATCGCCGCCGGGGTCGCAGACCGGCTGTCGGTCGCATGCGTCGGCCCGCACACCGTCGAGGAGCTGGAGACAGCCTGAAACGCCGGCTGGCCGCAGCGGCGGCGCTGATCATCGTCGTGGTCGCGGTCGTGCTCGCGCTGGCGGGCAGGCTGAACGATCACGGCACGCGCGACCCGCGCGCGGTCCGTGGACAGGCCACGGCCGACACCGATCCTGGCCACCGCGCCGCCGGCACGTCGACAACGACCTCGGCCGAGCCGACGGCGGCCACGGCGGTCGCACCGCCCCCGGTCCTGACCGCGGCCTCCGAACGCCCGCAGACGCCGGCCGAGGACAGCCTCGAGACCGCGCTCGGCAAATGGCAGCGCGAAGCCGGCCCCAGCTCCGGCATGCTCGTATTCGACCTGTCCAACGAGACCGAGCTCTACGGACAGCACCCGGGGTTTGGCAGGCCCCCGGCCTCGGTCGAGAAGCTGTGGACGACCGCGGCCGTCCTGAACCGGCTCGGAGCCGATTTCCGGCTGGACACGACCGTGCTCGGCACCGGCCACCTGTCCCACGGGGTCTGGCACGGCAACCTGTACCTGCACGGCGGCGGTGACCCGACGTTCGGCGACTCCGGCTTCAACCACGTCTGGAACGACGGCGATGGCCCCACCCCCAACGAGCTGATCGCGCAACTGCGCCGGCGCGGGATCCGCCGCGTCACCGGCCGCGTGTTCGGCGACGAGTCGCTGTTCGACCACCGTCGCGGCGGGCTGATCACCGACTACAAGGCCGACACCCCGGACCTCGGTGGCCAGCTCAGCGCGCTCACGTACGACCACGGCACGGTGATGCCCCACTACAACCCGGCCACGTTCGCGGCCCACCAGTTCGTGCAGACGATGCGCGCGCTCGGCATGCAAGCGGTCGCCGGGTACCACGACGGCACCGCCCCGCAGGACGCGCAGTTACTGGCCACCGTCGCCTCGCCCCCGATGTCGGTGCTGCTGCGGCTGATGAACGTCCCGTCCGATGACCTGTTCGCCGAGCTGTTTGCCAAGCAGCTCGGGGTGCGGTTCGGCGACGGCGGCACGATCTCGTCGGGCGCGCACGTGATCGCGCAGACGATCGCGTCCCGCTATGGGCTGTTTCCGAAGATCCTCGACGGCTCCGGGCTCGGACGCCAGGACCGGACCTCGCCCGAGCAGATCGTGCAGCTGTTGACGGCGCTGTGGCACACCCAGCTCGGCGATCAGCTGGCGGCGACGCTGCCGACCGTCGGCGTCAACGGCACCGTGCAATCGATCGGGCTCAAGACCGCCGCCGCCGGCCACTGCGTCGCCAAGACCGGCTCGCTGGACGACGTCACGAATCTCGCGGGCTATTGCTCGGCGCGGGGCGGTCAGCAGCTTGCGTTCGCGTTCTTCGTCGACGGACCCGAGAACTCGACCGGCTTCTGGCTGGAGAGCAAGATGCTCGCGGCGATCGCTCGATATTGAAACGATCTGACCCGGCGCCAGCTCGAATCTCGTCGTATTTGCGAAACGTGCCGCTTGCCTCGACAATCGCACCGTGCAGCTGGCCCACGCCCTGAACCTGCGTGAGCTGCAGCGGTACCTGGCCCGCGTCGGGGATCGCTGGCCGATGCAGGTCGTGATGCTCGGCGGCGCCCGGGTCGACGATCTGCGCGGTGCGCCGGCTCAGCGCGAGCGCGGGCCTGAGTACATCGTCGTGCTGGTCTCCTACGGCTTCGAGGGAATCCCCTGGCTGGAGCGCGTCTACCAGGCGACGGCGCTATGGGACGCGCTGGAGATGGGTGACCAGGCCGACATTCACTGCTACACGGCGCCCGAGTTCCTGCGCCGGCGCACGAGCCTGCGCGTGATCGGCGACGTCGTCGAGCGCGGCCTGCTGCTGTTCGAGGACACGGCGCATGGAGCGCCGGTCCCGGCGATGCCGTCGGACCCTGACTGACGAGCCGCAGTCCGGCTCAGCCGATCGCGACCATTCGCTCGATCGGCACCCGGGCTGCCTCGGCAATCTCAGGCGCGACCTTGACTTCATAGACGCCGTCGCGCAGCGCGTCACGGAGCTTCGGCAGCGTGATCATCTTCATGTATCGGCACGACGCCGCCTCGTTGGCGGCGATGAAGTCGACGTCCGGCGCCGCCTGGCGCAGCGGGTGCAGCATTCCCGTCTCGGTCGCCACGATCGCGGTCCGGCGCGATGGCTCGGCCTCGGCGCCGAGTTGCTGCGCGTACTTCATCATGCCGCCGGTCGACAGCATCTGCACGCCGTCGGCGGAGACGTCACCCGCCGCGACGTACTCCATCACGCTCGTCGAGCAGCCGCACTCGGGATGGATCAGGAACTCGGCATCCGGGTGCGCGGCACGCACGGTCGCGATGTCGTCGGGCTTGATGCCGGCGTGGACGTGGCACTCGCCGTCCCACACGTGCATCCCACGGCCGAGCGTCCGCTCGACGTACGCGCCGAGGAACATGTCGGGGCCGAAGAGGATCTCGGTGTCGGCGCCGTGGGTGGCGTAGATGTGCTCGACCACCGCGACCGCGTTGGCGGACGTGCAGCAGTAGTCGGTCTCGGCCTTGACGTCGGCGGTCGTATTGACGTACATCACGACCACCGCGGCGGGATGCGCGGACTTCCATTCGCGCAGCTGATCCGCGGTGATCGAGTCAGCCAGCGAACAGCCGGCGTCCGGATCGGGGATCAGGACCGTCTTGTCCGGGCAGAGGACCGATGCGGTCTCGGCCATGAAGTGCACGCCGCAGAACACGATCGTGTCGGCGTCGACGGCCGCAGCGCGCTGCGACAGCCCGAGCGAATCGCCGACGTAGTCGGCCACGTCCTGGATCTCCGGAAGCTGATAGTTGTGCGCGAGGATCACGGCGCCGCGCTGCGACGCCAGTTCGCGGACCTCGTCCTGCAGGGCAGGAATATTCTCGAGCAACAGCGGCGCGTCATGCGCAGGGGGGTGGGCCAGCATCGGCAAGGTCAAGCTCATGGCAGCGGCTCCAGCAGGAGTGAGAGGTCTAGCGCCGGGGCGCTGTGGGTGATCGCGCCCATCGAGATGAAGTCTACGCCGGTGCTGGCGATCTCCTGGAGTGTCTCGAGCGTCACACCACCCGATGCCTCGAGGGTCGCGCGACCGCCAACATGGGCGACCGCGGCCCGCAGTTCGTCGGGGGACATGTTGTCTAACAACAGTGAGGTGGCCCCGGCAGCGAGCGCCTCATCGACCTCGGCGATCGACCGGCACTCGACCTCGAGCCCCAGCTCCGGCGCGAGCTCACGAGCTCGGCGAACCGCCGCGCCGACGCCGCCGGCCAGGGCCGAGTGGTTCTCCTTGATCAAGATCGCGTCGTACAGGCCGGCGCGGTGGTTGGTGGCGCCACCGGCCGCGACCGCGGCCTTCTCGAGCGCCCGCAGCCCGGGCGTCGTCTTGCGGGTGTCGAGGATCACCGCCCCGCCGTCTCCGACCGCCTCCGCCACCGCTCGCACGGAGCGGGCGGCCATCGTCGCCACGCCCGACAGCCGCTGGAGGAAGTTCAGCGCAGTCCGCTCGCCCGTCAGCAGCGCCCGCGCGCTGCCGGTCACGCGCGCCACCTCGCCGCCCTCGCGCCAGACGCCCTCGTCGACGAGCGCCTCGAACGAGATCGCCGGGTCGAGCGACTCGAATACGAGCCGTGCCGGCTCCAGTCCGAAGATCACGCCCGGCGCCTTCTGCGTGATCAGTGCGGTCGCACGGGCGTCCGGCGCGACCGTGGCGGCGGTCGTGACGTCGCCGGAGCCGACGTCCTCGGCCAGCGCCCTGGCGACGGGGTCGGAAAGCGTGTGCATGTAGCCCACGATAGTCAGCGGCCCGCGCTGGCCTGAGACGGCTCCCAATGACACCGGGTGACGGCCGTCCGCCCACAGATTTGTTAAGTTTGTATCGAGAAGACGTTAAGTCTCTCTGTAGGTCGAGGGGACACGGCGCACACCGATGTCCGGAACATCACGAAAGGATTCAGATGCGGACAAGAGCGACGGCGCTCGCCGTAATGGCGACCGCAGCACTAGGGGCCGGGGCAGCTGCCGCGGGGGCCGCCGGCCCGCCCCCACCGCCGACGGCGCCGGGCGGCCAGACGGTCACGCAGGTCGCGTCCGGGCTGAAGACGCCGACCACGTTCGCGGTCGGCGCCGGCAAGGTGTTCGAGGGCGATGGCGGCAGCGAATCAAGCAAGGTGCCGAACGGCGGCGTGTATCTGCTCAGCGGCGGCGCGGGCGTCAAGCTCGCCGGCTCGCCAGAGTTCGTTTCCGGGCTGGCGTGGCATCAGGACGCGCTGTACGTCGCCGGCGGCTCGATCACGAAGAAGGGGCCGGTCTTCACGCTGCAGCGGTGGAGCGGGTTCAGCGGAACGACGTTCGCCAAGCGCACGGTGATCTATACCGCGCCCAAGGGCTTTGCCGGATTCAACGGGATCGCGTTCGCGCCGAACGGGCGGCTGCTCGTCGGCGTCGACGTCGGCCTGACCGACAACAACGACCACGGTCCGGCGAAGACGCCGTACGTCTATTCCATCCTGTCGATGAAATCCAACGGCAAGGGCCTGAAGACATTCGCCACCGGCATGCGCCAGCCCTGGCAGATCGCCTTTGCTCCGGGCTCCAAGACCCCGCTGGTGTCGGACCTCGGTCAGGACTCAGGGGCGAACGAGAAGAAGGTGCCGGACTTCGTCCTGAAGGTGCATCAGGGTGACAACTACGGGTTCCCCCAGTGCAATCACGTGCTGGCCAGCAAATGCAAGGGCTTCGCCAAGCCGTTGACGTCGTTCTCGCCCCACACCGACATCATGGGGATGGCGATCATCGGCAAGACGCTCTACATGACCTCGTTCACAGGCCCGCACGGGAAGGGGCCCGGCGGCGAGGTGGTGTCGATGCCGCTATCGGGCGGTCCGCTCAAGCCGGTCGTCACCGGCTTCGTAGCCCCGACCGTCGGTCTGGGTCAGAACAACGGCACGCTGTACATCGGCGAGCTGACCGGCCAGGTGTTCTCGGTCACGCCGTAGCTCGTGTCCGGCGGCCGTCTCCGCACCGGGCGGGGACGGCCGTCGGGGCCAGCCTTTAGGCGCGGGCCGCTTCTGAGAGCCCCGTCGCCAGCGCGGGGGTCTCGCACAGCACCCGCACGGTGGCAAACGTGGGGTCGGCGGCGCCATGCAACCGGGCCCCGGCCGCGGTCAG
>Ga0302326_10024533_pt1 | contig 12252 bp, 10 predicted proteins | sample Palsa_T0_3_FD_202264 | JGI IMG/M metagenome (GOLD analysis project Ga0302326, IMG submission 202264) | Peat permafrost microbial communities from Stordalen Mire near Abisko, Sweden - Palsa_T0_3 | ecosystem: Environmental > Terrestrial > Soil > Palsa > Peat permafrost | place: Sweden: Abisko...
TGATGACCTCGTTCGCCTTCATCTTCGGCGTGGTGCCGCTGGCGTTCGCCTCCGGCGCCGGGGCCGAGATGCGCCAGGCGCTGGGCGTGGCGGTGTTCTTCGGCATGATCGGCGTCACCTTCTTCGGCCTGGTGTTCACCCCGACCTTCTACGTGGTGTTCCGCGCCATCGCCGACCGGCTGCCCAAGCCGCCGAAGTTCTCGAAAGCCGCCGAACCACGGCCGGAGCCGGCCGAGTGAGGCGTCTCGGCGCACACGCCTCGCTGGCGCTGGCGCTCGGGGCCGCGGGCTGCGCGGTGGGCCCGAACTACCGACCGCCGGCCACGCCGACGGCGGCCGCCGCGCCCTTCGTCTCCGCCACCCCCGCCATTGCGAGTCCCGACGCGCCGCCGCCGGACTGGTGGCGGCTCTATGACGATCCGACCCTCGACGGCCTCGTCCAGCAGGCGCTGACCGAGAACGAGGACCTCAAGGTCGCCGCGGCCAATCTCGCCAAGGCCCGCGGCGTGCTCGCCCAGGCCCATGCCGGCCTTTTCCCCACCACCGACCTCTCGGCCAACGACCTCTGGGGCCTGAGCAGCAGCGACCAGCTGGTGGATTCGCTCACCGGCCAGCCGCAGACGCCGTCCTGGTTCGCCAGCGGCGGCCTGGGCGTCAGCTACGAGGTCGACCTCTTCGGCCGCATCCGGCGTGGCATCCAGGCCGCCCGCGCCGACGCGCAAGCTACCGCCGAGGCCGAGAACGTGGTGCGCATCACCGTGGCCGCCGAGACCGCCCGCGCCTATGCCGACGCCTGCGCTTTCGGCGAACAGGCCGACACCGCCCGGCGCAGCGCCGACACCGACCGCCAGGTGCTGGACCTCACCACCCGGATGCGCGACCTTGGGGCGCGCTCGGACTTCGACGTCGCCAGCGCCGCCGCGGTTTACGACCAGGCCCGCGCCGCCATCCCAACCTTCGAAGGCGAGGAACGGGCCCAGCTGTTCGAGCTCGCCGTGCTCACCGGCCGGCCGCCGTCCGAGATCTCCGCCGCGGCGGCGGCCTGCAAGGTCCCGCCGCGCATCGACCGGCCGCTGCCGGTGGGCGACGGCGCGGCCCTGTTGCGGCGGCGGCCCGACGTGCTCCAGGCCGACCGGACGCTGGCCGGCGACATCGCCCGCATCGGCGTCGCCACCGCCGACTTCTACCCCACCGTTTCGCTGACCGGCGCGGTCGGCACGGGCGGCTCGTCGCTGAAGTCGTTGGTCTCCGCCGCCAGCTTCAACTACCAGCTCGGGCCGATGATCACCTGGACCTTTCCCAACGTGCTGGTGGCCAAGGCGGAAGTGGCGCAGGCCAGGGCCCAGGCCTCGGCCTCGGTCGCGGCCTTCGACGGGGTGGTGCTGAACGCCCTGAAGGAGACCGAGCAGGCGCTGACCACCTACGGCGCCGAGCTGCAGCGCCATGGGGCGCTGATCGCCGAGCGCGACGACAACCAGCGCGCTTTCGCCCTGGCCCAGATCCAGCTGCAGCGCGGCTCGATCAGCTTCCCTGACCTCTTGCAGACCGAGCGCAACCTGGAGAGCGCGCAGGCCGACCTCGCCGCCTCCGACCAGGCCCTGATCGACGACCAGGTCGCCGTCTTCCAGTCCCTCGGCGGCGGGTGGGAAACGGCCCCGGCGGTGGTCCCGGCCAAGGCGCCTTGATCACAAGTCCCGCTCATCCCCGCGACGGCGGGGACCCGTCCAACCAACGCCAGAAGGTCCACGAACGACACGACCTTCACGAACGCCCGCCCGCTCTGCCGCGAACGCGCCCGTTCGTGTGGTTCGTGTCGTTCGTGGACTCATCTTCGGCCCGGCGCCTGGGTCCCCGCGTTCGCGGGGATGAGCGGGATTTCAGGGCAGCGGGGATAGCCAAAAAACCCCGCCTAAGGGCGGTTATTTCAGCTGATTGTCCGCCAGGCTGTTCAGGTGCCCGAGCAGGGCCGGAGCGCCGCCCTGGGCCAGCGCGGCGGCGAAATCGGCCCGCCGGGTGGTGAGCTGGCTGATCGAGCCGTTGTAGAAGACGTCGATGATCTTCCAGGTCCCGCCCGGCGCCTGGCGCATCCGGTAGGCGATGGAGACCGGGGCCCCGCTGGGCGGGATCAGGTGGGTGGTCACCACCTTGTCGGGCCCGCGGGTCAGCACATTGGGGTCGGTCTCGAACCGCTCCCCCGACCAGCCGTCGAAGTTGTGGGCGTAGCTGGCCACGGTGAGCCGCTCGAACGCCTGGGTCAGCGCCTGCTGCTGGGCCGGGGCGATCGCGGTCCAGCCGGGCCCGACGGCGAAGCGGATCATGGTCGCGATGTCGTATGCCCGCGCCACCGCCGGTTCCAGCCGGCGGTAGCGGCCCTGCAGTCCCAGCGACTTGGCCGACTTCATCACGTCCAGCAGCGCGCCATCGAACGCGTCGATCTGCGCCGCGGCCGGATCGGCGCTGGCTGCCCGCGCCGGGGTCGCGCCCAGGCCGGCCAGCAAGACCAACGCCGCCAACCAGGCGCCCAGCTTCCTCACATCTCACTCCTGCAAAATCACCGCCGCGCCGCCTATACGCCGCGCGCGGCTGGATTGCGGCGCCGCAAGCAGCTAAATCCGCCCCGCGCCTGGCCCGATAGCTCAGCAGGATAGAGCAGCGGTTTCCTAAACCGAAGGTCGGAGGTTCGAGTCCTCTTCGGGCTGCGCGGCGCCAAAGATGGATGAGGGACGCCGATGACTGACCTGGTGTTGCGCAGCGACGTGGACGGGGCGGCGACGCTGACGCTCAACCGACCGGACAAGCTGAATGCGCTGAATGTCGAACTGTTCGCCGCCTTGGAGGCGCAGGTGAGCCGGCTGGAGCGGGAGACCGGCAGCGTCGGGCTGGTGATCCTGCGCGGCGCCGGGCGGTGCTTCTCCGCCGGGCACGACCTTTCGGACATCTCCACCGGCGAGCGGCTGCCGGCGCCCAACTTCCAGGCCAGGATCATTGCGCGGCTGGCGGGCCTGCCACAGCCGGTGATCACCGCGGTGCACGGCCACTGCTACACCGGCGCGCTGGAGCTGGCGCTCTGCGGCGATATCATCCTGGCGGCCGAAAGCGCCCGCTTCGCCGACACCCACGCCAAGTGGGCGCTGACCCCGGTGTGGGGGATGAGCCAGCGGCTGCCGCGCCGCATCGGGACCTACAAGGCGCGCGAGATGATGTTCACCTGCCGCACCTATTCGGGCCGCGAGGCCGCGCAGATGGGGCTGGCCAACCTCTGCGTCCCCGACGCCGAGTTCGATACCCAGATCGACGCCCTGGCGGCGCAGATCCTGGCCAACTCCTGGTTCAGCCACCGGGCCAACAAGCGGCTCTTGATGGAGACCGACGGCCTGCCTCTGGGGGCCGGGCTGGCGCACGAGGTCTACTACGGCGAAGGCCGCGGGCCGGACATGCAGGAACGGATTGCCGGCTTCTCCAGCAAGCGCGTGAAGCAGGACTGAGCCGAGTTCAGCCGCTGCGGCTCTTGGCGTCCGCCAGCACGAAACGCGCGCCCCGGTCGGCGATCATGATGGTGGGGGTGTTGGTGTTGCCCGAGGTGATGGTCGGCATCACCGAGGCGTCGATCACCCGCAGGCGCTCCAGGCCCATCACCCGCAAGCGAGCGTCCACCACCGCCAGCGGGTCGGACGGCAGACCCATCTTCGCCGTCCCGACCGGATGGAAGATGGTCGTGCCGATGTCGCCCGCCGCCTTCGCCAGCGCCGCGTCGTCGTCGCCCACCTGCGGCCCCGGCAGATACTCCTCCGGCTGGAAGGCCCGCAGCGCTGGCTGCGCCATCAGGCGGCGGGTGAGGCGGATCGCCTCGGCGGCGACCCGCCGGTCTTCCTCAGTGGCCAGGTAGTTCGGCGCGATCACCGGCGCGGCGGCCGGATCGGCGGAGCGCAGCCGCACCACGCCGCGCGACGTGGGCCGCAGGTTGCAAGCCGAGACCGTCACCGCCGGAAAGCGGTGCAGCGGCTCGCCGAACCGGTCCAGCGACAGCGGCTGCACGTGGAACTGGAGGTTGGCGCGCTCGTGCTCCCCCGACGAGGTGGTGAAGATGCCGAGCTGCGAGGGCGCCATGGTCAGCGGCCCGCGGCGGAAGAGGGCGTACTCCGCCCCCATCAGGGCGCGGCCGACCAGCGAGTGATAGGTCTCGTTCAGGGTCTTCACCCCGCTGACCTTGAAGATCGCCCGCTGCTGCAGGTGATCCTGCAGGTTGCGGCCGACGCCGGGCTTGCCCAGGACCACCGGCACGCCGAACTCGCTGAGCCAGTCCGCCGGCCCGACGCCCGACAGCTGCAGGATCTGGGTCGAGCCGATCGACCCGGCGCAGAGGATGACCTCGCCGCAAGCCCGGGCTTCGTGGACCTGGCCCTGGCGGCGAAAGCGCACGCCCGCGGCCTTGCGTCCGTCGAAGAGCAGCTTCTCGACCACCACGCCGGTCTCCAGCCGCAGGTTGGGGCGCTTCAGGGCGGGCTTGAGAAACCCCCGCGCCGCCGACCAGCGCACGCCGCGCCGCTGGTTGACGTGGAAGGGGCCGACGCCGGTGTTGTCGCCGGTGTTGAAGTCGGCCGTGGCCGGCACGCCCAGTTCGACCGCCGCCGCGGCGATCGCCTCCAGCACCGCCCAGCGCACCCGCGGCGCCTCCACCCGCCACTCGCCGCCGGCGCGGTGGTGCTCGCTCTCGCCCAGGAAGTGGTCGTCGAGGCGCCGGAACACCGGCCGCACGTCGTCCCAGCCCCAGCCGGCGAGGCCCAGCTGGCGCCAGTGGTCGTAGTCGGCGGCCTGGCCGCGCATGGAGATCATCGCATTGATCGCCGACGAGCCGCCGATCACCTTGCCGCGCGGGTATTTCAGCGCGCGGCCGTTCAGCCCCGGCTCGGGCTCGGTCTCGAACATCCAGTCCGAGCGGGGGTTGCCGATGGCGAACAGGTAGCCGACCGGCACGTGGAACCAGATCCAGTCGTCCCGGCCGCCGGCCTCCAGCAACAGCACCCGGTTGCGCGGGTCCTCCGAGAGCCGGTTGGCGACCACGCAGCCGGCCGAGCCCGCGCCGACCACGATGTAGTCGTACTCGCCGTCGATCGTGGGCGTCGCCATCCGCCTTCCTTGCGCGAGGATGGCGGCTTTCGCCAAGGCCTGTTCTTCGGGTCGCCGCGGCCCTCGCGGCGACCCGAAGAGCCTAGTTCTGGTCGGCCGGCGCGTTGCTGGCGGCCGGCGCGCTGTTGGCGTCGGGCGCCGCGGCGGGCGTGCCGTACTTGAACGAGTTAAGGATGATCGGCAGCTGCCCCTTCACGCCGAGGTCGGCGATGCTGCTGATCTCGCCGCTGGCGTCGGAGCCGAGCATGATCAGGGTGACGCCGTTGGTCGTACCCGCCGGGCCCGGGATGAGGATGATCCGGCCGAAGAGGTTGCCGGTCTTGCCGCCGAGCTGCGGCGTGGCGCTGAAGGTGAGCTGCGTGCCCGCCAGGCCGTTCACCGTGGTGGCCTCGCCGATGGTCAGGCGCTTGTAGCCGGGCATGGTGTTGACCTGGCTCTCGAACGAGGCGAGCAGCTGCGGCAGCTGGGCCGCGTCCGCGGACGCATCGCCGGTGCCGCTGAAGCTGCCCACCGCGAAGTTCTCGAGGGTGACGCCCGAGGGGTCATCGCGCTCGAACTTGACGAAGTTCGACGCCGTCGGCGTGCCGTTGGCGGGGTCGGGGGTCCAGTTGCCGGGATAGTCGAACGAGAAGTCGACGTAGTGGGCCGCGAGGCTCGGCGCCTTGGCGTTGTCCGGCGAGTTGATGAAGTGCTTCGACGGCGCCGGCGCGTTGGAGTTGGTGGAGTTGGTGCTGACGTTGACGCTGCAGCCCGCCAGCCCGGCGGCCGCGACCAGCGCCAGGACGCCCACGGCGATCGCGCCCGACCGCATCCGAAGTGATGTCATTTTGGAAGATGTCCCTTGCGCGAGGCGCCAGATGGGCCCGCGCCAGACAAAGGTAGGCCAACCCGACGCGTGTCGACCTCGCAATATGCTGCGGCAAATCGCCTCCGGCGCGAGCCGCGATCCCGCTCAGGCGGTGCGGGAGCGCGGCTTGACGGTCTCGACCATCAGGACCGAGGCGATCAGCGCCACCACGGTCGCCCCCATCAGGTACCAGGCGATGGCGAGCGGGTTGGCGGTGACGTGGTCGAGCCAGGCGACCACGAACTGGGTGGTGCCGCCGAACACCGACACGGCGGCGGCGTAGACCACCGCCACCCCGACGCCGCGGATCTCCTTGCGCAACGACTCGGTGAGCGCCACCAGCGCCGGCACGCCGGCGAGGTTGGCGAGGATGTTGAGGCTGCCCAGCAGGGTCAGCAGCACCACCGGGTTCCGGCTGTGGGTGATGATCAGGAACACTGGCATTATGGCCAGCAGGAACGCCACTCTTGGCCAGATCAACAGCGTCCGCCGGCCCCACCGGTCGGAGAGCGCGCCGCCGGCCAGCGAGGCCGCCAGCCCCGCGGCCCCGGTCACCACCGTGATCCAGAACCCGATCCGGTGCCCCATGTGCAGGGTCACCTGCGCGTAGGTGTTCATGAAGATGAAGACGTAGGTCGAGACGGTCCCGCCAGTGATCAGGCCGAGGCCGATGAGGACGATCCGCCAGTGGCTGAGGATGCTGGTCGCCTCCGGATGCACGTCGAGGCGCGCCTCGGGGGCGTGCATGGTCTCCGGCAGGGTGCGGCGGATGACGAGGCCGAACGGCAGCGCCAGCGCGCCGATCAGGAAGGCGATGCGCCAGCCATAATCGGCCAGCTGCGAGGTGCTGAGCAGGTAAGCGAGGATGACGCCGACGACCCCACCCGAGAGGCTGGAGAGCGACTGGCTGGCGCTCTGCCAGGCGCCGTAGAGGCCGCGCTGACCCGGTGGCGCCGCCTCGATCAGGAACGCCGTCGTCGGTCCCACTTCGCCGCCCAGCGCGAAGCCCTGGATCAGCCGCAGGATCACCACGAGCACGGGCGCGGCGAGTCCGATCTGCGCATACCCCGGCACGAACACCAGGCCCACGAGGCCGGCCCCCATCATCGTGAAAGAGAGCAGCATCGCCGGCTTGCGGCCCGCGCGGTCGGCGAAGCGCCCGATGACGATGGCGCCGGCCGGGCGGCCGATGAATCCGATCCCGTAGGCGACCAGCGCCGCCATCAGCTGCACGAACGGGTCGCCGGATGGGAAGAAAGCGTGCCCGATCTGCGGCGCGAAGTAGGCGTAGATGGTGAAGTCGTAGAACTCGAGCCAGTTGCCGACCACGGCGGCGGCCACGTGCCGGGGCGCCACGGTCGGCTGGCCGCCCTGCGCGGTCGCCTCGGCCGCCGTCGCCATCCCTCGAACTCCCCAGCTTACGCCGGCGACCTTATGCCGGGCCGCAGGCGGGGATCACAAGGGGCGGTTTGCGCAGGCCTCAGTCGATGACGAGGCGCTGTTCGTACTCGGACTCCAGCCCGTTCCAGAGCGACCAGAAGGGGCGGGGGATCTTGCCGCCCTCGTGGTCGGCCAGGATGGTCAGGTGGGTCTGCCAGCCGGCGGCGACATTGGCCATCTGAACGGCGTCCTTCAGGCCCGCGTGGGTCAGCGCCAGCCGCACCTCATCGCCCTGCGGCGTCAGCTCGAAGGTGACGACGCCGGGCGACTCCGGCCCGCCCCAGGTGATCGAGAGCCGCCGCGGTGGATCGCAGGCCAGCACCCGCTCGGCGATGCGCAGCCCGTCCTTCATGCCGGCGTGGCGCTCGGGGATCGCAACCTCGATCGGCGAGAGGTCGGCGTGGCGGAAGAACAGCTCGGCCGCCCCGCCCTCGCGCAGCTGCATCGGCCCGCTGGCCAGCCATTTGCCACGCAAGTCACCCTCGGTGAGATACGACCACAGCCGCTCGATCGGCCCCGGGAACAGGCGCTCGAAGCGCAGCGTATTGGGCCCAGTCGCGACGCCGTAACCGCCCTCGCCGAGCCGCTCGGCCAGATGGTCGAACATCTCCGCCCAGCCCGTCTCCGTTTCGGCGACGATGGCCGGCGGCAGATCCTCCTGGGTCAGGGTCAGCGCCGCACCCTTGCCATCGGCGGCGATCTCCACCGTCACCTTGGTGAAGGCTTCCGAGAACTGCGGCATGCCGAGGCTGAAGACCAGCCGGCCCGGCCGCTCGACCTCGAGGTATTCGCCGACCGCCCGGTAATCCACGCCGCCGCGCCGGTCGGTGATCTCCCACTTGCCGCCGACGCGCACGTCCAGCTCGGCGTGGTGGCTCTCGCTGGAGGCCGTGGTGAACAGCCAGGCGGCGGCCAGGTGCGGATCGGTCCAGGCGTCGAAGAGGCGCCCCGGCGAGGCGTCGAAATGGCGCTGGAGGCGCAAGGGCCGGTCGTCGCTCACGGCGGTCATTTACGATTTTTCCTCGGTCTTGGCGGCTGCCTACTCCGCCGGCTCGGCCACCTTGGCGTCCAGCACGAAATCGGCCGGGTTCGGGGCCAGCGTCGCGGTCCAGTAGTCGACCAGCGGGAAGGGCCAGTTCTGGGAGACGCGGCCCAGGTCGTTCTTGTACCAACTGGTCACCTGCGGTGCGCCCCAGGCCATCAGGGCGTTGGCGGCGTCGACCTTGGCGTTGAAGGCGTCGTGCACGCCCTCGCGCACCTCCAGCGTCCGCGCCCCGGTCTCGGCGAGCAGCTTCAGGCAGCCGGTGATGTAGCGCACCGAGCACTCGGAGAAGAAGATGATCGAGCCGTTGACCACGATGTTGGTGTTGGGCCCGTAGATCATGAAGAAGTTGGGGAAGCCCGGCGTGGTCATGCCCAGGTAGGCGCGCGCATCGCCGGCCCAGACCTCGTGCAGCTCGCGCCCGCCGCGCCCGGTCACCCTGAACGTGCGCAAGAACTGGCTGGCGGTGAAGCCGGTGCCGTAGATGATCACGTCGAACGGTCTGTCGACGCCGTCCTTGGTCTCGATGCCGCCTTCCGTGATCCGCGCGATCGGCTGGGTGACCAGTTCGACGTTGTCGCGCTTCAGCGCCGCGATCCACAGGCCGTCGTCGCGCAGGATGCGCTTGCCGCCGATCGGGTACTGGGGGATCAGCTGCGCCAGCAGTTCCGGCGCGTCGGCGCTTTGGGCCGAGATGGCCATGGTGATCATCTCGCGCATCATGGCGTTGGCGGGGCTGACTGCGCCCGGGCCGCCGTTCCAGGTCGGATCGGCCTTCACCGCTTCGTAGATGCCGTCGGTGAGCATCCAGAACAGCCAGAAGCGGTACCACTTCTCGTAGTAGGGCACGTGCTCCAGCAGCCAGCGCTCGGCGGCGGTGGTCGGGTGGTGGTAGTCGGGCGTCGGGGCCAGCCACGGCGGCGTGCGCTGGAAGATGGTCAGCTGCGCCGCCTCCTTGGCCACCTCCGGCGCGAACTGGAAGGCGCTGGCGCCGGTGCCGATCACCGCCACGCGCTTGCCTTTCAGCTCCACGTCGGGACGCCAGCGGGCGGAGTGGAACGCCGGGCCCTTGAACTCGCCGACCCCGGGGATGTCCGGATAGCGCGGCTGGTTGAGTTGCCCCACCGCCGAGATCACCGCCCGCGCGGTCAGCGTCTCGACCTTGCCGGCCTTGTCCTTGATCCGCACCCGCCACTGCGCGCCCGCCTCGTCGAAGATGCAGTCCTGCACCTCGGTCTCGAAGCGGATGTGGGCGCGCAGGCCGTGCTTGTCGGCCACCCGCTGGAAGTAGGCCAGCAGCACCGGCTGCGGCGAGAAATGGTTGGGCCAGTCGTGGTTGGGCTCGAACGAGTAGGAGTAGAGGTGGCTGGGGTTGTCGACCCGGCAGTCCGGATAGCGGTTCTCGAACCAGGTGCCGCCGACGTCGGCGTTCTTCTCGACGATGGTGAAGGGGATGCCGGCTTCCTTGAGCCGGATGCCGGCCAAGAGGCCCGACATGCCGGCGCCGACGATCACCACCGGCAGCTTCGGCGCGGCGGCCTGCAGCGCCGGCGTGGTCCAGTCCGCCTTCTTGGTGTCGTAGCCGGCGATCTGCAGCTCCTCCATCAGGAAGGGGGCGTAGTGCTCGGGGATGTCGGCGCCGGCGACGAAATCCATCATCTTGCGCACCGTGGCCAGGTCCGGCTCCGGCGGCATCGGGGCGCCGGCGGCGTGGGCCTCGAGCGCCGCCTTGGCCTTGGCTCGGATCTCGGCCTGGAGCGCGTCCGAGAAGCCGCCGGTGCGCGCCTCGCCGAACGGGTCGTAGGCCGGCCAGCGGTCGCGGGAGACCAGGCTGGCGTCGCCGGTCATGTGCACCAGCGCGGCGACCAGCGCCGGCAGATGCGCTTCGGCCAGCGCTTCATCCAGGGTTACGGTGTCGCTCATGACGCTCCTCCATCAGCCCGGCCCGAAGTCTGCGGCCTTGACGTCGCGGACGTCCAGCGGGCGCCGATGAACTACCGCCATGCCTTCCACGCCGGCAACCACGCCGACGTCTTCAAGCACGCGGCCCTGGTCCTGCTGCTCGAGCATCTGCTGGCCAAGCCGGCCCCGTTCGCGGTTCTCGACACCCACGCCGGCGTCGGCGTCTACGACCTGGGGTCCGAGGCCGCCCAGAAGACCCGGGAGTACGAGGCCGGCGTCGGCCGGGTGTTCGGGCGCGACCTCCCGGCCGCCCGGGGCTACCTCGACCTGCTGGCGCAGATGAATCCGGCGGGCCTGGCGACCTACCCGGGCTCGCCCGAGATCGTCCGTCGGCGGCTGCGCGACCACGACCGGCTGATCGCCTGTGAACTCCACCCGGCCGACGCCGCGGCCCTGAAAGCCCGCTACCGCGGCGATCGCCGGGTCTCCGTGCATCTGCGCGACGGCTACGAGGCCATCGGCGCGCTCACGCCGCTCCCCGAGCGTCGCGGCCTGGTGCTGATCGACCCGCCGTACGAGCAGCCTGACGAGGCGGAGCGGCTGGCCCGGGCGCTGACCGTCGGGCTGCGCCGTTGGCCGACCGGCATCTTCGTCGCCTGGTATCCGATCAAGGACGGCGCCATCGGCGACCTGCTCGCCGGCGCCGCGGCGGTGGAGCGGTTCCCCAAGACCCTCCGCGCCGAGCTCACCCCCTACCGCCGCGACGGCCTCGCCATGGCCGGCGGCGGCCTCCTGATCTGCAACGCCCCCTGGAAGCTCGACGAAAAGCTGGCGGCGCTCTGCGAGGCGCTGGTCCCGTTGTTGGGCGAGGGGCAGGGGACGTGGAGCGTGAGCTGAGATCATAACCCCTCACCCTCCCACGCCGCTGCGCAATGGGAGGGTGAGGGGCTAATCCGCCGGCCGCTTACGCCACGGCCGCCTTCTGCATCGCCACCAGCCGCGCGACGCCCGCCTCAGCCAGGCCGAACAGGGCCTCGAACTCGGCCCGGGTGAAGCCGCGCTTTTCGCCGGTGGCCTGGATCTCGACGATGTCGCCGGCGCCGGTGAGCACGAAGTTGGCGTCGGCCTCGGCGGTGGAGTCCTCCTCGTAGTCGAGGTCGAGCACGGCTACGTCCTGGTGGACGCCGCAGGAGATGGCGGCCACGTGGTCGCGGATCGGGTCGGCGGCGATCACGCCCTCGTCCTTGAGCCAGCGGGTGGCCAGCCGCAGCGCCACCCAGGCGCCGGTGATCGCCGCGGTGCGGGTGCCGCCGTCGGCCTGGATCACGTCGCAGTCGAGGGTGAATTGGCGTTCGCCCAGCGCCCGCATGTCGGTGACAGCGCGCAGGGAGCGGCCGATCAGGCGCTGGATCTCCTGGCTGCGGCCGGACTGCTTGCCCTCCGCCGCCTCGCGCCGGCCGCGGGTGTGGGTGGCCCGGGGCAGCATGCCGTACTCGGCCGTCACCCAGCCCTGGCCGCGGCCGCGCAGGAAGCCTGGCACCGTCTCGTCGAGGCTGGCCGTCACCAGCACCCGGGTGTGGCCGAAGGAGACCAGGCACGAGCCCTCGGCGTAGCGGTTGACGTTCGTCTCCAGCTTCACCTCGCGCAATTCGTCCGGCGCGCGCCCAGAAGGTCTTGAAGCCATTACCTACTCCTTTGACCGCGCCGCTTGCGCCCGGTCAGGGCGCGCTTATCCTCGGCGGCGGCGAGACAGTCCATGACCAATCCCTTTTCCCCCGTCACCCGAGGCCCCGCGCTGGTGGAGTTGGACGCCCGCGCCCGCGACATCTTCCGCCGCATCGTCGAGACCTACCTGGAGACCGGCGAGCCGGTCGGCTCGCGCACCATCTCGCGGG
>Ga0302326_10024535_pt1 | contig 12251 bp, 12 predicted proteins | sample Palsa_T0_3_FD_202264 | JGI IMG/M metagenome (GOLD analysis project Ga0302326, IMG submission 202264) | Peat permafrost microbial communities from Stordalen Mire near Abisko, Sweden - Palsa_T0_3 | ecosystem: Environmental > Terrestrial > Soil > Palsa > Peat permafrost | place: Sweden: Abisko...
GCGGGGCCGTGGACGGGTCAGGCGGCGTCGGCGTATCAGGGGTTGTCCGCGATCGTCGCGGCGCATTTTCATGCGGCGGCGGGGACGTCGAGGGCGGCGGCTTCGGCGCTGAAGGCGTATGGCGCGGAGCTTGATCGTTCTCAGCGGGAGGGGATGACGGCGCGTTCGGCGGGGGTGTTGGGGGTGGTGGCCGCGGCGGCGGCGGACGCGCAGGCGGTGGCGGCGCAGGCGGCGTTGTCGCTCGCTCAGTCTGATGAGCAGGCGGCAAGTCGGGCGCTGTCGCGCGCGGAGGATGAGTTTCGGGTGTGGCAGGCGCGGGGGCGGCGGGCGTGGGAGGAGGCGCAGAGCGCGGCTGATCGCGCGAGCGGGAGCTTGCAGGGTTTGACGATCTCCCCGCCGCCGTTGGCTGGTGCGGTGGTCGCGCCGCTGGTCGCGACGGCACCGTTCGCGCGGGAGGAGGGGTGCGGGGAGGCGTCGGGGGGGCCTGAGGAGCCGACGGTGGGGGGTGGGCTGCTCGTCGATCCGATCCCCGAGAGCCCGCTGATGCGAGAGATCATGACCGGCCGCGACCCGAAACCCGGCGACGGGGTGATCAAAGACCCGATCCCCAGCCGGCCTGCGGCTCGTTTCGATGCCTGGAGGCGAGCTTGCTATTTGGAAGCCCGGCGAGCCTTCCCCTCCGGCAGCCAAATCGACACGCGACTGAACGGTTACCAGAAGGATGAGCCCGGAACGCGTCAACAGACCGTCGACGTCGAACACCATGCGAGGCCCGACGTCGTGACAACCGCCGCCGTCCGGTCCGACGAGCATCTCGGTCACCTGCGCCGCCGTCTGTCCGGTGAGGAAGCCCTCGCCCATGTCCCTGCCGGCTCTCAGGTCGGCGAGCGCGGCGCGGGTACCGGTGGGCCGCCGCACGGTCCGGGACCGCACAGCGGAGCCGGGAGTCCGGCGAAGATAGTGGTCAGGGTATCCGCGAAGCTCTGCACCCGGTAACCGATATTGATCTGCTCAGATCGGGCGAAACCGCTGCGTGAGCCGGCCGCGGCCGGGTGTCTCGCCGTTTCCCGGAGCGACGGCCGGAAGCGGCTGTGGCGGGTGGCGGTTCGTTTCACCGACACGCGCAGCCGGGAAGTCAACGTCACCATGAACGGCCCGGCGCCGAACGTGGTTTGGCCCGACAGGTCGTAGCCACCTCGGTGGAGCTTGCGCGCTGGTAGCGACGCCGCGGCGAGGTCTTGCGCGGTGGGCCCTGCGCATCGCCCGCTCGAGGCGCCAGGGAGGATCATCCACCGTCTCCTCACGCGAGCCATCATCGCGCGCTCCCGAGGGTTGTCAACCTTCGGAGGCGGGAGTGGTGGTTTCACACCGGGGGGGCTGGTGCTCGGGACGGCGGTGGTGTTTGCTGGTGGCGTTGCCTTTGTTCTGCTTCAGGAGGGTTTGGGTTCATGTCTGAGTTCTTGGTTGCTCCGGAGGATGTGATCGCGGCAGCGGGCGGGTTGAGCGCGATCAGCGGTGGCGTGGAGGAGTTGTGCGGGCATCTGGCCGGTGCCTCGGGGGCGGCGGCGGGCACCCCGGTCGAGGGGGCGTTCGAGGATCTGCTCGGACATTTCTCGGCGGTGCTGCCGCACTTCGGATTGGCGGGGGAGCATCTGGGTGCGGCCGTCGCGGGCGCGGGCGCGGGGTATTCGCGAAGCGACGCCGCGGTGGCGGGGGCGCTACGCCCGGCGCCACACCCCTGACCGGCCCCCCGACTTCTCGAGTAGGGTGACCTCGGCGATCTCGGCGCTGCGGTCGATGCCCTTGATCATGTCGTAGACGGTCAGCGCCGCGACCGCGGCGGCGGTCATGGCTTCCATCTCGACTCCGGTGGGCCCGGTGGTATGTGCCTCGGCCGTGAGCGTGATCGTGCCCGCGGCCGCGTCGATCTCACCTTCGACGCCGATGAAGGACAGCGGCAGCGGATGACAGAGCGGGATCAGCTCGGCGGTCCGCTTGGCAGCCTGGATGCCGGCGATCCGGGCGACGCCGATCACGTCGCCCTTGGGCGCGTCACCGGCGAGCACGGCGTGGGCGGTGTCGGGCGCGACCCGGACCAGGGCCCGGGCGACGGCGCGGCGCTCGGTCGGTGGCTTGTCGCCGACGTCGACCATCCGCGCGCGGCCGCCGCCGTCGAGGTGCGTCAGCTGCGCCGTTTCGTCGCTCACGCGGAGGCGTGCGTTCGCTGCGCGTCGAGGATCAGGTCGACGACCGCGTGGACGTCGCCGGCGCGCAGGAGCTCGATCGGATCCGGATCACCGTTGACGATGGACTCGAAGAACTCCTTGCGGTCCTGGTAGGTGGGGAGCGTCGACTTGGCCCAGCCGCGCGCCTGGTTGAGTAGGACCGCTAGCTGCGCGTACGGCTCGCCGAACGCCTCGGCGATCTCGCGCTTCATCCGCTTGGCCAGCGCGGGGGACGCGCCTGCGGTCGAGATGGCGATCGCGAGCGGTCCGTTGCGGACGATCGCGGGCAGGATGAAGTTGCACAGCGGCGGGACGTCGACGACGTTGACGAGCATCGCCCGCTCCTCGGCGTCCTCGAACACGCGGATGTTCACCTCGGAGAGGTTCGTGGCCGCGATCGCAATCAGGCAGCCATCGAGGTCCGAGGGCTCGTACGGACGTTGCTCCCAGCGGATCGATCCCTCGAGCGCCAGCTGGACCAGCTCCGGGTGGGCGTCGGGCGCGACGAGCGTCGCCGCGGCATCGCACGCCAGCAGCCCTTCGACCTTCTCGAGCCCGACGTTGCCACCGCCGACGACCAGGCAGCGCCGGCCGGTGAGTCGCAGGCACGCGATGTAGAACGGCGTTTCGAGCATGCCCTGCACGCAGGACTGGTCACAGATGCCCTTGCGGAGCTGGCAGACGCACTCCTTGCCTGTATACGCCTGGGCCGGCATGTACCCGTAAGGGTAGTCCAGGAGCGCCGCCGCCCCAGCGCAGCCGCCTCTGGCGGCTGCGCCGACTACCGGGGCAGCGCGTCGCGAGCGAGCCGGGCGCCGAGCTTGAGCAGCGGGGCCGCGCCGTCGCGCAGCGCGCCCGCGCGGATCGATGGGCGGCCGTAGAGGACGACCGCGGTCTGGCGCAGCGCCCTGCCGAGCGTCTCGTCGTAGGGGTGCCACCAGGGGTTGCGCACCTTCGAGGGCTCCCAGACGCGGAGCTTGACGTTGACGCACTCGTAGAGGCCGAACTTCGAGTGCGTACGCCCGAGTCCCGAGTCCTTGACCCCGCCCCATGAGCACTGGCAGGCGCCGTGGCTGAACATGTGATCGTTGATCCAGACCATTCCCGACTCGAGCTCGCGGGCGATCCGCTCACCCTTCGGCCGGTCGCAGGTCCACACCGAGGCGCCGAGGCCGAAGCGCGAGTCGTTGGCCAGCGCCACCGCTTCATCCTCTGAATCGACGACCACGATCGGCAGGACAGGCCCGAAGATCTCCTCGCGCATGATCCGCATGTCGTGGGTGACACCGGTGAGGACGGTCGGCGCGTAAAAGGCGCCGCGGTCGAACCCGGGGACCTCGACCGGCCCCCCACAGCGCATCTTGGCTCCGCACACAATCGCATCGTCCACCAGCTCGGCCACCAGCTCGAACTGCTCACGCGAGATCATCGGTCCGATCTCCGTGTCCCATTGCATCGGATCGCCGACGCGCAGTCCACGGGCCCCGGCGACCACGCCGGCGATGAACCGCTCGGAGACCTCGCGCAGGACGTACGCGCGCTCGATGCCCGAGCAGGACTGGCCCGCGTTGGCGAACCCGCCCCACAGCGCGCCCGCGATCGCGTGGTCGATGTTGGCGTCGGGCAGGACGATCATCGGATCCTTGCCGCCGAGCTCGAGCACCGAGCCCTTCATGTGCCGGGCGCACGCCTCACCGACGCCTCGGCCCACCTCGACGGAGCCGGTGAAGAACACCTTGCTGACGCTCGACTCGACCAGCGCAGGTCCCGTCCCGGGGCCGTGGATCACGCGCAGCAGGCCCTCGGGCACGCCGGCGCGCTCGAACGCGCGCACGATCCGCTCACCGATCAGCGGCGTCAGCGAGGCAGGCTTGAGGACGACGCCGTTGCCCGCCATCAGGGCCAGGGCGACCTCGCCGAAGGGGATGCTCCAAGGGAAGTTCCAGGGCGAGATGATCCCGATCACCCCGAGTGGCTCGTAGGTGAAGGCCGAGCTCTTGGTCTTCAGGAACCACTGTGACATCGGGATCTTCTCGTCCTCGAGAATGTCCCGGCCGGCGTGTGCGATCCAGCTCAGCGCGTCGATCGTCGGCAGGATCTCCATCGAGAAGGCCTCGTTGCGAGGCTTCCCCTGCTCGCGCGAGATCAGGTCCCGGATGTCGTCGGATTCGTCGATCAGGACCTGCGCCGTTCGCTCGAGGTAGCGGCCACGGGCGGCGAGCGTGAGCTGGGCCCAGAACGGCTGGACCTTGGCGACCGCATCGACCACCGCCTGGACCTCGTCCGGCGCCGTGATCGGCACCGTGCCCACGAGCTCGCCGGTGGCGGGGTTGAACGACTCGAGCTGGGTCGTGATCGTGGACGCCTCCATCGCGGAGGCACAGTCTATGCGCCGCCCGGCCGCTGCCTACGCCGCCCGGGCGCGCGCGACCGCGAGCGCCCGACCGGACAGAGCCGCGGCGATCAGTTCGCCGAGACCGTCCGTCAGCTCCTCGTCGACGAGCACCGGGCCGAGCCTCCCGCGAGACCGGAGCTCGATCGCGCCGAAGCCCGCGAACACCTCTTCCTTGCCGACCAGCGCGGCTGCGCAGATGACCAGGCGCCCGCGATCGAAGCGAAGCAGGCGTCCCAGCTCCAGCGAATCGGGCTGAATCCCGTGTTCGAGGGCGAGCGCGTGGATCGCCGGCGCGTCCGCGGGCCGGGCGAGGCGCAGCCGCACCCGCGGGCCGCGTGGAAGCGTGTACGTGCTCGAGAGCAAAGCGCCTGGATCGAAGGGTGAGATCACTTCCTACACAGTAGTAGGTTGTGGTCTCCGGGCTTGCGAGCCGTCTCGGAGGCAGTCATCTCCCGCGAGCGCGCCGGATCTCCGCGAGGCGCCTGGCGAGCTGGGCCTCTGCGTCATCGGGCTCGTAGAAGCGCGCTCCCACGGCCGCGTCGGGCAAGAGCTCCTGGGGCGAGATGTGCCCCGGCCGGGCGTGCGGATTGTCGTATCCGCCGTCGCTGCGCACGCTCGAGCGCAAATGGGGTGGTGGCGCCGCGGCGCCGTGCTCGCGGATGTACCCGCGGGCTGCGGACACCGAGCGCTTGGCAGCATCGGACTTCGGCGCCAGCGACAGATAGATCGCCGCCTGCGCCAGGGCGAATTGGCACTCCGGGAGTCCCACATGCTCGACCGCCTGCGCTGCCGCGGTCGCGACGGACAGCGCTGCGGGGTCCGCATTGCCGATGTCCTCGGAGGCAAGCACGATCATCCGCCGGACGATGAAGCGCGGGTCCTCTCCGCCCTCGAGCATGACCGCGAGGTAGTAGAGCGAGGCGTCGGGGTCCGAGCCCCGCGTCGCCTTGATCCAGGCCGAGATCGTGTCGTAGTGCTGGTCCGCCTGGCGGTCGTAGAGCAGGGCGCGGCGCTGGAGCGCGTCCTCGGCATGGGCAATGGTCACCGGCTCGCCGCCTGCGGTCCGGCAAGCGAGCTCGAGTGCGTTCAGCGCCGTCCGTCCGTCGCCGCCGGCGCGCGAGGCCAGAAACTCGAGCGCATCCTCGGACACCTCGCTTGACCCGCACTCCCCCAGGGCCAGCGCGCGGTCGAGGAGGACGCGGACATCGGCCGCGCTCAGGGCCTCGAGTTCGTACACCTGAACGCGCGAGATCAGCGCCGAGTTGACCTCGAAGTACGGGTTCTCCGTGGTCGCCCCGATCAGGGTCAGCAGGCCGTCCTCGACCGCCGGCAGGAGCGCGTCCTGCTGGGCCTTGTTGAAGCGATGGATCTCGTCGAGGAAGAAGACCGTCGCCGTGCCCGTGGTGGCGCGCCGGTGTCGCGCGCGCTCGATCACCGCCCGTACCTCGGTGCGCCCCGCCGCGACGGCGCTCTCCTGCTCGAACACGGCATTCGCGTGCTCGGCGACGATCCGGGCCAGCGTCGTCTTGCCGCTGCCCGGAGGGCCGTGGAGCACCATCGAGTGCGGTCGCCCCTCCTCGATCGCCGTGCGCAGCGCCGACCCCGCATGCAGCAGATGGTCCTGCCCGACGAGGTCGTCGAGGGTCCGCGGACGCAGCCGCGTGGCCAGCGGGGCGTAATCCGGCTCCGGGCCGGGAGCGCCGGGCTCCGGTGGAGGATCCTCGCCGAACAGTCGCTCCATGGCTGAAGTATGGGCGGCCGGCGCTCCGGCGGTCTGGCTAACTGGTCGCGGGCCCTAATCTAAGTGAACCACTAAGTCGCTATCGCCCGATGATGGCAAGCGCGGCGTCGTGCACGAGCCCGTTCGTCGCGATCGCGTCGCCGCCGTCGGCGCGTGCCACGCCGCCGAGGTCGCTGAACCTCCCGCCCGCCTCCTCGACGATGACCATCGGAGCGGCGATGTCCCACAGGTTGACCTCGGCGTCGAGTCCGATGTCGACTGCGCCCTCGGCCACGAGCATGTAGCTCAGGACGTCCCCGAACCCCCGGCTCCGCCAGCAGCGGCGGCCGAGCTCGAGCAGATCATCGACGCGGCCCAGTCCTTCCCAGTCCTCGAGCCCGGCGAAGCACAGCTGTGCGTCGGCGAGCTGGCCGACGCCCGAGACGCGCAGGCGACGAGTCGCCCGGCCGTCGTCCCCGAACGCGCCCTCGCCTCGTCTCGCCCACCAGCGGCGGTGAAGCGCCGGCGCTGAGACGACGCCCACCTCGATCTGCCCCTCCACCTCGAGGGCGAGCAGCGTCGCCCACACGGGAATCCCCCGGACGTAGTTCTTGGTGCCGTCGATCGGATCGATGATCCAGCGACGGGGGCCCTCGCCCGTGCCCCCCTCCTCCTCGCCGACGACCGCGTCCTGCGGCCGGGCCTCGGCCAGGCGCTCGCGCACGAGGCGCTCGACGCTACGGTCTGCCTCGGTCACCGGGGTCAGGTCAGGCTTGGTCTCGACCGCCAGGTCATCGGCCTGGAAGCGATCGAGCGTGATCTCGTCCGCGAGCCCGGCCAGCTCGAGGGCGAGCGCTAGATCGTCCGCAGCGGCCATCGCGTGGAGGGATGCTACGCGGGCGCTCGGCATACCGCTCCGCCCCCGACCCCCACGCCGCCCGCTACGCTGACCCGCCAAGATGTCCGCTTCAGAGCTCCAGCGCGAAACGACTGAAGTACTCCAGCGGCTGGTCCGCTTCAACACCGTCAATCCCCCGGGCAACGAGCGCGCGGCCCTCGAGTATCTGGCCGACTATCTCGAGCGGGCGGGGTTCCAGACCGAGCTGCTCGGGGTGACTCCCGAGCGGCCGAATCTGATCGCCCGCCTCGACGGCCCGGCGGAGGGCCCCACGCTGTGTTATCTCGGCCACGTCGACACCGTGCTCGCCGATCCGTCCGCCTGGGAGCACGATCCGTGGTCCGGCGATCTCGCCGACGGCTTTCTGTGGGGCCGGGGAGCGATCGACATGAAGTCGCAGGTCGCGGCCGAGGCGGCGGCGGGGGCAACGCTTGCCGGGAGCGGGTGGCGGCCCGCTCGAGGCTCCCTGCTGCTCGTATTCGTGGCCGACGAGGAGACGGGCGGCGACGTTGGCGCGCACTGGCTGACGAGCAGCCATCCCGACAAGGTCCGCTGCGACATGCTGCTCAACGAGGGCGGAGGTGAGGTGTTCGAGTACGGAGGGCGCAGGCACTACGGCGTGTGCTGCTCCGAGAAGGGAATCTTCCGCTTCGCCGTCACCACCAACGGGGTCGCCGGCCACGCTTCGATGCCGAGCATGGGCGACAACGCGCTGCTGAAGCTGGGGCCGATCATCGACGCGCTGGCGAAGCGCCAGCCAAAGTTCGAGCTCACCGAGGAGCCGCTGGCCCTGTTGAGGGGCCTCGACGAGGACCCGGCCGACCCGGCCGGCGCGCTGGCGAGGATCAGGGCGCAGGAGCCCGGGCTGGCGACCGTGATCGAGCCGATGCTCGGGGTCACCCTGGCGCCGACGATGGTCCGCGCCTCGGAGAAGATCAACGTCATCCCCGCTCGAGCCCAGCTCAAGGTCGACTGCCGCGTCCCCGCAGGGTTCGGCGAGGCCGCGGTGCGGGCCGGGATCGAGGAGGTGCTCGGCTCGAACGGCTTCGAGATCGAGTTCACCGAGCAGGTGACCGGGAACCGATCTCCCGTCAGCTCGCCGCTGATGGAGGCGATTGGACGCTGGGTGGCGACCAACGACCCCGGCGCCGCGGTGGTGCCGTGGATCCTGCCCGGCTTCTCCGACTCGCGCTGGTTTCGCGACGCCTTCCCGGAGTGCGTGGCCTACGGCTTCTTCCCCCAGAAGCACCAGACCCTGCTCGACTGCATGCCCCTCGTGCACTCGGCGAACGAGCGCATCGACGTCCGCGATCTAGGGTACGCGGCGAGCTGTTATGCCGACCTGGCGCAGGAGCTGCTGGGCGATGCCGACCCGCGATCGTGAGCGCGTAGAAAAGGAGCTACTCCATGGCCACAGTCCCCCAGATCGTCACCGGTGTCGACTTCGTCGCCGTTCCCACCCGGGACTTCGACGCGGCGGTCGAGTTCTACGGCACGACGGTTGGCCTTCCCCGGTCGGCGTACAACCCGGAGCGACACTTCGCCGAGTTTGAGACCGGCAACCTGACCCTAAGCGTGATCGAGCCGGAAGCCATGGGCCTCGAATATCAGCCGAACCACAACGCGATCGCGCTGCACGTGGACGACGTCGAGGCGGCTCGGGCGTCGCTCGAGCAGCGGGGGGTCAGCTTCCAAGGTGACATCTTCGATACCGGTGTCTGCCACATGGCGTTCTTCAGCGATCCGGATGGAAACGCGCTAATGCTCCACCACCGGTACACGCCGCGCACGCCGGAGGTGTAGCCCGCGAGCTGCTGGAAACTCTCGGGTCGAGCGTGAGGTCGGCCCGCTCGTGCTTCTTGTCGGTCGTCACGACCACCACCGCGAGCGTTGTGTCCGTTCCGGCTTTGACCCCGGCGGCGAGAGCCTTGGTCGTGTAGAGCGCGGAGCGTCCGACGGTGATGCCGGCCACCCTCGCGGCCGCGCTGAGGGTGATCGTGAGCGCGCCGCGGCGTAGCCTGACCGTCGACTCGAGCCGCTTGCCGCTCGCGCTCGAGGTGAGCACTCCGTCCGCGAGACTCAGAGCGGACCTCACGAACCTCATCCCGGCCGGCAGCTCGACCTCGAAGGCCTTCAGCGCCGGGGCGTTCGTCCCCGCGGTCACGGTGAAGCGAAGCTTCGACTCGCGCTTGGTTATCCCGGAGAGGCTGACGCGTGATGCCGTCGGCGACTCGAGGAACGAAGTCAGGCCGCCGTCGGATACGCCCAGAGCGGTGGCGCTGGCGGCGGTCAAGGCACGCATGCCCGAGTTGAACAGCCAGTAGTGGCCCGACGGCAGCCCCTCCACGACCGTGCCGTTGGCGGGAACCGAGCGCAGATGCGCGGCCGCGCTGGAGATGTTCAGAATGTCCCAGCGGTCGACGGTGATCGTTGGCTGCGGGCCCCCGAACGCCGACCAGTTGGGAACGTATATTGGTGCCCCCCCGGCGATCCGGTACACCTTGCCCGTCGCCGTGGCCCTGATGAAGGTGCCGTTCGCCGGGACCGGATTCAGCGCCTTCCACTGCGCCGCCACCAGGGGGATGGTCGGTTGTGCGCCTCCGAAGGCCGTCCAGCTGTGCACGTACAGCGGCGCCCCACCGGCCAGCCGATAGACCTTCCCCTCGTAGCTCACGAAGGTTCCGTCCGGCAGCGCTCCCGCCCCGACGAGGCCGACACCCGAGCCGGCGGTGGCGGTGGCGCCGTCGAGGTAGTCGGTGTCGACGTCGAGCTTGACGCCACCGTAGTCGTCGATGTGACCCCCTCGGTACTGGTGCAGCCGCTGGTTGTAATACCAGTCGCTGGCCGGAACGTAGGGATCGCTCGCGGTCTCCTCGTTGTTCCAGTCCGCGATCCAGATGTCGTTGGGCTCGACGAATGGGGTGCCGAGCGCGTCGACCATATCGGTGATGCCACTGGTCGCGCTGCTGTAGACGCCTGAGATATAGCCGGATGCGGTCAGCTCGGACGTCCATGCGGAGAGGAAGGCGAGCACTGCCGAGGTCGCGGTCGCCGTCCGCGTGTATGCCTCCATGTCGAAATAGATCGGGTTGCCGGGACCGATGCCGAGTGCTGCCGCTTGCGCGATCGCGTCGCTGGCCGCCGCGCTGCCGTCGGCCGTCGCCTTGGCGGGGACGATCTCCGCGCACCCGCACGACGACGTGGGCGCCTGGAGGCCGACGTAGACCGGGATCAACTGCCACCCCGCGGCCGACTCGGCGCTGACCCAGCTCGCGGAGAGATTGGGCTGCGCGCAGGCGCTGTTCGCGCCACCGATGTAGATCGCGGCGGCGCGGAAGGGCGAGGATGTGAGCCAGGTGGACATCGCCGTCGCCGACGGCGCCGAGCAGGTGTCAAACCCGAGGCCGTCGACGTCCACGTCGTTGAACCGTGCTTGGCCGCTGGACGCTGCCGGCGGCCTGAGTGCTTGCCGAGCATCAGGCATGGCGCTCGACCGCGCTTCGCCACCCGCGGAGCTCACCGCGGTCGCGCCCGAAGCCGGAATCGACTTCACGCCGAGGGCCCGATCGATCGTTCCCGGATGATTCGCCCAGGTCGCGGTGACGACCACGCCGCGAGCGGGCACCACCAGCTGTCCGACCGCGCCACCAGCCGCGCGCGTCCTGGCCTCCGGCACCAGCGGCGCGGCGCCGGCGCCCGAGCGGGCGACGACTGCGGCGAGCGGCTCGACAAGGATCGCCTCGGTACGCCCGACCGCGTGCGCGGGGCAGCGCTGCTGGGGGCCGGGCCGGCCGAGGTAGACGGCGTGGCGGTCGAACCGGACGCACGCCGAGGGATCAGACACAAGCCTGAACACCGGCCACCCCCTCGGCACCCGTATCGCATAGGCGCCGTAGCGCACCGTCTTGAGCGTTCGTGACGGTGCCGGCGACGCCGACGCGGGCGCGGCGATGACAGCGGTAATGCAGGAAACGATGAGGACGCCCAGGAGGAGTCGTCGCACTACAGCATCAAAACAGCTCGGGACGACGAATGATGCGGCGCCGTCGAGATCTGCTCCCCGTGCAAGGAAGCGCCCGCGCGATCAGCGCGTGGGACGGCCGCTCCGGCTCTGCCAGTGCTCTGGCAGCTCGGGGTGCTCGAGGAAGATCACGTGGTCATCGGTGCCCGACGCCGCGATCGCGTCCCAGACTCGTTGTAGCGCGGCCTCCTGATCGTCCGCGTCCAGAGCGATCTCGAAGACGCCGAGCTGATCCGGTTCGCCGACCTCGGCGTCGGGCAGCGCGGCGGCCAGCTGCTCCCGAGCCTCCTGGTCGCGCGGAGAGGCTTCATGCAGCATCAGCATGCCGACCCTGTGTCGCTGCGCCATGGCCCGGTGTTTAGCACGGGCGGTCACGGTTCGCTGATCGTCGGCCACCCGTTCGCCCATCCGAAGCGACCGAGCATCAGGTAGCGCTTGTCGGAGACCAAGGAGAAGGCGGGGCTGGTCCTCGCGTGGTAGAGGATGTAGACGTTGCCGTCCGGCCCGATCACCGGGTGCGATGGGTGTCCGGTCCCGTAGAAGCGCTCGTCCTGGCGCAGGATTGGGTGACCGAGCATCGCGAAGGGCCCGAAGGGACTCGGCGATCTCGCGACGCCGACGTCGTAGCTGGCGTCCCAGGTGCTCCCCCCGCTGTAGAGCAGGTAGAACATTCCGTTCGCGTAGAACGGCTCGGGGGCTTCAACGGTGCAGTGATGGTCCCGCGGATCGCAATCGAAGCGCTCGCTGTCCCGGAGCACCAGATGGATCTGGGGTGAAAGCGAGAGGCCGTTGGCCGACAGCTCGCCGGCCCAGATCTGGGTCGAGCGATCCGCCCAGAACAGATACAGCTGGCCGGTGACGGGATCCTCGACGACGCTCGGGTCGATCGCGGGCCCGGGGCCCTCCCGTTGACCGCCGACGCCGTTGAACTGGCCCCGATAGTGGAGCACGGCGCTGTGCCACGGCCCCCGAAGAGAGGTTGCCCAGGCGTC
>Ga0302326_10024537_pt1 | contig 12251 bp, 13 predicted proteins | sample Palsa_T0_3_FD_202264 | JGI IMG/M metagenome (GOLD analysis project Ga0302326, IMG submission 202264) | Peat permafrost microbial communities from Stordalen Mire near Abisko, Sweden - Palsa_T0_3 | ecosystem: Environmental > Terrestrial > Soil > Palsa > Peat permafrost | place: Sweden: Abisko...
CGCTCGACCATTGCGAGGTCGCCCACCGCTCGACCGAGCCCGGTCATACGCGCCTGCTGGCATTGCTCGGCAAGCGGCCCCTGCTGGATCTCGACATGCGGCTCGGCGAGGGCTCGGCGGCGACCTTGGCGGTCTTGCTCCTCAAGGCAGCGACGGCCTGCCATACCGGCATGGCGACCTTCGGCGAGGCCGGGGTCAGCGGCCCGAGTGCGTGAACGTTCCGCCGAAGACCGTTGCGACCGACGCGTTCTGGCAGGCGTTCGCGCGCCACGCCGGTCTGGTCGACGCCGATTATCAAGTGGCCGCGTTCGGCGACGGCGTCGCCATGGCGACCGAGCTCGCCGAGCTGGTGGTCGCGGGCACCAAGCGCGCGACCGTGTCGTTGGCGCGCGACTATGAAGATGGGCGCGCGCCGCCGGCGACGGTCGGCGACTTCATCGTCGTGATCGACGGCACGGGCGCGCCACGCTGCATCTGGCGCACCACCGAAATCGAGATCAAGCCGCTCGGCGCGGTCGATGCGCGCTTCGCCTGGGACGAGGGCGAGGGCGACCGGACGCGCGAGTGGTGGCTCGCCGCCCACCGCCGCTATTTCGGCCGCCAGGCCGCGCGCGAAGGCTTCGCGTTCGACGACTCGATCGAAACCGTGTTCGAGCGGTTCACCGTGGTCTGGCCGCTGTCGCTGGCCGATCCCCAGCACCGACCCTAGCCGTCATTGCGAGCGCAGCGGCCAAGCATCCAGAGACGGTCCGGATTGCGTCGCTTCGCTCGCGATGACACTAATAGAACCGGGAACCAGGTGAATGAGTCGGCGCATGCTGGCGATCACGGGCGCGCGCATCATCGACGGCAAAGGCGGCGATCCGATCGAGAACGGCGTCGTGCTGATCGACGGCGGGCGCCTCGCCAAGGTCGGGCCGGCGCGCACGGTCGCGCTGCCGCGCGATGCCGCCGTGATCGACGCCGGCGGGCGAACCGTGCTGCCCGGCATCGTCGACTGCCATGTCCACGCGACCTACCGGGCGCGCGACATGCGCCAGCATCTGCTGAACACGCCGAGCTTCAACGTGCTGCGCTCGACCGCGATCCTGCGCGAGACCCTGGCCTGCGGCGTCACCACGGCGCGCGACATGGGCGGCGCCGACGCCGGATTCCGCGAAGCGGTTGCGCAGGGCGTGATCGCCGGGCCGAAGCTGGTGATCTCGATCGGCATGATCTCGCAGACTGGCGGCCACGGCGACAGCTGGGTGCCGGCCGGGCTGCGCATCCCCAAGCGGGTCTGGCTGCCCGATCCGGTGGCCGACGGTGTCGAGGGGGTGCGGCGCACGGTGCGCCAGATGCTGATGGCTGGCGCCGACGTGATCAAGATCTGCGCGACCGGCGGCATCACCTCGGTGACCGACAGCTGGGACGAGCCGCAATACACCGTCGAGGAGCTCGCCTGCGCGGTCGCCGAGGCGGCCGCCAAGCGCAAGCCGGTCGCGGTCCATGCCGAAGGCATCGCGGGCATCCGCACCGCGCTGGCGGCCGGCTGCTATTCGCTCGAGCATGGCTGGTTCATCGACGAGGCGTGCGTCGAGCGCATGCTCGCCCAGGGGACCTGGTGGGTGCCGACCCTCGCGCTGGTGCCGCTGTCGTTGGGCAAGCGCCAGGCCGATGCGTCGTGGGGCGCGCAGCAGCTTGGCCAGGAGGACACCAAGGAGAGCGAGATCCATCAGCGCATGCAGACGCAGATCCCGCTGTGGCGCGAGGCGGTCCGGCGCGGCGTCAAGGTCGCGTTCGGCACCGACCAGTCGCACCGGCTGCTGGTCGGCGAGAATCTGGTCGAGCTCGGTTTCATGACCGAGTGGCTCGGCATGACGCCGATGCAGGCGCTGGTGGCGGCGACCGCGCGCGCCGCCGAGTGCGTGCAGCGCGCCGACATCGGCACGCTCGAGCCCGGCAAGGCGGCGGATCTCCTGGTGATCGACGGCGATCCGCTGACCGACATCCGCCTCCTCGAGGACCGCGCGCGCATCCCGCTCGTGATGCAGGACGGCAAGCCGTTCCGCAACAAGCTCTAGCTTCGTCTGCCGGAGGCTCTCGCCATCGCGTGAATGGGGATGTGGGGATGAGTGGGGATAGGGGGGAGGATGCCGGTCAAGAGAGCGACAAGCTCACGGGCGCAATCATCGACGCCATTATTGTGGTTCACCGCGTGCTTGGCCCCGGATTTGTCGAGGCGGTATATCAGCGCGCGCTCGCGATCGAACTGGGCAAACGTGGTCTCTCCCTTGCGACCGAGGTTGAGGTCAAGATTGAATACGATGGCCAATTGGTCGGTCGACATCGTCTCGATCTCGTGATCGATGATCGGGTTCTTGTCGAGCTCAAGACGGTGGATGACCTTGGAAAGGTCCACTATGCGCAGGTGCGCTCCTACTTGCGGGCAACCGGGCTGCCGGTTGCCCTTCTTGTGAATTTCTCCAAGGAGAGAGCCGACTATCGACGGATCATGGGCGCATGATCCCCTCATCTCCAACCATCCCCACATCTCCATTCAAGGGCCGCGCGACCGAGCTCGGCGCTGGCCGTAGGAGGCATATTTGCAGCTCAATCGTTTCATGATCCGGCCTTATGTCGAGCAGGCGCTGCGCGAGGAGGTCGGCCCGGGCGACACCACGGGCGGCTTCCTGGTCGGCGACGATCCGGTGCAGAGCGCGCAGATCTACGCCAAGGGCACCGGCATCGTGTGCGGCGTGCTGCTGGCCGACGAGACGGTGCGCATGATCGACCCCGACGCGGTGGTCGAGCCGATGGTCAGGGACGGCGACGCGATCGCGCCCGGCACGGTGCTGCTCAAGATCACGGCCAAGGCCTCGACCTTCTTCATGATCGAGCGCTGCGCGCTCGACTGGCTGCAGCAGATGTCCGGCATCGCGACCAAGACGCGGCGCTATGTCGATCTGGTCAAGCACACCAAGGTGCGGCTGACCGACACGCGCAAGGGCTGGCCGGGCCTGCGTATGCTGCAGAAATACGCGGTGCGCGTCGGCGGCGCCAACAACCACATCTTCAGCCTGCACAATTGCGTGCTCGTCAAGGACAACCACATCAAGATCGCCGGCGGCATCCGGCAAGCGATGGAGATTCTGCGCGCCAAGGCCCAGCACACCTTCAAGATCGAGGTCGAATGCGAGAGCCTCGAGATGGTGCAGGAGGCGCTCGATTGCCGTGTCGAGGTGATCATGTTCGACAACATGGAGCTCGACGACGTGCGACGCGGCGTCGAGCTGGTCGACGGTCGCGCCATCACGGAAGCCTCGGGCGGCATCAACGAGACCACCATCGTGCCGATCGCCGAGACCGGGGTCGACGTGATCTCGGTCGGCGATCTGACCCACAGCATCAAGGCGATCGATATCAGCCTCGACGTCAAGGACATCAAGCCGAGCGCGCAGCGCGACATCGCCCGGCTGCGCGCGGCCGCCCGTGAATGATCCGCGCATGACAGAGTTTCGCAGCAGCCACGGCATCTTGCCGGCGCTCGACATGGATTCGCTCGACGAGATGGCACGGCTGGTCGAGCTGACGACGCGGATCGAGGGCGTGATCGGCTACAAGCTCGGGTTGACCGCGACCCTGCGGCTCGGGCTCGAGGGCGCGGTGCGACTGCTGCGCGCGGTGACCGACCTGCCGCTGATCTACGATCACCAGAAGGCCGGGCCGGACGTGCCCGACATGGCGGCCAAGTTCGCCTCGACCTGCCGCGCCGCCGGGGTCGACGGCGTGATCCTGTTCCCGGTCGCCGGGCCGCGCGCGGTGCGCGAGTTCGTCGGCGGCGTGCTCAAGAACCATCTGCTGCCGCTGGTCGGCGGCGACCTGCCGCTGCCCGACTACAATGTCAGCGGCGGCGGCTTCATCGCCGACGACGCGCTCGAGCGCATCTTCGCGCTGGCGCTCGAGACCGGCGCCCGCCACTTCATCGTGCCGGCCAACAAGCCGGAGAAGGTCCGGCGCCACGCCGAGAATTTGACCCGCGCGCTGGCCCGGCCGAGCCTGTTCCTGCCGGGCATCGGTCCGCTCGGCGGCAGCATCGCCGAGACGTTCGGCCAGGCACGAGGCTGCAACCTCTACGCCGTGATCGGACGGGCGATCTACGGCGCACCAGATCCGGTCGAAGCCGCCAAGCTTCTGGCCGGCGAAGCCTTGCGGTTCGCCTGACCGGCAGGAGGATTCCATGACCCTGTTCGCGCCCGACCAGCTGACGCTCGCCGCCGAGGCGCTCGCCGCGGCGAGCGCCAAGGATCTCCGCATCGCGACCGCGGAGACCTGCACGGCCGGGCTGGTGTCGGCCTGCCTGACCTCGGTATCGGGCGCCTCCAAGATCTTCGAGCGCGGCTTCGTGCTCTATCACGACAGCGCCAAGGCGACCGGCCTGGGTGTCCCCGACTCCGTGTCGAGCGCGCATGGCGCGGTCAGCGCCGAGGTGACCCAGGGGCTCGCCGAGGGCGCGCTCGCCCACTCGACCGCCGGCATCTCGGTCGCGGTCACGGGCTATGCCGGGCCGGGCGGCGGCAACCCGAAGAATCCCGTCGGCACCGTCTATGTCGCGAGCGCGCGCGCCGACCGTCCGACTCTGGTCGAGCGCCATCGTTTCACCGGCGACCGCGACGCGGTGCGCAGCGCGGCGGTGACCGCCGCGCTCGCGATCCTGCTGCGCCAGCTGGCGTGATAAAGCTCCAGAGCAGACTCGCGCTGACTGGAATGAAATAAAGACCGTCATGGCCGGCCTTGTGCCGGCCATCCACGTCGACGACGTGACCGGCGTTCGAAGTTGGACTCGGCTCGTGTTGCATCCCGCGCCAACCAGCGGCCGACGGCCCAACGTGGATGGCCGGCACAAGGCCGGCCATGACGATCAGAGGAGACTGTCTCCGGTCAGCATGAAACCGTCCTACCTCAGCCAGCCCTTGGTGATGCTGTCGCGGATCAGCGCCTCGGCATAGCGCCACAAGGTCGGCGAGCCGTGCTCGATCACGCGCTTCTTCGCCAGCACGTCGGCGCCGCTGACCGCGTGGGCGCGCCAGCTGCCGCCCTCGGTGTGGTAGTTGAGCAGCACCGGCTGGAGCTGGTCGAGCGCGCGCGCGAACCGCGCGTCCGGGCTGTCGCTGCAGTCGAACTCGAGCCACAGCGCCTTGAGCGCGGCCGCCTGATCGGCCGGCAGCAGCGCATAGAGCCGCTCGGCGGCCGCCGCCTCGCGCGCCGCCTGGCCGGCCGCGGCGGCTGGGTCGTAGAGGAACGTGTCGCCGGCGTCGATCTCGACCAGATCGTGGATCAGCAGCATCTTGAGCACGCGCCGCGGATCGACCTCGGGCGCGGCATGCTCGGACATGGTGATGGCCATCATGGCGAGGTGCCAGGAATGCTCCGCGGCATTCTCCTGGCGCGAGCGATCGGTTACGACGTTCTGGCGCAGCACCTGCTTCAGCTTGTCGATTTCGACGATGAAAGCGATCTGGCTGGCGAGCCGGTCCTCGGTCATCGTCATTCACCGACCTGCAGCAGCTTGCCGAGCCGCCGGGCCTGCGCGAAGGCGAGCAGGAAGACGATGCCGGCCGCCGCCAGATAGAGCGCGTTGAGCGCCGCTGCCGCGGCGAAGTAATCGAGCCGGAACACGTGGTCGAACATGAGCGCGCGCATGCCTTCGAAGACATGCGCCGGCGGCAACGCGTAGGCGACGATCTGCAACCAGCCTGGCAGCACGTGGACCGGATAGTAGACCGCGCTGACCGGCGAGATCGCGAACACGGCGACCCAGGCGAAGCTCTCGGCGCCGAGCCCGTAGCGCAGGATCAGGGCCGACACCGCGATGCCGATCGCCCACCCGGTGACCATCAGATTGGCGAAGAAAGCGAGCAAGGGCAGGCCGAGATCGAAGATCGAGAAATGATAGAGCGGAATCGCGAGCAACGCCGCCGGAACCATGCCGATCGCGGTGCGGACCAGGCTCATCGTGGTCAGCGCCGCGACGAACTCGGAGGGCCGCAGCGGGCTGACGAACAAATGGCCGAGATTGCGCGACCACATTTCCTCGAGGAACGATACCGAGACGCCGAGCTGGCTGCGGAACAGCACGTCCCACAACATCACCGCGCCGAGCAGCACGCCGCTCGCGCGCGCCACCCACGAGCTGTTGGTGACGAAGAACTGCGTGATGAAGCCCCAGACGACGACCTGCATCGCCGGCCAGTAGGCCAGCTCCAGCAAGCGCGGCCACGAGCTGCGCAGCACGTAGAGATAGCGTAGGATCAGCGCGCCGATGCGGCGCGCCGAGAAGCCGGTGCCCAGGGTCGGCGCGTCGAGCAAGGTCATTGCGCGGCCGCCTGCGCGCCGTGGGCGCGCTCGCGCGCGATGTCGAGGAAGACCTCCTCGAGCGTGTGCCTTCCGTAGCGCGCGATCAGCTCGGCCGGCGCGCCGCGGTCGACGATGCGGCCGCGGCGCAGCATCAGGACCATGTCGCACAGTCGCTCGACCTCGGCCATGTTGTGCGAGGCGAGCAGGATGGTCGCGCCGGTGCGCCCGCGATAGCGCTCGAGATAGCTCCGCACCCAGTCGCCGGTGTCGGGGTCGAGCGAGGCGGTGGGTTCATCGAGGAGCAGCAGCGAGGGGTCGTTGATCAGCGCCTTGGCGAGCGCGACCCGGGTGCGCTGCCCGGCCGAGAGCTGACCGGTCGGGCGGTCGAGCAGCTCGGTCATGTCGAGGTCGCGCGCCAGCGATTGGATGCGCCGGCGGACCTGGCGCAGCCCGTAGAGATGGCCATAGACGGTCAGGTTCTGCGCCACCGTCAGACGCCGCGGCACCTCGACATAGGGCGAGGAAAAATTCATTCTGGGCAGCACGCGGTAGCGATGGCGCAACATGTCCTCGCCGAGCACGCGGATGCTGCCGGCGGTCGGCAGAAGCAGGCCGAGCAGCATCGACAGGGTGGTGGTCTTGCCGGCGCCGTTGCCGCCGAGCAGGGCGGTCGTCGAGCCGCGCCGCACGTCGAAGCTGACGGCATCGACCGCTACGGCTCGATCGAAGCGCTTGGTCAGGGCTTGAACCTGGATCACGGCGTCCATCATTAGGTTCATATAGGCGAATCTGGAGCCATGGTAGCCGAACTGAGAACCGCCTCCGCCGACCCGCCGGTCGCGACCGCCGCCGAGCCGCGCCGCAGCCCGGGCTCGGTGCGCGTGCGGACCTTGCTGTATATCCGCTGGTTCGCGGTCGTCGGCCAGGCGGTCGCGCTGTTGGTCGTGCACGAGTTTCTCGACCTCAAGCTGCCGCTGGCCGACTGCCTGGCGCTGCTGGTGGCGTCGGTCCTGGTCAATCTCTATTTGTTGCTGACGCGGTCGTCGTCGGCCTGGCTGCCCGAGCACGAGGCGGCGTTCTCGCTCGGCTACGACGTCGTCCAGCTGAGCGCGCTGCTCTATCTGACCGGCGGGCTGCAGAACCCGTTCGCCCTGCTGCTGGTCGCCCCCATCACGGTGTCGGCGACCATCCTGTCGCTGCGCAGCACGCTCGGGCTCAGCCTGTTCGTCGCGCTGGCGATCTCGGTGCTGGTGCTGTTCCACGAACCGCTGCCCTGGACCAAGCCCGGCTTCGCCCTGCCGTCGCTCTATCTGTGGGGCTTGTGGACCGCGCTGACCTTCGCGACCGGCTTCATCGCAATCTACGTGTCGCGGGTCGCCGCCGAGGCGCGCAGCATGGAGGCGGCGCTGACCGAGACCCAGATCGCGCTGGCGCGCGAGCAGCGCCTGTCGGCGCTCGGCTCGCTGGCGGCCGCGGTGGCCCACGAGTTGGGCAGCCCGCTCGGCACCATCGCGGTGGTCGCCAATGAGCTGGCGCACGACGTCCCGGCCGACAGCCTGCTGCGTCCCGACATCGACCTGCTGGTCAGCGAGACCCTGCGGTGCCGAGACATATTGGCGCAGCTCTCCCAGGCGCGCGACGGCGAGGACGCCGGCTCGCCGTTCCAGACCCCGCCGCTGACGGCGCTGGTCGAGGAGGTGATCGGCCAGCAGGCCTCGGCCCTGGTGCCGATCGAGCTGATCCGCCGACCCAGCGGCGCGGCGCGCGAGCCGAGCGTGGTGCGCCAGCCCGAGATGCTGCACGGCCTGGCCAATCTGGTGCAGAACGCGGTGCAGTTCGCCAGCACCCGGGTCGCCGTGGTGGTCGCCTGGTCGGGGCGCGAGGTCTCGGTGACGGTCGAGGATGACGGGCCCGGCTTCTCATCGGCGGTCCTGGCCCGGCTGGGCGAGCCCTATATTTCGAGCCGCACCGGCAGCGCCGGCCATATGGGGCTCGGCGTGTTCATCGCCCAAACCCTGCTGTCGCGCACCGGCGGCCGCCTCGCCTTCGGCAATGGCGGCGACGGCGGGGCAAGGGTTGTCATTCGCTGGCGCAGGGCCGACATAGAGGCGTAAGGTCGCAGCCCTCCGGTCCATCACTTTTCGGGTAATCCCATGATGCCCCAGCCGAGCCAGCCCCCCGCCAGTCCCGACGCGCTCCGCAGCCTGCTGATCGTCGATGACGACGCCCCGCTGCTCAACCGCCTGGCGCGCGCCATGGAGCGCCGCGGGTTCGAGGTGCGGACCGCCGACTCGGTCAGCGCCGGTATTCAGGCGGCCCAGTCCGCGGCGCCTGAATATGCCGTGGTCGACCTCAGGCTCGGCGATGGCAGCGGGCTCGACGTGGTGTCCGCGTTGCGTGCCGCGCGAGCCGACATCCGCATCGTCATGCTGACCGGCTATGGCGCGATCGCGACCGCGGTCGCCGCCGTCAAGGCCGGCGCGGTCGACTATCTGCCGAAGCCGGCCGATGCCGACGCCATCGAGGCGGCACTGCTGTCGCACGCCAGCGCGCTGCCGCCGCCGCCCGAGCTGCCGATGTCGGCCGAGCGCGTGCGCTGGGAGCATATCCAGCGCGTGTTCGAGCAGTGCGACCGCAATGTCTCCGAGACCGCGCGCCGGCTGCGCATGCACCGCCGCACACTCCAGCGCATCCTCGCCAAGCACGCGCCGCGCGCCTAGTGTCCGATCGCATAGATTCGTGATCCGAGCGGATCACGAATCTATGCGTGAATCGGCCACTAATTTTATGTCCGACGTACCGACTTTCTACGAAAGTCGGTACTAAGCGCGACCTTCTCGATCGCCATGTTTCGAATCGGCCGGGAGCCCACCGCGGGCCCCGGACCGGGTCGATTTCGCGCCGTGACCTCCGTCACAGCGCGTTGCCGCGCCGTGTCGCAAACTCGGCTTGTTTTTCGGAAAAAGCGTCTGATCGAGGAGGCCATCAAAATGAGTGCCTTGGCGACCGACAAACCGGCCAAGCGTCCCACCAACCCGGCGATCGCCGACCGTGCCCTCGGGCTCGAGCGGGCGGCCGCCCGGGTCATGCTCGGCGCACCCCCCGCCGCCGTCGCGGCCGATCACGGCTGCGACATCCCGACCTTGATGCGCTGGGTGAAAGCCCGCCGCCGCCTGCTCCGCCGGGCCATCCGCGAGAGCGCCGCCAGCCTTGCCGACCAAGCCGCCGAGGAACCCGACGACCATGTCGTCACGGTGGTGCCGATCCGGTTCCGGAGCGCCGGCGAGCGCCATTTCGCGGCCGATCGCCCGGTCGAGCCGGAGAATTCGGCGGTCGTCGAGGCGGCCTATCGCGCCGCCGAGTTCGACTATAGCGGCCGCCGCGTGCGCGCCGCCGTGACCCACTAAGGCGCTGTCCGGGCGGCGTGCTGGCGCGCCAGCGCGCCGAGTTCGTCGTAGACCCGGGTCAGCACCGGGTTCCAATTGTCCAGCTCGGCCTGGCGGAACAGGCGCGCCGACTTGTACCAGGGCGTGTCCTCGCGGTCGGTCAGCCAGCGCCACTCGCCATGCCGGTTCAACAGGATCCAGACCGGCTTGGCGAGCGCACCCGCGAGATGGGCGACCGCGGTGTCGACCGAGATCACCAGATCGAGCTGCGCGACGATTGCCGCGGTATCGTCGAAATTTGCGATCTCGGCGGCGATGTTGTCGCAGAAATCGTAGGTTTGATCGGGCTTGGTCGGCACCTGGAGGCTGTAGAGATCGACCGGCAGCTCGGCGAGCGGCCGGAAGCGTGCCGCCGGGATCGAGCGGTGACGGTCGCGCTGGTTGGTCGCGCTGCCCTGCCAGACCAGGCCGACCTTGAGCCGCGACGACGGCTTGATGCGCGCCGCCCAGCGCTCGACCAGCTCGGGCGCCGGCGTCAGGTAAGGGGTCGGGGGAATCTGGTCGTAGGACGCCATACCGAGCACCAGCGGCAGGCTGATATTAGGCACCCAGACGTCGAAGCTGCCGACCGGATTGACCTCCTTGCCGCCCTCGAAGATCGGTTCGTGGCGCCGCAACAGCTCGATCATCGGCGGCGTCGACCAGACCGTCGTGTTGGGCGCGCGCTCGCGCACGAACCGGTGATAGCGCGCGAACTGGATGGCATCGCCGTTGCCCTGCTCGCAGAAGATCAGCACGCGCTTGTCGGTCGGCTTGCCGTCCCAGCGCGGTTGGTCCTCCATCACATAGGCGCGGTTGTAGCGCTGCCCGAGCATCTTGAAGCGCGCCTGGAAATTCGTCAGGCCGTTCTTCAGATCGCCGAGGATCATCTGGGCCATGCCGAGGCCCATGCGTGCGTCGGCGTTGCCGGGCAGCAGCTTGACGGCCTGGATGAAACAGTCGAGCGCGTTCTTCGGGTCGCCGTGATAGTACATGTAGAAACCGAGCTGGTACCAGGCATCGAACGAGCTCGGATCGATCTTCAGCGCGTGCTTGAGGGCTTCGGCGGCGGTGCTGTACTTGCCGGTCTGCTCGAGCAGCTTCGACAGCTCGGCATAGACCTTGAAGCTCGGCTGGTTGGCGAAGATCACCTTGTTGATCTGATCGGCCAGATCGGGCTTGCCGAGCGCGAACGCCCGCTTCGAGATCTCCCACAACTGGTCGATGAGCTCGGCGGTCATTGTTTCCAGCCGCGCACGCAGCCGCCACGCCAACCCTGCGTGCGCGGCTGTTGAGGGAAGCTCGGCTCAGCTGCCGAGCGGGCGGGTGCGGTTGGCGAGCAGCTGGTCGAGATGGCGGCCCTGGAACAGCGTGATGCCGAGCGAATGGCCGAACCGCACCGCGCTGTCATTGTCGATGCGCGACAAGATCACGCGAGCTCGGCCGGCATGCTCGACCAGCTCCTTCATGCTGGGGCCGCCGCGCGCCGGCTGGTCGGCGGTCATGTCCTGGCTCCACACGATCTTGAGCATGTCGACGCCGAGTTTGGCGCGATCGATGAACGGGAAGGTCATGAAATTGAGGCCGTCGAGGCAGACCTTGTAGCCGCGCTCCTTGAGGAAATCGCGCGCGAAGAAGAACGCGCCGAGATCGGCGAAGATGTCGATCTTCTGCATCTCGATCACGACCGTGCCGCGCGACGCCGACCGGAACGCCTTGTCGAACGCCAGGAACTCCGGCGACAGGATGGTCGAGACGTTGAGGTTGAGGCTGAAGGCCGAGCTCAGGGTCGAATCGTCGTTGCGCGTCATCAGCGCCAGGATGCGCCGATCGAGCGTCTGGGTCAGGCGCTGGAACAGCCACGGATCGGCGAACAAATCGACGTCGGGGATCACCGTGCCCTGGAGATCGGCGATCGAGATGAACAGCTCGCGGAACATCGCCTGGGGCTGCGCGCCCGGGGTCATGGCGCACACCGCCTGGCGCCGCATCAGGTTCGACATGTCGGCGCGCGCCAGGAAATCCTCGAGCTTGGCGAGCAACGCCGGATCGAGCGGGTGGCGCTTGCGGGCGGCCGGGCTCTCGACGCCGGCACCCGGCGCCTTGGCCGCGCGCTTCTTGCGCTCGGTCTCGGCGGCCAGCCGCTTGATGATCGAGTAATAGTCGTTGTAGTGGCTCTCGAGATTGTACCAGGTGGCGAACTGGTCGGTGGTGCCGCCGTCCTGCGCCAGCGGATCTTCGCTGAACAGGAAGCGGACTCGGGTCACCGCGCCGTCGATATCGGCGGCGCTGGCGCCCTTGGCGATGAAGACGATGTCGCCGTTGCCGAGCAGGAAGATCTGGCCGTCATACTGCTTGACCAGGTCCTCGAACGTGCTGACCGCGATGCGGAGATGCTGGTCGCGCCGGTTGTGGAGCTGCAAGCGCGACAGATGGACATGGATCGCGCGGCGCCCGGCGCGGTGCCGGTCGACCCAGTCGAGATAGTCG
>Ga0302326_10024541_pt1 | contig 12250 bp, 7 predicted proteins | sample Palsa_T0_3_FD_202264 | JGI IMG/M metagenome (GOLD analysis project Ga0302326, IMG submission 202264) | Peat permafrost microbial communities from Stordalen Mire near Abisko, Sweden - Palsa_T0_3 | ecosystem: Environmental > Terrestrial > Soil > Palsa > Peat permafrost | place: Sweden: Abisko...
CAGAGTTAGCCGTCTCTTCCTCTTCGGGTACTATCAACGCAAAATCAGTTACTATCTTGCGCATTGTTCTCCAATGACAGAAGTTTACGATCCGAAGACCTTCATCCTTCACGCGGCGTCGCTCCTTCAGGGTTTCCCCCATTGAGAAAAATTCTCGACTGCTGCCACCCGTAGGTGTCTGGACCGTGTCTCAGTTCCAGTGAGGCTGGTCGTCCTCTCAGACCAGCTACCCGTCATAGCCTTGGTGAGCCGTTACCTCACCAACAAGCTGATAGGCCGCGGGCCCATCAGGAAGCGCTAGGTTGCCCCAGCTTTGGCGTCGGAAAGATGTCTTTCCTGGCCATATGCGGTATTAATTCGCCTTTCGGCGAGCTATCCCCCACTTCCCGGCAGGTTGCCCACGTGTTACGCACCCTTACGCCACTGAACACCTCCAATATTGCTACCGGAAATGTCCCGTTCGACTTGCATGTCTTATCCACGCCGCCAGCGTTCGTTCTGAGCCAGAATCAAACTCTCCGTGAAAAGTTTGTGGTCCAGTCTGCTAAAGACTGGCCATAAATCTGACCATTCTAATTCTGAAACCCAGCTGGCTGGGCCTCAGAGTTCGTCCGATCTTTTAATATTTTGAAATCAAAGATTTAACGAGTAACGCACAATTCAATTTTTGCTTTTTCGTCGTGTCCCGTTTGCTGTCCCGGGACACCTGTCTGACCGTTCTGAATCTTTCACCGTGATTTTTTCACGCCCCTCCCCGCCGCCCCGAAGGGCGGTTGCAAAGGGCCGCTTTTTTCAGCGGCGAATCCAGAATCAAACTCTCAAAGATCATGTTCTCCCGAGGTTTCTGGCGAAAAAAAATCTCAACTTTTCCTCCGACATTCCGACCCGCGCATCTCGCGATGCCGAAATCAAGGATTGTCGGGACAAAATTGAGGTCAATTTGAAGTCCCAGAATCTCTAAAAGAACCAAAGCCGCTCATCGCGGACCCCGTTTTAAGCGGGGAGTTAACCCTACCGCGGATCAACAGGCAGTCAACCGGAAAAATTGAATTTTTTTCACCCTCCCGATTTCCCGCCACCCCCTCCTTCGCGGGGCAGGGAAAATACCAGAGGCGCGCAAGCGGTCAAACGGCTTTTTCCATTTTTTTTACTGCTTGCAGGGACCGCACCTGCTTAACATCCCCCGCGTGGGTGCCGGCAAGCTGCGCAGGACATTTCTGAAAAAAGGCATGCCCGCGATCCGGCGCGCGCTGAAGCAGATTGCCACACGGGCCGGCCTCCAGCGAGCCGTCTGGCGCCTGAGCCTGCCGCACGAGATGAAGTTCTGGGATTCGTGGTTTGCCTCCAAAGGCGGCAAGCGCCCGGAGGACTACCATGCGCGTTTCGATCCGGAGAAGCCTTTGCAGCCCAACCTTGCCCGGCTTCTCGAACGGACTCACCCGTCCGGGCCGGTGCGCATTCTCGACGTCGGAGCCGGTCCGCTGACGATACTCGGCAAGAAGCTGGGCGGCCGCGAGGTCACCATCGTCGCGGTCGATCCGCTGGCGGATTTCTACGACTCGTTGCTCGCGCGTCACGGCATCCAGCCGCTGGTGCGCACGCGAAAATGCGCGGGCGAAGACCTGCGCGCGGTGTTCGACGAAAACCAGTTCGACCTCGCCTACGCGCATAACTGCCTTGACCACAGTTTCGACGCGCTAAGATGCATTCGCGAAATGGTGGCGGTGGTGAAACCTGGACACGCCGCCGCCATGACCCACTTCGAGAGCGAAGCGGTGCGAGAGAATTACAAGGGCCTCCACCAATGGAATTTCTTCCGCGGAGAAAACGGGCATTTCTGCATTTCCAGCGCGCGTGAAACGGTCGATGTGACGGAGGAACTCGCCTCGGCAGCCGATGTCACCTGCTCGGTGAGCGACGGCTTGATCTATTGCGAGATCGTGAAGGCATCGGCCAAAGCCGCATAATCTTTGCCTTTAGAATTTGCCCAAAGGGCAAAACCATTCTTTGTTCTTCCATGAAGATTGCTGTTTCCGCCGCTCTTGCCATGAGTCTCTTCTCGCTTCTTGGAATCCCCCGCGCGCGAGCGCTGGATGTCGGCGACCCCGCGCCGGCCGTCACCGCGACCGACCAGGACGGGAAGCCGCTGGTCTTCAGCGACATTTACCAGAAGGGGACGACGCTCGTTTACTTCTATCCGAAGGCCGACACGCCCGGTTGCACCGCGGAAGCGTGCAGCCTGCGCGACTCGTATGAGGACTTGCGGGCGAAGGGCCTGAACGTCATCGGAGTCAGCGAGGACAAGGCGGAAGCCCAAAAGAAATTCGAGGAGAAGTATAAGCTTCCCTTTCCTCTCGTGGCGGATGCCGACGGCGCCGTGGCGAAGGCATTCGGCGTCCCGACGCTTATGGGTTTCGCGAAACGGCAGTCTTTTCTCGTCAAGGACGGGAAGATCGTCTGGCTCGACCTGCACGCCTCGACGAAAAATCAGGCCGCCGACGTGCGCAAGGCGCTTGAAGGGCTGGGCAAATAAAGCGGTTCGACTCTTATCCAAAAGCCCGCTCCCGCCAGCCCGCCCGTTGACATCTCCCGCGACCTGATCGACCGGGTGGCCGATTCCCCGCCGATCGCGGCCAGGCTCGCGCAGATCCGCGCCAGTGGGGATCCGGTCGTTTTCGACCACGTCACCGAATCCGCGCAGCCTTTCCTGGCGGCCTTGATCGCCCTCCACGTGAAGCGGCGTTTCTGGATCGTGTGCGAGAACGTCCGCGCCCAGGAATATTTCCATAACGAACTGCTCAACTGGCTGCCGGACGCGCTCTTTTTTCCGGCGGTGGAAACGGCGGCGGCGCGCGGGGCGCTGGTCGATCCCGAAGTTTCCGCCGAGCGTCTGGATGTCCTGCAGCGGTTGATGGGCGAGGGAGACGCGGAAGTGCTCGTCGTGAGCGGCGGCAGTCTCGACGACGACGTGCCCGCGCCGGAATCGCTCGCGAAGACGACGCTGAACCTCTCCACGTCCTCCGGCGTGGACAGGGAGGAATTGATCCAGCGCCTCGGCAGCGCCGGCTACGAGCGCGTCGGGCAGGTTTCCAGCCGCGGGCAATATGCGGTGCGCGGGGGAATCCTGGATGTCTTTTCCTGGCAGCATGCGATGCCGGTTCGCATCGAACTCTTTGACGATGTCATCGAGTCCATCCGGCAGTTCGATCCCGACTCGCAGACTTCCGTGCAGCCGCTGGCATCGTGCCGCCTCCTGCTGGGCGAGGTCGAGGAGAAGACCTGCCTGTTGCGCGACTATATTCGCCCGGAAGATGTTTTGATCGACACCGGGAAGGAGCCCGTCGAAGCGCAGGTAAGGATTCTCGAAGGCGCCATTCCGCGGCCGGAGGAGGTTTACGCCGGCGCTTTTAAAGAAAACGCGGGTGCGTTTTACGAGCACGGTCTGGGGGAGTTCGACGCCGGCGACCTGGTCATCGCCGAATCCAAGCGCGAAAGATTGTTCAAACAACTGCGCGAATGGCGCGGGCAGAAATGGCGCACCTTCATTTACTGCAATAACGAAGGGGAAGCCGAGCGTCTGCGCGACCTGCTCCCGGAGGAGGAGGGGATCGCTTTTCCCATCGGCGCAATCGCCCGCGGGTTCATCTTCCCGGAGGCGCGCGTCGCCGTCCTGTCGGATGCCGAGCTTTTCGGGCGGTACCGAAACACGCGGGCCCGGCGGCGTTTGCTGCGCCATGCCCGCGAGCAGGCGAACCGCGCCCAGATCGACTTCAGCGAGCTCAACGAGGGCGACTTCGTGGTTCATCTCGAGCATGGCGTCGCCCATTACCTCGGGCTGCGCAATTTCGTTCGCGGAGAAAAGCCGGAGGAGATGCTCGTCCTGGAATTCGCCGGCGAAGCCAGGCTCTATGTCCCGCTCGAACAGGCGTACCTGGTCTCGCGCTATGTCGGTGTCGGGAAGAAGACGCCGCTCCTGAGCGCGCTGGGCGACGGCAGGTGGGCGAAGGTGAAAAAATCCGCCGAACACGCGATCTTCGACTACGCGGCAAAGCTGCTCTCCGTCCATGCGGAGCGGGAGACGCGGAAGGGATTCGCCTTCGCGCCCGACAACAAATGGCAGCAGGAGTTCGAGAGTTCCTTCCTTTTCAAGGAAACGCCCGATCAACTCACCGCCATCGCCGCCGCCAAGGCGGACATGGAGTCCGAGCGCCCGATGGATCGCCTCATCTGCGGCGACGTCGGTTTCGGCAAGACGGAGGTGGCCATACGGGCCGCATTCAAGGCGGTGATGAGCGGAAAACAAGTCGCCGTGCTCGCGCCCACCACGGTGCTGGCGCAGCAGCATTGGCAGACTTTCCGGGAGCGCATGTCCGATTACCCGGTCGCGGTGGAATCCTTGAGCCGTTTCCGTTCGGGCTCCGAACAGCGGAAGGTCATCGAAGGGCTGCGCTCCGGCGCGGTGGACATCGTCATCGGCACCCACCGGCTCATTTCGAGGGATGTCCAGTTCAAGGACCTCGGGCTGGTGGTCATCGACGAAGAACAGCGCTTCGGCGTCCTGCATAAGGAGAGATTCAAGGTGATGTTCGCGCTGGTGGACATGCTGACGCTCTCGGCCACGCCGATCCCGAGGACCCTCTATCTCTCGCTCATGGGCGCCAAGGACATGTCGATCCTCGAAACGCCGCCGCCCAACCGCGTCCCGATCGAGACGGTCATCTGCGGATACGACGAGCGCGTCATCCGGGATGCCATCCGGCGCGAACTCGACCGGCAGGGGCAGGTCTATTTCCTGCACAACCGGGTGCGGAGCATCGAGCGCGTCCGCTCGCGGATGGCCGACCTCTGTCCCAACGCGCGGATCGAGGTAGGGCACGGACAGATGGAGGAGGACGAACTGGAGGAAGTCATGCGCCGTTTCGTGGCGGGAGAGATCGACGTCCTCGTCTCGACGACCATCATCGAGAGCGGCCTCGACATCCCGAATGCCAACACCATCATCATCGACCGCGCCGACCGCTTCGGGCTTGCCGACCTCTATCAACTCCGCGGACGCGTCGGCCGCGCCGAGCACAAGGCTTACGCCTTCCTCATGCTCCCTCCCGATCTCATGACCGACGGCGCCGCCAGGAAAAGGATCAACGCCATCAAGCAGTATTCCTCCCTCGGCGCCGGTTTTAAGATCGCCATGCGCGACCTCGAGATTCGCGGCGCGGGGAATATTCTCGGCACGGCGCAGAGTGGGCACATCTTCGCCATCGGGTTCGATCTCTATTGCCAGCTTTTGAAACAGGCCGTCGCCCGGCTAAAGGGGGAAAAAGTCAAGCCGCGCCTCGAGACCGTCCTCCGGCTCGATTTCGTGACGACCAACGAAGCCAGCCAGCTTAAAGAAGGCGAAGCCGAAGGCACGGCGCCCGCTTTTCTCCCCGCGCGCTACATCGAGCAGGCCCGGACGCGGATCCAGGCTTACCGCAAGCTCGCGGAGGTCGCGGGAAAGGCGGATCTCGAACAATTGGGCCGGTCGTGGCGCGACCGGTTCGGCCCGCTTCCGGAGCCGGTGGAAAACCTTTTGCTGATGACGGAGATAAAACTCGCCGCCGCGCAGCGAAAGATTTCTTCTCTGGAAGTTCGCGAAAAGAAGGTCATGCTGACCCGCGGCGGAGACTTGATCCTCATCGGCGGCAGGTTTCCACGCTTGACTTCAAACTCCGCAAAACTAGATTTGCGCGAACTTTTCGAGTTGATTAAAGCTTTCTGATGCCTGCCAAATTCTTCAAGCGGTTTGCCGTCCTCCTGCCGCTTCTGGCACTTCTTTGCGCCTTCCCACAGGCGGCCTCGGCCGACGAGGAGGTTCTGGACGCGCTCGCCGCCGTGGTAAACGGCGACGTCATCACCTTCTCCGAAGTGCGGGAGATCGTCGAGACCCGCATAAAGAGCCTCAAAACGCAGTATCCGAATGGGGGCAAGGAATACTTCGACAAGGTCACCCAGATCCGGCTCGAGGCGATCAATGACCTCATCGACAGGCAGTTGATCCTTCAGGAGTTCGACAAGAACAAGTTCAGCATTCCCGATTATATCGTGGATGAACAAATCCAGGGAATCATCCGGCAGGATTTCGGCGGCGACAGATCCGCGTTCCTCAGGACGCTCGAAGCGCAGGGGTTTACCGTGGAAAAGTTCAGGAAAAGCGAACGGGAAAAGATCATCGTCCAGGCGATGCGGCAGAAGAATGTGCCGAACGACTTGATCATCCCGCCCCATAAGGTCGAGGACTATTACGCGACCAACAAGGCGGAGTTCACCACCCCGGAGCAGATCCACCTGAGGATGCTCGTTTTGAAAAAGGACTCCGGCAACGTGTCCGAGGGCAGCGAGAAAATGGCCGCCGAGATTCGCCAAAAGATCGTGGGAGGGGCGGATTTCGGGAAGATGGCGGAGATGTATTCCGAAGACGCCTCGCAAGGCGCGCAGGGCGATTGGGGGTGGGTGGACCACCATACGTTGAACGAAACGTTGACCAAGGCCGCGTTCGCCCTGAAGCCGGGACAAGTGAGCCGTCCGCTCGAACTGGAAGGGAATATCTACCTTCTCTACGTCGAGGCGAAGAAGGATGAAACTCTCCGGCCGCTGAGTGAAGTGCGCGATGATATCGAGAAGAAGCTGCTCCAGGAGGAGCGCCAAAACGAGCAGCAAAAATGGATCGCCAGCCTCCGGAAGAAGGCGTACATCAGGATCTATACGGAAGCACCCGCGCAGCAGGCAGCCGCACATTAAGATTCATTGAGTCCATGCCGTTAGGTTCCATTGCCATCACGCGCGGCGATCCGGCTGGAATCGGGCCCGAGGTTGTCCGGGCCGCCCTGGCGTCCGATCAGCTCGACCCTTCCTTTTCCTACACCGTTGTCGGCGAGGCGGTTGCCGCCGTTCCCGGCCGGCCCACGGACGATACCGCCCGCGCGGCCTGGACCGCGCTCGAAGAATCCGCCGCTCTCGCTCTCGCCGGGCGGGCCGACGCCGTCGTGACGGGCCCCATAAACAAGGCGCGCATCCAGAAAATCGGCTTCAACTTCCCGGGCCAGACGGAATTTTTTGCGGCGCGTTGCGGTGTCGATGATTTCGCGATGCTCCTCACCGGCGGCGGGCTCTCCGTGGCGCTCGTCACCGCCCACGTCCCGTTGCGCGAGGTCGCCGGGCAATTATCCGAATCGGAGATTGTCCGGGTGGGCTCGCTTCTCGCGCAGTTCCTTCTCGATCGCCACCCCCATTCCGCCCGCATCGCCGTCGCCGGGTTCAACCCGCACGCGGGCGAGTCGGGAACCCTCGGCGGGGAAGAGATCGAGACCATCGCGCCGGCGGTCGAGAAATTGAGAAAGCTTTGGAGAGGCCGGGCGCGCTTTGAAGGGCCGCTTTCGCCCGATACCGTCTTTCACCGGGCCGTCCAGGGCGAATGGGACGGCGTGTTGTGCATGTATCACGACCAGGGGCTCATACCGCTCAAGCTTCATGCCTTCGACAGCGGCGTGAATGTGACGCTCGGCCTCCCGTTCGTTCGCACCAGCCCCGACCACGGAACGGCATTCGAGATCGCCGGACGCGGAATCGCCCGCCCTGGCAGCATGATCGCGGCAATCAACCTGGCGGCCGAACTTGCCGCGAAAAGGAAGTCCCATGCCCTGCTGCGCTGAACCGTGAAAGTCTCCGACCTGCGCGGCATCCTTCAGTACGTTCCTCGCTTCCGCGAGAAGATATTCGTCATCGCCATCGATGGCGAAATCATCGATTCGCCGAATTTTGCGAATATCCTGCTCGACATCGCCGTGCTCCGGTCGCTGAGCATCAAAGTCGTTCTCGTCCACGGCGCCGCGTCACGGATCGAGGCGCTCGCGGCCGAGCGCGGCGTCACTCTTTCGAATTCCGATGGCACGGGCATCACCGACGAAGCGACGCTGAAGATCAGCGTCGAAGCGGCGCTGCAATTGACCAACGAGGTGATGCAGGGGCTCACCGCCGTCGATCTCCGCGCCGCCTACGCGAACTCCATCATTGCCCACCCGGCGGGAATCCTGGGAGGAGTCGATTACCTGTATACCGGGCGGGTGGAAAAAGTGGACAGCAAATGCCTGCATCTCTTTTTGGATGAAGGGATCATCCCGGTCATTCCGCCCTTTGGCTATGACGGCGAGGGGAAGACCTTCCGGGTGAACTCGGACAGCATCGCGGTCGAAGTCGCCGAGGGGACGCACGCGATGAAGATCCTTTTTCTCTCGCCCTTCGAAGGCCCCGAAATAACGGGCGAAATCGCGCATGCGTTTTCGATCGCGGAGGCCGAAGAGTTCATCAAGAAGAAAAAAAACCAGGAGAACGCCGGCCTTCTGTCGAAGATCGAGCACGCGACGCGCGCCTGCCGGCTGGGCGTCCCGAGGGTGCATCTGCTCAATGGGAAGGTGGACGAGGCCCTGCTCACCGAAATATTCAGCCACGAGGGGATCGGCACCATGGTTTATTCGAACGAATACCAGCAGATCCGGCGGGTATTCAAAAAGGACGTTCGAGGCATCATGACGTTGATCCGGCAATCGGTGGACAGCGAGGAATTGATCCTGCGCACGCGCGCCGACATCATGCAGCGGATCGAGGATTACTCGGTTCTGGAGATCGACCGCCAGTTTGCGGGCTGCGTGGCGCTGCATTGCTACCCCGCCGAGAAAAAAGCGGAGCTGGCATGCCTTTACGTGAGCAAGAACCACGCCGGCCAGGGCTACGGGAATCGTCTCATGGCTTTCGCGGAAAACCTCGCGGCGAAGAAGGGGATGAAAAGGATGTTCGCGCTCTCGACCCAGGCGTTCACTTATTTCCAGCAGAAGGGCGGGTATGAGGAAGCCTCGCCGGAGGAACTGCCCCTGGAGCGGCGGGAAAAGTACGAGGCGAGCGGCCGCAACTCGAAGGTCCTGGTGAAGGACGTGGCGCCCCAGGTCCCGGGGGCGGCGTGACAATATCATGAGATCCCGCCTCGCCATCGATGCGGCGGTTCTGTTTACCTACTTTTTCGGGATCGTCGCCATCGGTCTCTGGGCGGGCCGCCGGAACCGGAACCTGCGGGACTTCGCCTTGGGCGGGAGATCGATTCCGTGGTGGGCCGTGCTCGCATCGATCGTCGCCGCGGAAACCAGCGCCGCGACGTTTCTCGGGACGCCCGCGGAGGGTTTCAAGACGCGGAGCTACATTTACGGCCAGCTGGCCATTGGAACGATCATCGCCCGGGTCGTGGTCGCGTTCACCTTCATCAAACCGTATTACCGCTACCGCGTGGAAAGCGTTTATGAGTTCCTCGCCGTGCGCTTCGGCTCGATGACCAAGAACGCCGCGAGCGCCATTTTCCTCATGACGAGGGTGCTGGGCATCGGCGTGCGTCTTTATCTCGGGGGAGCGATTCTTGTCGTCATCTGGCGCTATCTTTTCCCGCACCAGACGGTGACGCTCCAGACGTATTTCCTGGGGATCGTGTTCATTACGGTGCTGACGACGATCTACACCGCCATCGGAGGGATAAAGGCCGTCGTCTGGACGGACTTGATCCAGGCTTGTCTCATGATCGGCTCGATGCTTGCCGCCATCGGCTTGCTGTTGCACAAGATTCATGGCGGACTCCCCGAGGCGATCCATCGCCTGGGAGGGGCCGGCGCGGTCCACATCTTCCAAACCGGCTACAATACTCACCAGCCTTTCGGCGCCGCCCTCAAGTCGATGCTGGAAGAGCCCTACACGCTTTTCGCGGCTTTCATCGGATCGACTTTTCTGACCATGGCGACGCACGGCACCGACCAGGACATGGTTCAGCGCATGCTGACGGCGACCGATTTCAGGAAGTCCAGGCTGTCGCTGATCCTGAGCGGACTGGCCGATATTCCCATCGCCGCTTCCTTTCTTACAGTGGGAATTCTACTGTGGGTCTATTACCAGCAGTCGCCCGATCCGGCGCTGCCGGCCGCCGACAACGAAATCTTCGCCCATTACATCATCCACGAGATGCCCGTGGGCTTCCGCGGCCTCATCGTGGCGGGTGTGTTTGCGACGATGATGGGTTCGACCTCGGCGGCTCTCAACGCCCTGGCAACGAGTTTCACCAGGGATTTCTATCAACCGTATATCAACCGCCAGGCGACCGAAGCGCAGTCCATCCGCGCCGCCCGCATCGCCACCGCCGTTTTCGGCGTGCTGATGATTGGCGTGGCGACCGTGGCCGCGCAAGCCGTCCTAAAAAACGCGATGCTGACGATCATACCGATCGCCATCGGCTGTCTCGGTTACACCTACGGCGCGCTGCTCGGCGTTTTTCTTGTCGGAATGCTGACCGGCAAACGCGGCGCCGATGGCACCAACGTCATCGGCATGGCGCTCGGCATCGCCTCGGTGCTCATCCTTTGCAAAGTGCCAATCCCCGGTGAAACCGCGACCTTCGGCTTTTTTCTCCCCGACTGGTGGCCCGCGATCTCCTGGCCCTGGTACGTGTTCATCGGTTGCTCGGCGACATTTCTCTTTTCAGTCCTCTTCAAGACGCCGCCAGAACGGCTGGAATTGGCCGCGGCGCACGTGAACGCCAAGGGCGAGGACTTCTGAAATCCAGAGGTGCGAAAAAGTCAAAGAAAAAAGGCGGATTTTCGAACAAAAAAAATCGGCTTTTTTTCGTTTTTTTCTTGAACCAAAAAAGGGGGCTCGGTACTCTGGCCCCGTTGGGCGCGAGAGAACAGGAGGGCTGTGAATAACTTGTGAAAAACTCTTCGAATCTAAGCGCCTGGCAAATCCCTCCTGTTAGGACCTTCTTGAATGCCGATAAACGTGGAACTTTCTGTTGCAAACGCTGCAAAATTCGATGTTCCACAAATCTTCAGTCTGTAAGTAATTGCTGGTAAACTACTTACATGACACAATGGAATCAGCCCTTCCCTGCCTTTCCCCACGGTTCGGGTTCAAAGCCGCCGCTTCGGTTCCCTTTTTTTCACGAGAACGCAAAAAATGTCTGCCAAAGACACGGAGGTAAATGAGTGTGAGTAAGTTACTTATGGAAGATAATCTGGCTTCGATCTGGAAGCGTGTGAGGGATTCTCTGAGGCCCAATGTCAGCGCCGATACGTTCCACCGCTGGTTCCACGAAATTGAACTGGCGCATCTCGACGGGGAGACGCTCACGTTGCGCGTCCCGAACAACATCTACCAGGTCTGGATCGAGACCAACTACATGCCCCTTCTTCGCTCCGCGATCCTCCTGGAATTCGGAGCCGGGCGCGCGGTCAAGTTTTGCTTCTCGAACGAAAACCCGGAAAATCGCGACTCGCGCGGGGGGCCTTCCGTCTGCCCGCCCGTCGAGAGCCCGGCCGAGCCTTCCCATGCCTTGACCAACGGGATGAACCCGCGCTACACGTTCGACTCGTTTGTCATCGGCTCGAACAACCAGTTTGCGCACGCGGCCGCGCTGGCCGTCGCCCAGTCGCCCGCGCGAACTTATAATCCGCTTTTCGTGTACGGGAGCGTCGGCTTGGGCAAGACCCACTTGATGCAGGCCATCGGGCAGCGCATCGCCTCGCCCAGGAAGAGCGCGAAGGTCTTTTATCTTTCCAGCGAACGGTTCACGAACGAATTCATCGACGCCATTCAGAACAGCACCCTCGTCAAATTCAGGAAGCGCTACCGCCAGGCGGACATCCTGCTCATCGACGACATCCAGTTCCTCTCGGGAAAAGAGAGGTCCCAGGAGGAATTCTTTCACACCTTCAACACCCTCTTTGACGGCCACAAGCAGATCGTCCTCTCGAGCGACCGCCCCCCGAGCGAGATCGCAAACCTCGAGAACCGGCTCGTCTCCCGCTTCGAATGGGGTCTTACCGCCGAACTTCAGCCGCCCGACATCGAAACGCGCGTCGCCATCCTGCGGAAAAAGGCCGAGGCCTTTGAAATAAGGCTTCCCGACCGTATCCTGGAATTCCTCGCGCAACGCATCCGCACCAATGTAAGGCGGCTGGAAGGGGCGTTGATGAGAGTGGCGTCCTACGCCTCGTTGAGCGGGCGCGAACTGACCATCGAGACGATTGAAAACCTGCTCAAGGACATCCTTCAAGAGGAAGCGAAGCGGGCGGTCACCATCGACCAGATCCAGCGGCGCGTGGCCGAGCATTACGACGTGCGCCTGGCGGACATGACGAGCAAACGGCGGCCGGCGAACATCGCTTTTCCGAGGCAGATCGCGATGTAT
>Ga0302326_10024543_pt1 | contig 12250 bp, 4 predicted proteins | sample Palsa_T0_3_FD_202264 | JGI IMG/M metagenome (GOLD analysis project Ga0302326, IMG submission 202264) | Peat permafrost microbial communities from Stordalen Mire near Abisko, Sweden - Palsa_T0_3 | ecosystem: Environmental > Terrestrial > Soil > Palsa > Peat permafrost | place: Sweden: Abisko...
GGATGTAATGGCATCTTCGGTGACCGCGCCCCTTGAGCGGCAATTCGGGCAGGTCCCCGGATTGCAGCAAATGACGTCCACCAGTTCCGATGGCAGTTCGGTCATCACCCTGCAGTTCGTTCTCAGTCTAAGCATCGACGTCGCCGAGCAGGAAGTGCAGCAATCCATCAACGGGGCCGGCACATTCCTTCCCTCCGACCTTCCCATTCCGCCGATTTACGCCAAAACGAACCCTGCCGACACGCCAATTCTGACGCTGGCGCTCTCGTCCAAGACCGACCCGCTCTCGCGCGTGGAAGATCTCGCCGATACGCGGCTGGCGCCTAAGATTTCGCAATTGACGGGGGTCGGACTGGTGAGCATGAGCGGCGGCCAGAAGCCGGCCGTGCGCATCCAAGTGAACCCCACGGTAATCGCCTCCTACGGCCTTAACATGGAGGATATCCGCAGTTCTATCGTGGCCGCCAACGTCAACCAGGCCAAGGGCAATTTCGATGGCGCGCACCAATCGTATCAGATCGGCGCCAACGATCAGTTGGGACTTTCCGTAGACGATTACATCCCATTGATCGTGGCCTACCGCAACGGCGCTCCGGTGAAACTCAACCAGGTGGCGGACATTGTCAGCGACGTGGAAAACGTTCGCCAGGCGGCGTGGATGAATGAAACCCCGGCGGTGATCATGAACATCCAGCGACAGCCCGGAGCGAACATCATCGAGGTGGTCAACCGCATCAAGCAGCTCCTGCCCCGGCTGACCGAGACACTGCCGAAGTCGATCGACGTCAAAGTTCTGACGGACCGCACCAATACTATTCGCGCCTCGGTGGAAGACGTTCAATTCGAGCTCATTTTGACCATCGTGCTGGTGGTCATGGTAATTTTCGTCTTCCTGCGCAATCTGGCCGCCACCATCATCCCTAGCGTGGCGGTGCCGCTATCGCTCGTCGGCACGTTCGGGATCATGTACATGTTGGGGTATAGCCTCAACAATCTGACCTTGATGGCGTTGACCATCTCCACCGGATTCGTGGTGGACGACGCCATCGTGATGATCGAGAACATCGTTCGCTACATCGAGGAAGGCGAAGCGCCTATGAAGGCGGCGCTGAAGGGCGCCGAGCAGATCGGCTTCACCATCATCTCGCTGACGATTTCCCTGATCGCGGTGCTGATACCGCTGCTGTTCATGGGCGACATCGTGGGCCGCCTCTTCCGCGAGTTTGCCGTGACGCTGGCGGTGACCATCATGATGTCCGCGGTAGTCTCGCTGACCTTGACTCCGATGATGTGCTCGCGCCTTCTCAAGCACACCCCGGAAGCTGGCCAGGGCCGGCTCTACCAGTGGTCGGAACGCGGGTTCGAAGCCATCATCGCGCTTTACGGCAAAATGCTGCGGGTAGTGCTGCGCTTCCAGACCATCACCCTGCTAGTGGCGGTTGGCACGCTGGTGCTCACCTGTTATCAGTTCTGGACCATTCCGAAAGGGTTCTTCCCCATCCAGGATACGGGCGTGATTCAGGGCGTTTCCGAAGCCGCGCAGACCGTGTCCTTCCCTGAGATGTCCGCCCTGCAGCAAAAAGTGGCCAAGCTGATCCTGCAGGATCCCGCGATAGAGAATCTCTCTTCGTTTATCGGCATCGACGGCACCAACACTACCTTGAACAGCGGCCGCATTCTCATCAACCTCAAGCCGCTTGAAGAGCGTAAGATCAGCGCCAGCGATGTGATCCGCCGGATGCAACCCAAGCTTTCCGAAGTGGCCGGCATCACGCTCTTCATGCAACCGGTGCAGGACCTCACGGTAGAAGACCGCGTCAGCCGCACGCAGTTCCAGTACACGCTCGAAGATCCCAACGCCGACGAGCTCAACACGTTCGCTCCCAAAATGGTGGAACGGCTGAAGCAACTGCCACAGTTGACCGACGTCGCTACGGACCAGGAGGTACAGGGACTGCGCACTACCCTGGTATTCGACCGTGACACCGCTTCGCGTTTGGGGATCACTCCAGCCACCATCGATCAGACCCTATACGACGCCTACGGGCAACGGGAAATCTCGACCATCTTCACGCAGCTCAATCAATATCACGTGGTGCTGGAAGTGAAACCCATGTTCCAGCAAAAACCCGGCGATTTAACCAACCTCTATATTAGGACCGGCGCTGGCGCTACCACTTCCGCCGCGGGCCTGGTGGCAGGAGGCTCCACTTCAACGGCTAACCTTGGTCCCGGCAATACCAGTTCCGCCGCTTCCACCGCCGCTAGCGCAGCCAGTGCGGCGCTGACCACGAGCACGAACAACGTGATCGCCTCCGCCACGCCGTTTCCAACAGGGGGACAAGTCCCCCTGAGCGCCTTCACTCACACGGAAACGCGGGCTGTTCCGATTACCGTCAACCATCAGGGCCAGTTCCCCGTGATCACCCTTTCGTTCAATCTGACGCCCAATGCTTCTCTCGGCGACGCCGTGGACGCCGTGAATAAAGTAAAGGATGACCTCCAGATGCCGGCCAGCATTCAGGCCGGATTCCAGGGAACGGCGCAAGCCTTCCAGGCCTCGCTTGCCAACGAATGGGTGCTGATCATCGCCGCGCTGGTGACCGTATATATCGTGCTCGGCGTGCTGTACGAAAGCTATATCCACCCCATCACGATTCTCTCCACGCTGCCCTCCGCCGGAGTGGGTGCGCTGCTGGCGTTAAATGTGACAGGCTCGGATTTCAGCGTCATCTCGCTGATCGGCATCGTGCTATTGATCGGCATCGTGAAGAAGAATGGCATCATGATGATCGACTTCGCACTGGACGCCGAACGTCATGAGGGCATGGCGCCCATCGATGCCATTTATCAGGCATGCCTACTACGCTTCCGCCCCATCATGATGACTACCATGGCGGCATTGTTGGGCGCGGTGCCACTGGCGCTCGGCACCGGCACAGGGTCGGAGTTGCGCCGTCCGCTGGGCATCACCATGATCGGAGGCCTGGTGATCAGCCAGATGCTGACGCTGTTCACCACTCCCGTGATTTACTTATTCTTCGACCGTCTGGCGCGGCGCTTCTCACGGCGTACGGAATCGGACCACGGGATGGCGCCCGTCCCGGCGGGAGATTAGTATGAAGAAGACCGGAAGGACTCTGTCGTTACCGAGCCGCGCGCGTAAGCAAGCGGTCGTGGGCGGAGGATTCGCATGAAGAGGACCACTCCCTCATGGTCGTGGCTCGGAAAGACGCCGGTGTTACCGAGCCGCGCGCGTAAGCAAGCGGTCCCGTGGATATCCGGAGGCCGCCCATGAATATTTCCGCCCCATTTGTTCACAGGCCGGTAGCCACGACGCTCCTTACGGTAGCCATCGGGTTGGCTGGGGTCGTGGCCTTCCGCATTTTGCCTGTTTCCCCGCTCCCGCAGGTGGACTTCCCGACGATCTCCGTCAGCGCTTCCCTGCCCGGCGCCAGTCCGGAGACCATGGCGTCCTCCGTCGCCACGCCACTCGAGCGCCAGTTCGGACGTATCGCTGCCGTCACCGAGATGACCTCGTCGAGCACCCTCGGCGCGGCCAGCGTCACCCTGCAATTCGACCTCAATCGCAACATCGACGCTGCCGCGCGCGACGTACAGGCAGCCATCGCAGCGGCGCGCGGCTACCTGCCCACCAACCTGCCCCAGAATCCCAATTACCGCAAGGTGAACCCGGCCGACTCCCCGATCTTCATGATCGCCCTGACGTCCGATACCTTGACCAAGGGAGCGATGTACGACTCTGCGTCCACCGTCATGGCGCAGCAACTCTCCCAGGTATTGGGCGTCGGACAGGTGGTGGTCGGCGGCAGTGCGCTTCCCGGGGTACGGGTCGAACTGAATCCCAATGCGCTGAACAAGTACGGCATCGGGCTCGAACAGGTGCGCGCCACCCTGGCCTCGGCCAATTCCAATACGCCGAAAGGCCATTTCTCCGACGGCCACCAGATGTTCGAAGTGGGCGCCAACGATCAGCTTTTTAGAGCCATCGACTACAAGCCTCTGCTCATCGCGTACCACAACGGATATGCCGTGCGCGTTGGCGACGTTGGCGACGTGGTGGATTCGGTGGAAGACCTCCGCAACGCCGGCTACGCCAACGGCAAGCCATCGGTGCTGGTCATCATTTTCCGCCAGCCCGGCGCCAATATCATCGAGACGGTGGATCGCATTCGTGCCGTCATGCCGCAGCTTCACGCCGCCATTCCGGCGACCATCGATATGCGGGTGGCGATGGATCAGACGCAGACCATCCGCGCTTCCGTCCACGATGTGGAACGTACACTCCTCATCTCGGTGGCGCTGGTGGTGCTGGTTGTCTTCGTATTTCTGAAAAACGTGCGCAGCACCTTCATTCCCAGCGTGGCTGTGCCGGTATCGCTGTTGGGCACGTTCGGCATCATGTACCTCTTCGGCTACAGTCTGGACAACCTGTCGCTGATGGCTCTCACAATCTCGACGGGGTTCGTGGTGGACGACGCCATCGTAGTGATCGAGAACATTACCCGCTATCTGGAGGAAGGGCTCAATCCGTTTGCAGCCGCCCTAAAAGGGGCCCAGGAGATCGGCTCGACCGTGGTCACCATGAGCATCTCGCTCATCGCCGTGTTCATTCCATTGTTGTTGATGGGCGGAATCGTCGGCCGCCTGCTGCGCGAATTCGCCGTCACGCTCTCCGCGGCCATCGCGGTGTCGATGGTGGTATCGCTCACCGCCACGCCGATGATGTGCGCCCACCTGCTGAAAGGGCATGAGACGCACGGCCGCCTCTACAACCTAGTCGAAGACGGCTTCAACTGGGTGGTCAACTTGTATGGCAAGGCGCTCTCTGTCGTGATCCGCCATTCGTTCATTACTTTGCTCGTATTGTTGGCCACCCTCGGCCTGAACGTTTATCTGTTCCTGCGCGTGCCCAAGGGATTTTTCCCGCAGCAGGATACCGGCCGCATGAACGGGCAGATTCTGGCCGATCAGGACACCTCGTTCCAATCTATGGATAAGACGCTGCTTCAGTTGGTGAACATCGTCGCGGCCGATCCCGCGGTAGACACGGTGAACGGATTTACGGGCGGAGGCAGCGGCGGGGGTGGCGCCGCCACCATGAACCAGGGGCGCATGTTCATCTCCCTCAAGCCGCTTGAGCAGCGCAAGATCACCGTCGATTACATTATGCAGCGCCTGCGCCCGAAACTCGCCAAAGTCCCTGGCGCGACTCTCTACTTACAGGCCTCGCAGGATGTTCGCGTGGGCGGCCGCAACAGCGCCGCGCTCTACCAATTCACCATGCGGGCCGACAGCGTCCAGGACCTGACCACCTACGCTCCGCAGATGTTCGACGAATTGAAGAGGATCCCCATCATCGTCGACGTCAACAGCGATCAACAGAATCGCGGGTTGCAATCGATGGTCACCTACGATCGCGATACCGCCTCGCGCTTCGGCATCTCTTCGCAGTTGCTCGACAACACGCTCTACGATGCCTTCGGCCAGCGCCAGGTATCCACCATGTACAAGTCGCTCAACCAATATCACGTGGTGATGGAAGTAGCGCCGCAGTATTGGCAGAATCCTTTAGGACTGCGCGACGTGTACGTGAATTCGCCGGCCGGGCAGCAGGTGCCTTTGAACGCCATCTCCAGTTTCGGGCCTACCGTCGCGCCCCTCTCCATAAATCATCAGGGATTGTTCCCTTGCGTAACCATTTCATTCAATCTGCAGCCCGGCGTAGCGCTGGGAGACGCCGAAATGGCCATCAACCAAGCTGCCCTCAAGATCGGTCTCCCAAACACCATTCAGACGGGATACAGCGGGACTGCTGCTGCATTTTCCGATTCACTCTCGAGCGAGCCGGTTTTGATTCTGGCCGCTCTCACCGCGGTCTACCTGATGCTCGGCATTCTTTACGAGAGCTACATTCACCCGGTCACCATTCTTTCCACGCTCCCTTCAGCGGGAGTGGGCGCGTTCCTCGCCCTGATCCTCACCAGGACCGACCTCAGCATCATCTCCATGATCGGCATCATCCTGCTGATCGGGCTGGTGAAGAAGAATGGAATCCTGATCGTCGATTTCGCCATCGCGGCGGAACGCATCGAGCATAAGAGCCCGCGCGATGCTATTTTCGAAGCCAGCCTGCTGCGCTTCCGTCCTATTCTGATGACGACGTTCGCCGCCATTCTGGGCGCGCTGCCGTTGGCGCTCGGCACCGGCACAGGCTCGGAATTGCGCCGTCCGCTGGGTATCACGATCATCGGCGGCCTGATCATGAGCCAGGCGCTCACACTATTCACCACTCCCGTGGTTTACCTCTACTTCGACCGCATCCAGCATTGGTGGGCGCGAGTCCGCGGAGTGCGGCCCTCGCCGCCGCTCGAGCCAGTGGGATCCGAAGGTTAAACATGCTCCAGCCCGTTTCGAAAAACCTCCGTCTGCAAGTCTGTTTCGCCGTTGCCGCTCTGGCGCTCGCCAGTTCGGGCTGCATGAAAGGTCCCAATTACCAACGCCCCACGGTGGCCGTGCCGCAAGGATATCGCGAAGCGCCGCCTGACGGCTGGAAGTCGGCCCAGCCGAGCGATGCTGTGCTGCGCGGTAAGTGGTGGGAGATTTTTGGCGACCCGGCGCTCAATGCGCTGGAGGAGCAGGTCCGGATTTCCAACCAGAACGTAATCCAGGCCGAAGCCCAGTTCCGCGAAGCCGTCGCGTCCGTCAAGATCGCCCGCTCCGCGCTATTCCCGACGGTCACCGGCAATCCATCCGTCACCGGGGAGCAGACCTCCTCCCGCGTTTCGACCAGCGGCGGCCGCGCCATCACAGCGGGAGTTTACGACCTTCCGGTCAGTGCGTCCTACACTGCCGACGTGTGGGGCGCCATCCACCGCTCGGTGAACGCCAGCGGGGATACCGCCCAGTCTCTTGCAGCCGCCCTCGAAAATGTCCGCCTGCTCTACCAATCCGAACTCGCCAGCGATTATTTTACGCTCCACGGCCTGGATGGCGATTTCGACCTTTTGCAGCAAACCGCCCAATCCTACCAGCAGTATCTGACCCTCACGAAAGCCCGATACGCGGGAGGAGTGGCGTCAGACGCCGACGTATCGGAAGCCGAAACCCAGCTCTACACCACGCAGGCGCAGCTGGTCGACCTCGGCGTCCAGCGCACGCAAACCGAGCACGCCATAGCGGTATTGATCGGCAAGCCTCCGCGAGAATTGGAATTGCCGCGTTACGGTATCGAGGGCCAACCGCCCGTCATTCCCGTCGCGCTGCCGTCAACGCTGCTCGAGCGGCGTCCCGATGTCGCCGACGCGGAACGCCAGGCGGCTGCCGCCAACGAACAAATCGGCATCGCGCAATCGGCATTCTACCCGACGCTTTCCCTGGCCGCCACGGCAGGCTTACAGTCCACCAGCATCCTGAACTGGATCGCCTGGCCGGCCCGCTTCTGGACCATCGGTCCGCAGTTAGCGCAGACCCTGTTCGACGCCGGCAAGCGCACTGCCCAAGTCGCCCAGGCGCAGGCGGCGTACGATGTCACGGCCGCGGCGTATCGCCAGTCCGTGCTGACCGCGTTCCAGCAGGTGGAAGACAATCTCAGCGCCCTCCGCGTGCTCGAGCAGGAATCCGGCGTCACCGACGAAGCGGTGAAATCGGCCAAGCGATCGGTGGATGTGACTACTGCGCAGTACAAAGGCGGGACGGTCAACTATCTGAGTGTGATTCAGGTGCAGACCATCGCATTGGCCGACGAGAGATCTTTGATCGACCTGAAGACTCGTCGTATGGTCGCCAGCGTAGGCCTGATTCAGGCGCTCGGCGGCGGCTGGGATAATACCCAACTACCCACGCGGCACGACGTCGGCGAGAGGTAGCTTTTGTGGGGTATGCTTTAGCTCAGCTAAAGGCAGCTAAAGCATACCCCACGGAGTGCCTATTCCACCTTTGCCGTGCGGGCGTGGGCGCGCCGGGGCACCGTAAAATAGAACGTTGAACCCTTGCCGGGTTCGGAGTCCACCCAGATACGCCCACCGTAGCGCTCCACCACGCGCTTGCAAATCGCCAGGCCGATGCCGGTTCCGCCGTAGGTGCGATCGTGGTGTAGGCGTTTGAAGACCCCGAAGATCTTCTCCTTATACTGCGGGTCGATGCCGATCCCATTATCCTTGACTGAGAAACACCAATCGGCGGATTGACGCACTGCCGAAACGTGAATGCGGGGAGGACTTTGGTCGCGATATTTGAGGGCGTTGGAGAGCAGATTCTGGAGTACCTGCTGGAGGTGCGCTTCGCCCATATAGATCTCCGGCAGCGGGTCATAAGTCACCTCCGCGCCGCTTTCCCGGATGGCTTCCGCCAGGCTCGAGAGCGAGTGCTTCAAAACGGCGGTGGAATCGACCTTCGGTTCGGTGAGTTCGCCGGTTCCCGCGCTGGTGTAGGCCAACAGATCGCTGACGAGCATGGCCAGGCGGCGGCCTCCCTCCGTGAGGAAGCCGAGGAACATCCGGCCTTCCTCATCTAAGACACCCTGGTAGCGGTTCGCCACGATTTCGCTATAGACGGCGACATTGCGGATGGGCTCCCGCAAATCGTGACTGGCGGAATAGGCGAACTGCTGCAGATCGTCATTGGCCCTTCGCAAGGCCTGTTCCTTCTCCTTCTGCTCGTGAATCTCGGTGCTCGATCCGATCCACATGATAATTCTGCTGTCGGTATCGCGCATGGCATGTGCCGATGTGAGATGCCAGCAGTATTTTCCGGCGGCATTGCGAAGGCGGTGCTCAAGGCGGAGGGGCTCGCCGGTTTCGACGGAGTGCTTCCATGCGGCCACGGTTTCCTCTACGTCATCGGGATGGATCAATTGCGCCCAGTTGCTTCCTGTCATCTGGTCGAGCGGCAGGTGGGTGTATTCAGACCACTGCCGGTTCAAGTAGTCGGTATAGCCGTCGGGTCTCGCCGTGAAAATCTTCTGCGGCATCGATTCCGCCATGAAGCGGAAACGTTCGCGCTCCTTTTTGAGGGCATCGTCGCGCGATTGGATGCCGGCCAGCATCTCGTTAAATCGGTCCACCAGGAGGCCGAGCTCATCGTTGGAGAACTTGTCGGCGCGCGTACTATAGTCGCCGGTTTCCGATACCGAGGTGGTGGCGCGCACCAGATGGGAGATGGGCGCGGCAATCATTTCGCGCAGCCGTGAGGAGAGCAGGAACGCCACCAGACTGGAAGCCAGGAGCACGCCGAGCACGGTGCTGCCGTACAACCGGATGCGCTCCCAGATCTCGCCGAGATCGTATTGCAGAATCAAGCTTCCAATCTGGCGGCCGCTGAGCATGATCGGTTGCGAGACGATGACGCCTTTCGCGGTAAATCGAATTCCCATTCCGGGTGCGGCCGGCGGGCAGCCGGTGCTATCCGGCCGTGAGTAGGTCGCGAAAATGGCGCCGTCTGGCCGATAGACACAGGCGTCGATAACGTGTGGCCGGGCTCGCAAGCTGCCCAGAGTCTCGGCGGCCGATTTGGGGTCGTCGAACGAAAGGGCCGCCGTGGTGTTATCGGCGATGATTCTCGCCAGCGCGGAAAGATCGCGCCGGAGGTATCCGCGGAAGAGCAGCGAGTCCGTGATGACGATGCCGAAGGCGGCCAGCAGGAGGGCCGTGGCGGTGGTCGCCATCATGGTAACCACCAGCTTCTGCTTGATCGGCATCTCGCGGAAGGAGCGGCTCATTTCTGCACCGCCCTGGCAACCGCCAACAGTTTGGAACTGAGTTTCAGGTCGGCCAATTCCGCGGCTTTCAGACCGATATCGAAGCGGACATGCCGGCTATCGAGCAGGAATCCGATGATTCCTCCCTGACGGACAAAGTCCTCACCCTCCCCAACGGTGAGCACGCCTGGCCCCAGGCTGGTCAGTAGCTCGGCAGTGTCCTTTCCTGTCTGTTGCGTGAACACGATCTGGCAGGTTTGCGCCGCGGGAGCCTGCGTGATGCGCCGCACGATCAGTTTGCGGCCTGTCACCACTTCGCCCTGTACCAGATCGTCGATGGTGCGGCCAAACGGGTCCTTACCGAGAATGCAGATCGCGATGGGAGATTCGGAATTTGCAAAAACGGCTGGCGGCCACTCGACGAATTTGCCGAAATTCAGGAGAAAGGCGGCCTTCACCTGATACTCGAGGGAGGGCTGTGCGGATAGTCGGCCGGGGCACAGACACAACAGCGTGCAAGCTATCAGGCACAAAGGCAAACGCCAAAGCCGAATGTGGCGCACCCGCTCGCAGTGCATGCAATTATTTTGACACCCAGGCGAGGCTAGCGTATGCGCTCCGCCGGATACCCACCGGGCCGCCGGGATCGCCAATATATTCGACGTGATGAGGCTGAAAGAGGTTTTGCCCCACCACGGAGAACTCCACGTGGCGGCCGATGCGATATGCAATGCGAGCATCGCCGGTCGAATAGCCGGGTACCCCTTGATCGATGTAGGGTAGGACGCTGACATAGCGATAGATCAGATCGAGCTGGAGCTTTTTGGAAATATCGAATCCCGAATCGATGCTGACCTCATGTTGGGGGCTCGATCCGTTGTCCTGGGCGGGGCCGAGCGGAATCGAGGAAGGGCTGGGCGCGGCTTTCAGCGACATCCGCAGGAACGAATAAGATCCGCGCAATCTCCAAAACGGCGTGGGCCGCCATTCGGGGGCAATCTCGCCTCCGTAGGTTGCGCCATACAAGTCGTTTTGGAATTGCGCGGGCAGCAGGATATAGGGCGAGGGCGGCGCCGCGGAGGTGGGGAAGGGCAAGGTACTCTGAAGAGACTCGCCGCCGGTGACATCTTCGCTGAATGCATCGTGATAATGGTTGAAAAAACCCGCCAGGTCGAAATATAAATTCTTGGCGATTATCTGGCGGTAACCGACTTCGCTAGCATTCAGCAACTCGGGGGCGAAACGCTTGTTGGCGTCGAAACGGGCGAAAACCGGTATTCCGCCGGCGCCCGTCCCGAGATAACTGGATAAATAGAAGTCCTCTTCCGCGTCAGAGGGGGTGCGTACCGCATGCGTGAACGAAGTCCAAAACGTTTGCGTGTCGGTAGGAGTCCACATGAGCCGGATGCTCGGCTGGAAGAGAATTCCGTGGGTGTAGTTGGTGTTCAGGATTTTTGTGCCGGCCGTCAGCATCAGCCGATTGTCGATGAGATTGATGTCATCTTCGAGGAATGCGGTGAGCAGATAATCGGTCTGATGAAAGGGATAGAATACCAATCCCGAAGCGACCTCATCGAAACGGCCTTGCGTGACGCGGGCGCCGGCTCCGTAGATGAGTTGCTGACGATCGCCCAATTTGCTCCGTTCGATGAAGTCGGCATCCACGGTGTCGCGATTCTCCCCGAGGTTCGGTTCGGTGTGATCGGTGCGGTCGTAGTACACCTGGAATTGAAAGTTATTGGCATCGCTGAGAGTGCGGTTCCACTTGAAAAGGACATTTCCGCCCGATGCGTTCTCGAAGCCGTCCTGGCTCGGTATGTTCATGGGCGGCGTGTATGTGGCGAGCGACACCTGCTCGCCGTCTTTCTGTGTGTAGATGTCGCCCTGAACTGTGAAGGCATCGCGGCTGCCACTCTTCCAATCCATGCGGAAGCCGCCCTGGATGCCGCGCCAATCGTCGAAGTTATCTCCGTCCGGATGGTACTCCGGTCCGCGAGTGAAAGCCTTTTCGTAAAAGCGATAGCTGAGGCCGCTGCTGGTTGTGCCTCCATATCTGGCATTCAGAAATCCCTGCTCCTGGTTGCCGCCGCCGCCGGAAAGGTATGCCCCCTGGGTCTCTTTGGAACTCTTGGTGATGATGTTGATCACCCCGTCCACGGCGTTGGCGCCCCACATCGCGCCGCCCGGACCGCGAATGATCTCGATGCGATCCACGTCCTCGAGCAGAATGTCCAGGGCATCCCAGAGGACGCCTGAGAACAGACGGTTGTAAACGGTCCGGCCGTCAACGAGCACGAGCAGCGAGTTGGCATACAGGGTGTTGAAGCCCCGTGCCGAGACCGCCCACTTATTGGCGTTGATCTGCGCGACCTGCATGCCCGGCACGAGCCGGAAAAGATCTGGCAGCGTCGTGAAGCCGGATCGACGGATGTCTTCCTGGGTGATGACGTACACGGCCGCCGGCACGGCGTCGGCGCGCTGCTCCTTGCGCGAGGCCGACGTGATCTCGATGTTCATGAGCTCCTCGAGAGA
>Ga0302326_10024544_pt1 | contig 12250 bp, 9 predicted proteins | sample Palsa_T0_3_FD_202264 | JGI IMG/M metagenome (GOLD analysis project Ga0302326, IMG submission 202264) | Peat permafrost microbial communities from Stordalen Mire near Abisko, Sweden - Palsa_T0_3 | ecosystem: Environmental > Terrestrial > Soil > Palsa > Peat permafrost | place: Sweden: Abisko...
GGGCCCCCCCTTCCGCGGCGGGGGGGCTTGTTTGGGGGGGGGGGGGGGGGGTGGGTACGGGCCGGGGGGGCGCCGGCCCGCCGCCGGCGGCGCCGGAGGCGTCCTTGACGCGGGTGCCCGCGAGCCGATAATCGTGGCCTGCGGGGAAAGGGCCCCTGGTGTTCAGGGTTTGGGTGTATGCGGTTGTCGTCGCCCCACGGCCGGCCGGTGGCCGGGCAGCCTGCTGGCTGCATTCATCCCTTCGTTTGTCCCCGGGTGTCCCCGGGGAGCATGGGGCGGGTTCGCGCCGGGCCGGGCGGGGTCAATCACAGGGGCGCCCGCGCCGCCGTGGGGCGGGGGGCAGAATAGACGGCGGCCTCGCGCCCGGCCGCAGGCCCGGACAGGTCATGCGGCCTGCCCGCGCTGGAGAGCACGGCGGACGTGCCCGTCGCGCATCCCGTAGAAGACCAGGGTCAGCAGCTCCCGGGCGGCCGCGACCTTGGCGATGTTCTTGGCCTCCTTGCCGCGGCGGGCGATGATGCCGTCCTTGACCTGCCGCGGCCGCGACCCGGCGGGCTGGCGCTGGATGGCCTCGGTGACCGCCCAGCGCAGCATCCGGCTGCCCTGCTTGGTGATGTGCCCGCGGATCACCTTGGTGTCGGACTCGTAGTGCCGGGGAGTCAGCCCGGCCCAGGAGGCCAGCTGCCCGGGCCCGGGGAAGCGGCGGATGTCGCCGATCTCGGCGGCGATGACCGCGGCCAGCACCGGGCCGATGCCGGGCAGCTGCTGGATCGCGGCGTATCCCTCATGCCCGGCCAGCAGGTCGCCGAGCACCTGCTCCAGCAGCCCGATCTCGGCGGTGAGCCCGCCGGCCAGCTGCCGCAGCGAGGCGACCTTGCCCGCATACGGCTGGGGGAGCTTGAGCTCATCCAGCCACGCCTGCCCGTGCACCCCGAAGATGTCCGAATGGGTGACCGGGATGCCGAGCTTGGCCAGCACCCCGTGCACCTGGTCCTTGACCGAGGTGCGCGCCTTGACCAGCTTGTGCCGGTACCTGGTCAGCTCGCGCAGCTCGCGGATCTCCGGCGGGGCGATCCACGCCTCGGGCAGCCGGTCCATCCGCAGCAGGTCAGCCAGGTCCGCGGCGTCCCGCTCGTCGTTTTTGACCCGGCGGTAGGAGTAGGCCTTGACGCCCAGGGGGTGCGCTAGGTGCACCTCCGCCCCCGCGGTCTCGAGCACGTCCACGGCCCAGTACCAGCCGTACGTAGCCTCGATGACCACCTTCGGGTTCTTCCCCGCCCGGGCGATCACCGCCCGCAGCGCCGCGGGGCTGTTGGTGATCCGGACGGTCTCCAGCTTGCGGCCGTCCTCGGTCATACGGACGATCACGCTGCGCTGCCGGTGCAGGTCAATCCCGACGACCTGCCGGCCGTCGTATGCTTCCGTCATCGTGGGCCTCCCTTGCCTGGTGGAGACGGATGCTTTGCACCTTCCAGCATCCGCCAGGAGCGGAGGCCCGCTCCTTCATCGCATCACGGGTTAGTGCCTTGCGCGACGCGCCGGCGCTGGCGGGTGTTTGGACCTTTAGTTCAGGTTGAGCAAGCTTGGGGCTTGTGGCTGAGGAGCCTGGCCTGGCTGATGTGATCGCGGAGCAGCGTGAGCTGCTGTCGCGGCTGCGTGCCGTGGTGGAGGCGAAGGATGCCGAGAACCAGGTACTGCGGGCGGAGCTGGAGGCGGCCCGGGGAGCGGGAGCGGCGGCTGGAGCTGCGGCTGGCGGAGCTGGAGCGCAGGCTGCGGATGGACAGCACCGATTCCGGCACGCCGGCCTCGAAGGAGCCGGTCGGGGCGAGAGAACGCCGCCGCGCGGAGCGTCAGCAATCGGAGCGGGAGCGCAGGAAGGACCGCCGCCGGGGCGGGCAGCCCGGGCACCCGGGCCGGGGGCTGGCGCGGGACCCGGACCCGGGCGAGCACGAGGACGCGGATCCGCCGGCGCAGTGCCGCCGCTGCGGCACCGGCCTGATCGGCGCGGCGCCGGCCGCGCCGGAGTGGGCGCAAGTCGTGGACGTGCAGGTCACGAGAATGGTGACGGAGTGGGCGCTGCCGGGCCTGCAGTGCCCGTGCTGCGGGACCGCCGCGATCGCGGCCCCGCCATCCGGCGCGCACGCCGGGTCGGTGTCCTACGGGCCGGCGCTGAATGCCGCGGTCGTGCTGACCTCGTACGGGAACGTGCCGCCCGAACGCGCCGCGCACGTCGTGGACATGCTCCTGGGTGTTCCGGTGTCAGCCGGGTGGGTGGACAAGGCCGGCGCCCGGCTGTCCCGGCAGCTGGAGCAGGCCGGGTTCGATGCGGCGATGTGCGCGGCGCTGGCGGCCGAGCCGGTGCTGGCCGCGGACGAGACCCCGGTGAACGTGCTGGCCCCCGGCGCCCCCGCGCCGGCCGCAGGACACGAAGAGGAGGACCCCGAAGACGGGGACAGGCGGGCTCCCGGCGCGCCGCACGTGCTGGTCATCCGGACCCCGGACGAGCGGCTGACCTGGCTGCAGGCCCTGGGCTCGCGGCGGAAGCAGGACGTCACCGCAGGGATACCGCCGCCGTTCACCGGGTTCTTGATCACCGACGGGTACAAGGCCTACCAGCAGCTGCTGCCCCGGCTCGCCGGCGTCCAGCAGTGCTGCCAGCACATCATCCGCAGATGCCGCGCCGTCACGAAACTCGGACCCGGCAGCCTGCAGTCCTGGGCCGCCGACATGATCGCCGTGCTGCGCGAAGCGCACCAGGCGGTGGAGGAAGCCCGCGCCCGCGGGGACACCGCCCTGGACCCGGAGCAGCTGGAGAAGCTGCGCCAGCGCTACGACGAGGCAGCCGCCTTCGGCATCACCCATTAACCGCCTGCGGGACTGGCACGACGGGAACCACCCCGGCTACGAAGGGCTGCTGGCTGCAGGAGTACAAGGAGCAGGTCTGGCTGTTCACCCGCGAATTCACCGTCGAGTGGACCAGCAACAGCGCCGAGCGGGCCGTCAAAGGCCCCAAACGGCACCAGGCCGTCTCCGGCTACTGGCATACCCAGCGCACCCTGGCCCGCTGGTGCCGCATCCGCAGCTACCTCGACTCCGCCAGGAACCACGGCCTGCGCGTCCTCGACGCCATCCGCGCCGCACTCAAAGGAAAACCCTGGCTACCGCCACTCCCCGCACTGGCCTGACGCCCGATCACGTGAGATGAAGACGGTGGCGGCACGCTCAGTTGGTGAATCTGTGGTCCGGCGGAGGGGTTCAGTCCTGAGCGGTAACGTTCCCGGAACGATCCGGGCGTAGCGTCGCGTTCGTGAGGCACATGGCCCCGGCGGCGTTCTGGCGCGCATGGGCAATCTGGGCCGTCTCCGTCGCGGCGACCGCGGCCGCGCTCGGCTATACCGCCGTGCACCCGCTGCCCGCGAAGCTGGCCAGCCAGGCCGGGAGCGGGCTGGACGTGGTGGCCGTGGCCGTGTTCATCGCCGCCTTCGCCACGGTCGGCGCGCTGCTGGCGTGGAAGCGGCCGGGGAACCCCATCGGATGGCTGCTGTCCGCGACCGGCCTGGCCTACGCCGTGGGAGCCTTCGGCGAGTTGCTGTTGCATTTTCCGCGGACGCTGACCCTGGCCAACTGGCTGGGCTGGATCTGGCTGCTGGGCATCGGGCAGTGCGTGTTCGTAGTGCTGCTGTTTCCTACCGGGCATCTGCCCTCCCGCCGCTGGCGGCCGGTGGCCTGGGCCGCCGGAGCAGGCCTGGCCGGGTGGGTGCTGGGCAGCGTGTTCGCTCCCACGATCATGTCGGTCAGCCCGTCGCCGCGGAACCCGGTCGGCGTGACCGGGCCGGCCGGGGACATCTTCACGATCATGGCGGTCCGCAGCGTGCCGCTGATCGCCGCCGCGGGCCTGGCCGCCGTGCTGTCCCTGGCGTTCCGGTACCGGCGCGCCAGGACGGCCGAGCGTGCGCAGCTGAAGTGGCTGGTCTACGCGGGTGCCCTGGTCGTGGCGGCCGTGCTGGCCCAGGCGCCGATCGAGTCGATCATGGGCGCGGGCGACGCGGCCACCAACCTGCAGAACGCGGTGCTCAGCGGGGCCGTCGCGCTGGTCGCGGTGGCCGTCGGCATCGCCGTGCTGCGGTACCGGCTGTATGACATCGACCGGGTCATCTCCCGGACCGTGGCCTACGCGATCATCACCGGCCTGCTGGTGGGGATCTACGCCGGGCTGGTGCTGCTGGCCACCCAGGTGTTCGGCTTGCACTCAACGGTGGCGGTGGCCGCCGCCACGCTGGCCGCGGCGGCGCTGTTCAGCCCGGTCCGGCGGCGGGTGCAGAATACCGTGGACCGGCGGTTCAACCGCGCCCGGTACAACGCGGACCAGACCGTGGCCGCGTTCGCAGCCCGCCTGAAAGACGCGGTCGACCTGGACTCGGTCCGTGATGACCTGGCCGGTGCCGTGCACCAGGCCCTGGAACCCGCCCACGTATCGGTGTGGATCAGCCAACGCGACTGAGGCTGGCTTTATCGGCGTCGCCGCCGACCATCACGTCCCGGCTGCGCGCGGCATCACTCATTCAGCCGACCCAAGATAGGCACGATGTCACAGCATCGCCGCCACCCTCTTACGAAGTGCGGCTGTAGTACAAGACCCGTGAATGGACACCGCGCTAGCTGGCAACGCTGGTCAGCGGCCAGCCGAAGAATCCGTCGAGTGCGACGGTTCCGCCCGCTGAGCGAAGCGGATCGAGTGCGGTGTAGGTCGTGATGTAGGTGTCGGTTTCGTGATGGACGACGGCAGGCCTGGGGGTGGCGACGGGGCTGCTGTCGGGCCACGATGCCGTCCGCAGTCCGGACGGCGAACTGTGGCTAGTGGCCTGGATGAGAAAGCCGATCAGCCAGTAGCCGCGCCCGTTGGCCAGCGGCAGCGCGAACGTGGGGTCCGGGGTGGGGGTGAAGTGCCCGGCGAAGCTGACCCCGGATCGCTGGTCCTGGCGGATCCAGGTGGCGGCCTGGCCGTTGACCGAGCCTGAGCCCGACAGGAATCCGTTGACCGTGAAGGGTGATGCCGTCACGGTCGTCGGCTGGGCGCCGGTCATGGCGCGGGTCAGCACCCGGGCCAAGTCGGCCGCGTAGCGGTCCGGTGCGAGCACGGCGGGCGCGGTTGTGGCGGTTACCTGGCTGCACAGCGCCGGCCAGCCTGCGCCGCCGCTGGGGTATTGGACGGCGGTGGCGAGCTTCCAGCTGCCGCCGGTCCGCTGGAATACCATGGCGTACGGCTGCATGTCCTGACCGAGGGTGAAGACGTCGGTGTCGCCATAGGCGACGAAGATGGGGTCACGGCCGGCCTGGCACGGGATCGTGATCGACAGGCCGGTCAGCTGGAATGGCTGCCGGTCCGCGTTCGTAGGAAGTGTGGCTTGCTGCTTTTCGACCTGGTAGATGGTGCGCATCTCCCCGGTGGTAACTTGATCAAGCGCGGTGAAGTCGCCTGCGGTCCACATCAGGCTGGTCTTGTCCAGCCAGTTCAGCGTGGCTGCCTTCGCTGCTGCGGTGTACGGTGAGGCAGGCGGCGCATTGACCGCCGCGGAATCTGCGCCTCCGCTGCACGCAGCCGTGGCCAGGCCGATTCCAGCCAACAGCAACAGGAGTGTTGTGCTGCGCCTTGTGCTCGCGTTCACCGGCGTTCCTCCTTCGCGGGCGCGTTGGTGCCGGGCGCCTGCCTGCCCGAGGTGCCGGGACTGGTCGCCCGCGGACGGAGAAGGACGGCCAGCGACAGCCAGATCGTGTGGCCTATGAGGAAGGCAGGAGCGGCGGCCACGCCGGCCGAGCGGCGGTCCAGGCGCGCGGTCGCGCGCAGGCTGACCGGAGCCGCCGGATCGTCTGGCGGCATGTCAGGGCCGCTGACATCAATCCGGACGGGGCAGTCGCAGTCCTTGACCGTGAGCGTTCCGTCTATCGTCCAGCCTGCCCCGCTGGCCTGGACATCGCTGCCCTGGTAGGTGATCGCCGGCCACCGGTCGGTAGCGAGGAACCGCGCCCCGCGCAGGTCGTTGTCGCGCCGGCGGTGGCCGGTGTCGATACCGCGAGCGTCCAGCTCGGCGCGGACGCTGACCGGCTGGCCGCTGCGGCCGACCGTCACGCTGGCGCTGGTGAGGGGGATCTTGCCGGTAACGGAGCGCAGCCCGAAGTTCCGTACGGTGAAGCTGACCGTGCTGGCGGCCGGGTCGGCGGCCCATTCGCCGGCCAGGGGAATGCCTGCTGTTCTGGCTGCCGCGGGGTTCGTCATCTCAGTGTCCCCTCGTGCTGGCCGCCGGCCTGGCGGCGGGCAGGTGGTGGCCGGTGACGCGGTGGATCTCGACGCGGTCGGGCCCGGGTAGCAGCGCGGGGTCCTCGCCGGGCCCCAGTTCGGTGGCCATGACCGCACGCTGCAGGGCGTCGAGGGTCTCGACTGACGTCGCGAGGGTGACCACGACGGAACTCAGGTCGCTTCCGCGCAGGACGTAGACGCCCGCCAGCCCGCTGAGGCCGCGGATGGCCGGCCAGATCCGCTGCCGGCCGGCCAGATCCTCGGCCGCGGCCTGCTCCGGGGCGCGCGGGCCGTCGAAGTACACCAGCTGGGCATGGGTCGGTGCCTGCGTCGCGGCGAGGCCTTCCTCGGTGGCCGTGACCTGGTATATCTCGCCCGCTGGCGAGGCCAGCCCGGTATCAGGTCCGGGGTATCCGGTGGCGCTGGCCTCGGTGTCCCACAAGGTGAGGCACACCGCCGCCGGGCCGGCGAGCTGACGGAAGGTGAGGCAGCTGAGCAGGCCGGGCTGGCCTGTCATGCTGGTGCCGAGGTCCGCCGGGTCCGGGCCGTTGTATCGATCCAGGCGCGCGTGCATGGGGAGCTCCTTTCGAGCAGGAATCTGTCTGGACCACTGTCGGTTCTGGGGGCAGGCCCGCACATGCGTGCTAGTACGGGGGTTCGCTACGTGAGTTGGCCCGCACGACGTGGACGGCGGCGGGCTCAGCGCGGGAGGATGGCCGGGTGGTAGATGCGGCGCCCGGTCTGGGCCGTCTGGCGGGGCGTGACCAGGAGCTGGCCGCGCTGCGGGGCTGGCGGGCGGAGGCACTGGCGGGCGGTGGCCGGCTGGTCGTACTGACCGGCCCGGCGGGGATCGGCAAGACACGGCTGGCGGAAGAGCTGGCCGGCAGCGCGCGCCGTAACGGGCAGCGGGTGCTGTGGGGGCGTGCCGTCGAGGAACGGGGTGCGCCGCCGTTGTGGCCGTGGCGGCGGATACTGAGCGCGGTCGGCGTTGATGCCGACAGTGGCCTGGTCGGTGATGGTAGTTCTGACAGCGCTCGCTCTGACGACCTTGCTGCGGCCAGGTTCCGCGCGGCGGCCGCGGCAGCGGATGCGGTCACGGGCGCAGCGCGTGCCGCCGACCTGCTCGTTGTCCTAGAGGATCTGCAGTGGGCGGACCATGCGTCGCTGTTCCTGCTCCGGGAGCTCGCGGCCGAGCTGCCCGGATCGCGGCTGCTCGTGCTGGCCACCTGCCGGGACACCGCCGGTGATCCCTGGCGTACCTCGATAGCCGGCCTGGCCAGGCTGCCCGGCGTGCACATCCTGCGGCTGGCACCGCTGAGCGAGACAGCTGTGGCCGACCTCCTGCGAGCGAGCGACGTGACCACGGACCCGGAAGTGGCGCGGTTCGTGCACGCTCGCTCGGAAGGCAACGCCCTGTATGTGACGACGCTGGCCCGGGTGCTCGCCGCCCAGCCCGGTACGGCAGCCGATGCAGATGCGGTGGCACGCATCGCGGCCGGGAGCGCTGAGGTCAGCCATCTGGTCGCCTCGTTGCTGCGCGACCTGGACGACGGCGCTTGCGCGCTGCTGGCCGCGGCGAGCGTCCTGGGCGCGGATTTCGACTCCAGGCTGGCCGCTGCGGTGGCCGGGACGAGCCAGGACCCGGCCGGCGCGCTGTCGGCCGCCGAGACCTGCGGGCTGGTCACGCGGCAACCGGACCGTCCCGGTTCCTGGTGGTTCACGCACGCCCTGGTCCGCGACGGCATCTACGCGAGTCTCAGCGAGGACCAGCGGATCGCGCTGCACGCCGCCGCGGCTGCCGGGCTGGAGCCACTGGCGCGGAACGCTCCGGAACGGGGTGGTGAGATCGCCGCGCACCTGCTGCGGGCGGTACCGGACCGGGCCGCGCTCCGGCGGGCGGCCAGGTGGGCTGCGGCCGCCGCGGCCGCGGCGACGGCGGCGCTCGCGTTCGAGGACGCGGCCCGGTACCTGGCCACCGCGCTGACCGCGGCGGAAAGCGCCGACGTGGGCGGAGCCGAGCGCGCCGAGCTGCTGATCGAGCTGGCCACCGCGGAGTACCGGGCCGGTCAGCTCGCCGCGAGCCTGCAGCACACGGTCGCCGCCGCGGATGCGGCCGAGCGGGACGGGCGGCTCGACCTGGTGGCTGGCGCTGCGCTGGTGGTGCGCGGCATCGGGCATACGCCGGTCGCCCTGACGCTGCTCGGGCTCTGTGACCGGGCCCTTGCCGATGATCGCTGCACGGCCGCGCGGAAGGCGCGGCTGCTCGCCCAGCGCGCCTCCGCCCTGGCGGAGCTCGGCGATCTGGACGCCGCCGCCACCGGATCGGCTGCGGCCATGACGGCGGCCGCTGCCGCCGGCGACCCAGCCGCTGAACTCGACGCCATCCGGGCCCGGGTGGCCGCGCTGTCAGCACCACAGCACCGAGCCGAACGGCTCCGGCTGGGCACCCGGGCCGTCGAGCTGGCCACCCCGGCCGGCCAGCCGCTGGCGGCGGTACTCGGCCGGGTGTGGCGGATCGATGCCGCCTACCAGCTGCTCAACCTCGAGGCGGTCGACGCGGAGATCGCGCAGATCGCGCAGATCGCCGACTCGACCCGGCTGCCGCTGGCCCGCTGGCACCTGCTGCGCCAGCAGGCCTCCCGCGCGGCGCTGGCCGGCCAGCTCGCCGTCGCCCGGGACCGCTCCGCCGAAGCCCGCCGGCTTGCCTTCCGGATCCAGGACCCGTCCGGCGCGGGCCTGTCGTACGTATTCGCCGTCTGGCTGGCGGTCCTCCGCGGTGACGCCGGGGAAATCCCCGCGGACTTCTTCGACGTCGCCGCGGCCGCTCCGCCGATCCCGATCGTCAGGGCTCCGCTGGCCAGGGCCCTGTTCGTCGTCGGCCGGCCCGACGAGGCCCAGGCTGTCTACGAGACCCTCCGCCAGCTGCCAGCCGCCGGGGACAAGGACACCAGAACCCTCGGCGCACTCACCCATCTGATAGACCTGATCATCGCCTTCCGCGACAGCGAGATGGCACAGTCCACCTACGACCTGGTCCACCGGAACGTCAACGACTCAGGAGCCACCGGCACCGGCCTGGTATTCCTGTCCGGCTCAGCGCACTGGCCGCTTGGCCGGCTAGCGGCGCTGCTCGGCCGTACAGAGGAAGCTCTCGGCCACTTCGCAGACGCCGCGAAGATCGACACCCGGCTCGGGGCCAGGCCCCTGGTCGCCCTGGTCAGGCTCGACTGGGCCGGCGCACTGAGAACGCGCGCCGCCCACGGCGATCACGCGCAGGCCCGGACGCTCGCCTGGCAGGCAGCCACCGAGGCACGCCGCCTCGACATGCCCGGCCCGGCCAGCCGCGCCGAACACCTCGTCCACGACCTGGACCAGGCCATCAGAACCGGTGACCCGCTGACCCCCCGCGAGCGCGAGATAGCCGACCTGGTCTCAGCCGGGATCACCAACCGCGCGATAGCCACCCAGCTGGTGCTCTCCGAACGGACCGTCGAAGGACATGTACGAAACATCCTGGCCAAACTGCAGCTGACAAACCGAACCGAACTCGCCGCTTGGGCACTCCGCGGCCCCGGCCCCTAAAGGATGCCGGAAATCCGCTGTCGCACCTCCGGCAGCGGATGCACCTGGAGCGAGGTCTCTACGCTGGATTACAGTACCCTGGACAAGCCGACGGACGTCTTCGACCGTGACGCGGAGTGGGTGGACCTGACCGCATTCGCGCTCTCGCCGCTGCCAGGACTGCGGATCGCTGCGGTCTACGGCAGGTGCAGGCAGGGTAAGTCGTACCTGCTGCGCCGGCTCACCGGCGCGGTCGGCGGGCTCTATCACCTGGCCACGGAGCAGGCCGAGCCGGTTACGCTGCGCCGATTCGGTGACTCGCTCGCGACCTGGGCGGGTCTGTGGCCCGCCGGATCGTGCACGAGGACCCGCGCATCCGCGACACCGCCGCCTACAGCTCGGCGCTCGCGGCCGTGGCGGCGGGAGAGTCGTCGGCGACGAAGATGAGCGGCCCGCCGCGTGCCCGGCACCGGAGCGGATCCGGCTGCGGATGGCGCTGCATGCCGGGGAGGTTCACCGGGCCTTCCGCCTGATCGAGGCACCGCCGTCACGAACGGCACGAACTGGACCGCATCACGACTGCGGTGACCCAGATTGGGGTAGTGGCGATCCATGCGATGCCCGGGGTGGACAAGACCGCGCTGGCCGTGCACGCTGCTCACCTGTTGCGGGACCGGTTCCCGGACCGGCAGCTGTTCATCGACCTGCAGTCTCACACCCCAGGGCAGGATCCGCTAACCCCGCAGGCAGCCCTGGCCGGGCTGAGCGCCGTCGGCGTCGACACCCGCTGCCTTCCTGGCGACCTAGACGGCCTGGCAGGCCTGTGGCGGGACCGGATGACCGAGCAGCGGGCCTTGCTGGTGCTGGACAACGCGGCCAGCAGTACGCAGGTCGCCCCGCTGCTGCCCGGCGGTGAGGGCTGCCTGGTGCTGGTCACCAGCCGCCGCCATATCGGGGACCTGCCCGGGGCAGCCGTCCCGCCGCTGCTCGAGACCCTACCGCCAGACGAGGCGCAGGAGATGTTCGGACGGCTGGCCCCCGCGGCGCCCGATGGCACTACTACCACGCCCAGCTCAAAGCCGCCCGCGTCACCTGACCATCGCTAGAAGAAAGGGGCCGTCATATAACAAACAAACCGGGCCCGAAGTGCCGGCCGGGCGCGAACTCGCCGGACCCGCGTCCTACCCGGCTCCGCGGGACTGGGTCACGCGTCCGGCCAGCATCGGGAGTCCCGCTCCGGACAGGTCGGCCAAGGCAGCCGGGCGGCCCGCCACCGCCATGAGGATCCCTTCGGCCGAGCCGGTCACCTCGGGCCCGCTGCCCCATGACCAGTCGATGTCGTCTGCGCGGAGTCGCAGGCCGGCCGCTCGCTGGCAGGAGCCCAGGTTCGTGCTGCCCCGCGGTGTCAGGACCACGTCGAGTGCGGCACGAACGCGTTCTTCAGGCACGACTCGCGGGATTCCGAGGGCCCGGCGCATGTCCTGGTGGTGGATGACCGCCGCCCGGATCGCTGTCACCGGACCCAGCATCTTGCTGATCTTGCCGGGGCGCCACGGGCCGTCGAAGGCGGCCACGATCTCCGGTACCGGGCGCTCGCGGTTCCGCGTGATCCACCACTGGTTGATCCGGTGCACCGAGAACTTGAAGGTCGCGGCCTTGGCGAAGCTTCGCACGACGCCCAGTTGCTCGAGCGGCTCGTCGACCAGGAGGTGGACCGCCACGTCCCGGACCCGCCAGCCCTCGCACAGTGACGGCTCGTTCCATTGCGCCGGCGTGAGCGAGGCCAGGAAGGCGTGAATGTCGCCCCGTTCCGCGGCGTACATGTCCCACGCGTGAGAATCACGGGACTCCGCGGCCACCGTCTTGAACATTGTACAATAATGCGCCCGCGGGCGGACGCCGTCAAGGCGCGCGCCGCTCCAGCCGGGCAGCCAGGCCGTCGATCCACATCTCGACGGCAGCCTCGAAGGAGGCATCGAGCGGCCGCTCAGCGCCGCTGTGCCAGCGGAGGGTGAGCACCGAGTCGGCCAGGTACTCCCGGTTGGCAGCGATGACGGGGAATTCCTCAGCCGGCAAGCTGAGCACCGTGGACGCGAAGGCCTCCTGCCAGTCCTCACCCATGTCCGGAGGGCTCGCGGCAAGCTCGACCGAGACCCAGCCGACCAGCGAACCGACGTAGGCGTTGAAGGCCGAGGCCAGGTCCTGCCCCCGGAACCCGGCGCTGTCCAGGACGGCCAGGACGGTTTCCACCAGCCGCGTGGCCGGAGCACTCACGACAAGCTGGGAGACAAGGACCGGAGCGAGGTGGGGATGGGCGTGCACGACCCTCCGGTATTCACCGGACGCGTGACGCAGCCACTCCTTCCAGCCGATCGACCGGGGGTCCTCGACGTT
>Ga0302326_10024548_pt1 | contig 12249 bp, 10 predicted proteins | sample Palsa_T0_3_FD_202264 | JGI IMG/M metagenome (GOLD analysis project Ga0302326, IMG submission 202264) | Peat permafrost microbial communities from Stordalen Mire near Abisko, Sweden - Palsa_T0_3 | ecosystem: Environmental > Terrestrial > Soil > Palsa > Peat permafrost | place: Sweden: Abisko...
AAACCAACAACAAAATCAAAACCAAATTCATCCCCCCGGCTCAGCACCCTTGGAGGATCGCTTGGAAGCGGACATTTCTATCCGGCAAAAAACCGGACATTTCTACTTTGCGTTGACACTGACGAATTCAAGCGGGTTCCATCAAATTGGTGGAGCCGATGGGATTCGAACCCACGACCTCCTCGATGCCATCGAGGCGCGCTCCCAACTGCGCCACGGCCCCACCGTGATAAGGATTACATCGTTTATACCACCCGCGTCGGAGACCGTCAACGAAGCGGCCCCCGAGAGCCATTAGAATTCATCTTTCCAGCAAACTAATTCCCTGAAACCGGTGTCTAAGTTATTCAGGAAGGGCGCGGGGAAAGAAGAGAAGCATGGCTGAACTGGCACAGGCATTGCCATGGGGCTGGGATGAGCGAACGCTGGTTACGGAGCTGAAGGCCGGCTCGGAGGCCGCCTTCGATCACGTCGTTATCCATTACCACGCTCCCGTTTTCAATCTGGCACTGGGAATCGTGGGCCATTCGCACGATGCGGCGGACGTCACGCAGGAAGTTTTTCTCAAGGTCTTTCGCGGCATCCACGGTTTTCGCGGCGGCAGTTCGCTGAAGACCTGGCTTTATCGCATCGCCATCCGCGAAGCGCTGAACCATCAGCGTTGGCGCCATCGCCATCATCGCGAGCAGTTCTCGCTCGAGGACGACACGCATGCCCCATCTCTCGGTTCGCGTCTCGAGAACTCTGATCCGTCTCCATTTGACGAAACCGCCCTGCGCGAGCAGCAGAATTTGGTACGCTCCGCGCTGTTGCAGGTGCCTTCGTCATTTCGCGGCGCAATCATTTTGCGTGACCTCGAGGGACTTAGCTATGAGGAAGTGGCCGAGGTTTTGGAAATCAGCGTGGGAACCGTTAAATCACGCATCCTCCGCGGGCGCCGGGCGCTCCGGGAAATCCTGGACCTCGTATTGCATCCGCCGGCCGGTGCCAAGCCGCGCGCTTGTCTCCAAAGCCGTGAACTCGAGTCGCGGGACGCTCGCGGCTTGGCCGCGGACGTGAGCAGCAGAAAATGGCGTCCAGCCGGCGCGACGGGAGGCAGCTCGTGACCTGCCGCAGCGTGCGGAAAAATCTCCCGGGTTATTTGGACGGCGCCGCGCCGTCGCGGGAACATCCACACATCCGCGCGCATCTGATCGCCTGCGCGGATTGCTCCGACCTGTTGGAGCGATATCGGCGTCTCTCGATGTTGCTCGCGCGCGCTGAACCCGTTGCGCCTCCTCCGGATCTCGCACTGCGCATTCGCTTGGAAGCTTCGCGTCTCCGCAATCGCCCTTCGTGGACCCAGCGCTTTGCCGTGCGCTGCTGGCTTCTCTGCCGCAATATCGTGCAACCCTTCGCCGTTCCGGCCACCGGCGGCATCCTGGCGGCGTTGCTGACGTTCGCGGTGCTCACGCAAAGCCTGGTCGTCGGCGTACATTTTGGGGCTGTTCCTGGAGATTTGCCTCTTTATCTGACTCAACCAGCACGTCTGGAAAACCTTGCGCCTTTTCCGGTTTCCGATTGGGGGGAGGGAAGCGGATCAACGGGCGCTCAAGTGATTGTTGTCGAGGCCGCGGTCGGTTCTCGCGGCGAAGTGCTCGGCTACCAAATTTTGTCGGGTCCTGATACGCTGGCGGTGCGCCGGCAATTGGACCAGGTTCTGATGTTCTCCAGCTTCAGCCCTCAACTTAGCTTCGGCAGGCCCACGTCCGCAGGTAGGGTTGTTCTCAGCTTTAGTGAAGTCCGCGTAAGAGGCTAACTATCCCGGGCCAGGACGGCAGGCTCCCTGGCGCTTCTTGGGCCTCCTTGACTGCCTGCGAAGCGGCCAGTAGAGTGGGACAGTACTGAACGTCCGCGCTTGGATACAATGCCAACCGCCGCTGACGCGGGCGAACGGGGAGAAACAAATCGTCATCTTTCGGAGATTCGGCTGCGCGCCAGCATGGTTCGCGGGATTGTTTTTGTTGGGCCTCTCGGTGCGCGTGGCAGCGCAGCAGTCTCCGGCAGCCTCGACACCCGGCATTATCAGCGTGCAAAGCAGCCCGAAACTTTTTGCCACCATGAGCGCGCTCTATGCCGCTGGCTACGGAGCTCAGGCTACATGGAAGGGAGATTCACCGGAGTTTGCTGCTTACCGCGAGCAGTTGCGGCAGACGCATGGCCCCGCCGCGGATGCGCTGCGCAAATACTATCGGGATCACTTGCTCGCTGATCCGGCCGAAACCCTATCGCGATTTGTTTCCTTCGGGCTGGTCATTGCTCCCCCTCCTCATTTTCCGTATGAATTCGTGCGAAACGAACTGCCTCCAGATGTGCTGAGCATCGAGGATTTCAATGCCACGCTGTCCGATTTTTACCAGGAAGCCAAGCTGGACCAGCAATGGGCGCGCCTCCAGCCAAGCTACGAGCGGCAGATTGAATTGCTTAACGGCCCGGTCAGCAAGCTGGTCATCGTGGTCAATTCGTATCTTCGGGAAATCGTCAGCGCATCCACGGGACGGCGATTCATCGTGCTGGTCGAGCCGCTCATCGGCAGCCGCACCAGTTTTCGGATTTACGGGGCGCAGTACACGGTGATCGTTTCGTCCGGCGAAGAGCCCCCCCTCGACGACATTCGCCATGCCTATCTGCATTTCATGCTGGATCCGCTGGCCTCGCGTTACGGCACCGTGGTGGACACCCGGAGGTCACTGCTCGAGGTTGCGGCCCGCGCGCCGCGCCTGCCCCCCGATTACCTTGAAGACTTTCCCGCTTTCCTTACCGAATGTCTTATCAAGGCGGTCGAGTTGCACCTGCAGAAGCTGCCGCTGGCGAAGCTCGACGCGGCGTTTGACCGCGATGACGCCGATGGCTTCATTTTGGTGCGGCCTCTTTTCAACGGGCTCCAGAAATTCGAGCAATCCGAGCCGGCCATGAGTTACTACTATCCCGATCTGATCGAAAGCGTAAACGTGGCGGAGGAAAAAAAGCGGCTGGCGAATTTTCAGTTTCCCGCCGCGGAACCGGAGGCAGCCCCGTCGCAACACTTGGTGGAGGTTTCCGAGTTGGACCAATGGCTGGCGCAGGGCGACAATGCCATCGCGTCGCAAAATGTGCCGGCGGCAATCGATGCGTTTAACCGCGTGCTGCGGAAATATCCAGGCAATGTGCGAGCCACGTACGGATTGGCGGTAGCTTCGGCTTTGAAGGGCGACGTTTCGCGCGCCGGCGACCTTTTCCAGCAGGTCGTTGCGGCGGGCGCGAAGCCGCAGATCGGCGGCATCTCGGGAACGCCGGATCTCTCGGTATTGGCATGGTCGCACGTTTATTTGGGCCGCATTCATGACGCTGAAGGTGAGCAGGATGAAGCCCTTGCCGAATATCGCGCAGCCTTGGCGGTTAGCGGCGCTCCGGAGAAGGCCAGGACTGCCGCCCAGAAGGGTTTGCAAGGCGCGTATAAACCCATCGCGCACGCTCCGGATGCCACGCCGCAATAGCTGGAGAAATTGACGCGGGCGCATTGAATTTCACAGCCCGCGGGCGGAAGCGAAGAATGGTTCAATGGCTCGGCAAAAATCGCGAATGGACCATGCCATGTGTCATGGCATTGGGAACGGCGCTTCTTGCGGGCGGCGCAACCGCTGCACAGCAATCGCCATCGGCTCAGAAGTTTGTCTCGCCACAAACAGCGCAGCCAGTGCCCGGAGCGCACAGTCCATCCCAAACCGCGCCCAAAGTGGAACCGGCGGAAGATACTGCGTATAAATCCTTCTATGATCTGCAGCCCAACCAACCCGTTGAACAGATAAGGCAGGGAGAAGCCTATCTGATGAAGTATCCGAACAGTTCATACCGCGAGCTGGTTTATTCTCGATTGGCACAGGCCTACGTCACTAACCAGGATTTCCGCAGAATGGAAGAGGACGGCACAAAAGCACTTGCGCTGAATCCCAATGACGTGGATGCGCTGGCCACGTTGGCCTGGGCGATGCCGCATTCCTACAATCCGGATGACCCACAAGCCGCGGCGCGCCTGCAGAAGGCTCAGGATTATGCCCAGCGCGCCTTGCAGATTCTGCCCACGCTCACCAAGCCGGACGGGATTTCCGCCGAGGACTTTGAACATATCCGCAGCGAAAGGCTTTCCGAGGCGCACAGCGGCCTGGGACTGGTGGATTTCCGTCGCGGCCAGTATGCGCAAGCTGTTCCGGAATTCCAGCAGGCTACGAAACCGGCAAATAGTCCCGACCCCGTGGATTTTTTCATTTTGGGTATATCGCTCGAGCAACTGCCGCGCTATGAAGAGGCCGCCGCCGCATATGATCAGTGCGGCAAAGTTCCCGGCACGTTTCAGACCCGCTGCCAGGCCGGCGTCCTGCAAGCGCGCAAAGAAATGGCGGCGCATCCGGCGGCCGCCAACCCTTGAACATTCACGCCATGACGGAAGGAGAGCTCCGACAACTCGAACAGCGAATTGGCCACCATTTCAGTCAACCCGCATGGCTGGAACAGGCACTCACGCATCGCTCTGCGCGCCCATCGTCTGCGGAAACATCACCATCCGACAATGAGCGCATGGAATTTCTGGGAGATCGCGTGCTGGGACTGGTGGTGAGCCAACATCTTTACGAGACCTTTTCCGATTGGGCCGTCGGTCATCTCTCCAAGGGGCATTCGCGGCTGGTAAGCGCCTCATCCATCGAGGAAGCGGCGCGTGGATTGGTGCTGGGCGCGCACCTGCGATTGGGACGCGGCGAGGAATTGACGGGCGGTCGCGAGAAACGCAATCTTCTGGCGGACGCTTACGAGGCTGTCATTGCGGCCATATACCTCGATGCCGGTTTGCAGCCCGCAGCGGATTTTATTCGGCGCACGCTCCTCGAATCCGAAGCCGGAGGCGAGCGCTCGGCCTGGAGCGAGCCGGACCATAAATCCGCACTACAGGAATGGCTTCAGCAGCGCGGCCTCGGAATTCCGCAATATCGCGTTGTCGGCGAATCGGGCCCGGACCACAGCAAGATTTTTAGCATCGAGCTTTGGTTGCAGGATGCTCCCATGGCGTCGTCGGAAGGTCGGTCGAAGAAGGAAGCCGAACAAGCGGCGGCGCGCATGGCCCTGGTTCGCCTGCGCAAGGAAGAAAGCGCCCGCTCTCCGGCGGAACCATGACGGCCGAACCGGAATCCATTGTGCCGGCTGCCGAGCCGCCCCAAACTATCGTCCAGAGCCGCGCCGCGCATGCTCGCTGGCCGGTTCGCGAGTATCTTGAATCATTGCTGGTGACCGTGGTAATCGCGCTTTTCGGCACCACGTTTATCGTCCAGTCGTTTCAGATTCCCTCGCAGTCCATGGAGCCAACGCTCCAGGTGGGCGATTACCTTCTGGCTAACAAATTCATTTTCGGCGGGCACGGCGCATGGTACGAGAGGTTCTTGCCGTATCGCCAGATGCGGCGTGGCGAGGTGATCATTTTCAAGTTTCCCTTCGGCGATCATCCTCACTATGTGAAGCGTGTCATCGGCCTTCCGGGCGACCGGATTCGCATCGTGGACCAGCAGGTGTACATCAACGGCCGGCAACTGGACGAACCGTATGTGATCCATGACGCAAGTTTCGACGATCCCTTCGGCGACAACTTTCCCCCCACATCCAATTTCATTTTGCAGCGCGGCCTCCAGCCGGAATGGGCCGCCGAGATGATGGACCATGTCCAGCACGGTGAATTGGTCGTGCCTCCCGGAAATTATTTTGTCATGGGCGACAATCGCGATCATAGTTCGGACAGCCGCTACTGGGGGTTCGTGGATCGCGGCGCGATCGTCGGACGCCCTGTCGTCATTTATTGGTCGATCAACGCCACCAGCGATGAGTATTTGAATCGCAGCAGGGAAGGCACCGTGCGCGGTTTCCTGGAGACATTGCTTCATCTCCCTACCCACACACGCTGGCATCGCTTGCTGCAGGAAGTGCATTAGAATTCTTTGTGGCAATGCTGTCGTCTGCCCATGATTCCGCCGCCGACGGGCTCACATCTTCCGCCGGAACCCTGCGCCGACGCCGGCCGCGTCTGCGCTGGCTGGTAATCTTATTCGTCGCAATATTCGTCATTCAATTTGGAGCGAATTGGTTCGTGCGGCGGCCGCGCGTTTCCGCGCGCTTGACGGCAAGGTTGGAAACCGCGTTCGGTCGTCCTGTCGAGGTCGGGCAGTACGAGTTCACGTTATGGACTGGACCGGAATTGTCAGCGGATTCTGTTACGGTGGCCGAAGATCCGCGATTTGGAAATGAGTATTTTCTTCGCGCGGAAAGCGTTGTGCTTCGTCCGCGATGGCTGCCCCTGCTCCGCGGCAGGATTGCCCTCAGCACGCTTTCTTTTAATCATCCCAGTTTGAACTTGGTCGTGAATCCGGAAGGCCAGTGGAATCTGGGCGAATGGTTGCCGCGAGGCGGAGGCGGGGAGGGCACGCCCTCGCCCGGAGCGCCGTCCTTTTCCCGCATGAAGTTGGAGAGCGGAAGAATCAACTTCAAAACTGGCCCCCTGAAACTTCCCTTCGCCCTAACGGGCGTGGATGGTTACATCGAACGCGAAACCTCGGGGCACTGGCGCATTGATCTGAAGGCGCAACCCATGCGCGCCGCAACGCTGCTGCAGAGTGTGGGCACCGTGCATCTTCAAGGTACCGTGGGCGGCACCACCGCTCGCCTGCGTCCGGCGGATCTGCACGTGGTCTGGCAGTACGGCTCGTTGGCCGATCTTCTGCGCCTGACTCGCGGCGAGGACATGGGAATACGCGGCAATTTTTCCGTGGCTGTTTCCGCATTCACCGAGGGGCCGCAGTGGAACCTCCGCGGGCAGGCGCAATTTCGGCGACTTCACCGTTGGGACTTGCCTTTGCGCGCGGCCGATCCGGGTTGCAACCTTGCGGCGCGCGGCTCATGGCTTCCCGGCACCGCGAGCTTGCAGTTGACGGATTTTCGACTTGAGGCCGCCCGTTCAACGGCGCGCGCCCTCGGATCGTTCGCGTGGCGCATGCCCGCAGAAAGCGGCAGTGTGCTGCAAAGCTCGAATTTTTCGCTCGATGCCGCCATTGGCATGGAGGACGCGCTGGCTTTTTTCAGCGCCTTTCATCCGGGAGTGGCCGGCGAATTGAGCGCCCAGGGTCAACTTAACGCGCATATGCGTGTCGCTGGCTGGCCTCCGCGTTTTATTGAAGGACAGGTCGCCGCTGATGGCATTCGCCTGGAAGGAGGCAGTCTTTCCGCGCCGTTGCGATTTGGGCCAGGCAGGCTCGTCTTTGCGGACGGTCAATGGTCGCTTCCCGAGACGGACTTGGTCTTTGAGCCCAACGCCGGCTTTTTTTCCGTGGAACTCGCCCCGGTCCAGGCGCGGGCCGGCAGGCGGAGCCGAAGTCTCCCCAAAAAGCCCGCGCCGCCTTCTCTTCAATTAAGCGGCAGCGTGGACGATGTACGCCTAATCTTTGCGCTCGCCGCGGCATTGGGATACGCCTTGCCGCGTGGCTGGGACGTGACTGGCCCGGTGGCCGCCGACCTGCAATTGGATCCCACCGCGCGCCCATTGACGCTGCGGCCCTCCGGGAATCTCTTGCTCGATGGTGTGGATGTCCGCGCTCCGTTTCTGGCGCGTCCGTTGGGACCCATCACGGCGCAGTTCGATCTCTCGCCGCGTGGTGAAATCTTTCATCTTCGCCGGGCGGATGCGTTCGGATCCGCTTGGTCAGGCGAATTATCGCATCGTCTGGGTGAGGACGCCTGGAGCGGCCCGCTTTCGGCGGACACCGTTGATATATCACGGTTCGATGAGGCTCTGAATCCTTCACGCCGGAAAAACTTGCTGGAGAGTATCCTGCCGTTCCTCAATACCGCGTCGGAGTCCGCGCCCGTTCCCAGCGGGCTTCGCTGGTCGGGTGAACTGCAAGTCGGCAGTTTGCAGGGAGGGAATCTGCATGCCAGCCACCTGCGAGCGGACGGGCAACTCAATGGACGCACGCTTACCCTGAAGAATGCGGAGACTGGGTTGTGGGGGGGAAGCGTGAAGGGGTCTTTTTCCGCGCGGCTGAATTCTCAGCCGGAATATCAATCGAATCTAAATTTTTATCGGCTAGATCTGGAACAATTGACGGCGCCGTCCTTGGAGCGGCATTTCGCCGGCGTAGCCGACGGGGCGATCAAGATCTCCGCCTCCGGACTGAGCAGGGCGGCCCTCGCGACTTCGCTTAAATGCGAGGGCGATGCATCCGTAGGCAATCTGGAGCTGAATTTTATCAACATGCCGCAATCCCTTGCGGAAGGAAGACTGCGCGAGGGCAGCAGTCGCTTTGCGCGGGCACGCACGGATTTCTCTTGCGCAGGGCGGCAAATCCAGTTTACACAGCTTCAACTATTCGACCGCCGCATGGAAATCTCCGGCCGCGGAACGGCTGACCTTGCCCGCCATTTGAATTTTCGCCTGGCCGAAACCGCGCTCCCGCCGGCAAGCGTTCCGAATGCGGCGTTAACGGGCGCGCCAAACGGTGAATTCGTACTGGGCGGCACTCTCGATTCGCCCGAACTGCATTCTATTCCGGCGGCTCCCAAACGCTAGTTTCTAACTGAACCAGCCAACCGCGCCCAATGTGCATCTGATACTTGATGCTTCCAGTGTGCACGGAACTTCCAATTCACGATGCCTAATCGCGTGATTTCTCCAAACGTCCGGCAATCTTTCAGAGGTCAATTAGGCACGGGGCAACTCCGAATCACGAGGGGGCAAGGATGCGCGCGCCGGAGTGCTTGGCGGCTCGTGGTATTGTGCCTGGCGCTGGGAGCATTTCTGTACGTCGGTGGTTCAGCGAAATCCACTCCCGAAATTGTCGGCGTGAAGGCTGGAGCTGCCGCCATTCGTATTCACCTGCAGCCGCATCTACTGCCCGGCCAATCTTTCCGCTATCAGCTCAATTTACACACATCGGCCAGTTCGCGCGCCGAGGGTCCAATCAGCGATCCCCAGGGTGCGTCACGCCTGGAACGCGCCGCCATGGCCACCGTTTACCTGGAAGTTCTTCGCGTGGACCTGGGGGGTAAGAACGGAGCCCAAGTCCGGCTCCGCGCCACGTACGATCATTGTTCCTCTGCCTCCGAGAGCGATGCCCTGGACGTCAACGAGCCGGAATTAGAAGAGCAGTTTCGCAAGCTGGACGGTACCTCGGTTGAATTCACTCTTGATTCCGACGGGCAGACTCACGATTTCGCGGTCTCCCGTGAGACTTCATCGGATCCCTCGACGCTTCTGGCGCTTCAACAGGGCACCAGCGCTCTGACTCCAAAGTCAGGTCTTCCCGCCGCCGGAATCGCTCCCGGTGAAACGTGGAGTTCCGACCGCGAATTTCAGCCTTCGCCGCTCGCTGGTCTTTACTGGCACACCGATTCCGCGTATTTGCGGAATGAAACCTGCCCGCGCCCCAGCCCCCCAACCGACTCGACGCCGGCCAATGCAGGCGCTGGACCGGACGGGGCGCAGTCGGGCGGCGGCAAACCGGAGAGCGATACTTGCGCCGTGATCCAAACGAAGCTCCATCTGCTGCGCCATGACGCAACATCTAGCCAGACGCCGGATGAGTATCTTAAGAATGGCCTCCGGACGTCGGGTACTTGGACTGGCACGGCCGAAGCCATCAGCGACATTTCACTGCGCACCGGCCTGGTCGTTACCATGACGCAGACCGGTTCGCAGGACATGGATTTCCGCATCGCTACCGCGCAGGGGCAAGCCGGCCTACGCTATGTGGGCCACGTGGAGAGCCAAACCGCCGTGACGCAGTTGCCCTGAGCCGTCAGAAGTACTGCCTTTGCGTCATATAATATGAGATCGCGCGCGCTTGGTGGCGCGCGTCCCAAGATTTCAGCCGATGGAATTCAAACTTCGCAGTACCTACGAGCCCCGCGGCGACCAACCCGAAGCCATCGCTAGCCTCCTTCGCGGCGTGAAGGATGGCGAAAAGCACCAGGTCCTGCTGGGTGTAACCGGTTCAGGCAAGACGTTCACGATGGCCAAGATTATCGAAGCTATGGGCCGCACGGCGCTGGTCCTGGCGCACAACAAGACGCTGGCGGCGCAGCTCTATCACGAATTCCGGATGTTTTTTCCGCAGAACGCGGTCGAATATTTCGTCAGTTACTACGATTACTACCAGCCGGAAGCCTACGTCCACGCCAGCGACACTTACATCGAAAAGGAAGCCACCATCAACGAAGAGCTCGACAAACTGCGCATGAGCGCCACGCGTTCGCTCTTCGAGCGGCGCGACGTGATCGTCGTAGCTTCGGTCTCCTGCATTTACGGCATTGGCTCGCCCGAGGCGTACTACGGCATGCTGCTGATGCTGGAAAAGGGAATGTCCATCGCGCGCGAAGCCATGCTGCGCAAGCTGGTTGAAATTCAATACGAGCGCTCTGAAGACCTGCGCCGCGGTTCCTTCCGCGCTCGCGGTGACACCGTCGAGGTTTATCCACCGTACGAAGAGCATGCCTACCGCATCGAATTCTGGGGCAGCCAGGTGGAAGCCATTCGGCAAATGGACCCGCTGACCGGAGCAGTGCGGGACACTCGCGAGGAAATTCTCCGCCTGCCAATCTATCCCAAGACCCATTACGTCGTGCCCGCCGCGCAGAGGGAACGCGCGATTCAGTCCATCCTCGAGGAACTCGACTGGTGGAAGCCGGAGCTTGAGCGCCGCGGAAAAATCGTTGAAGCGCAGCGCGTGTCGCAACGCACACGTTTCGACATTGAAATGATGCGCACGGTGGGATATTGCCACGGCATCGAGAACTATTCGCGGCATCTTTCCGGCAGGTTGCCAGGCGAAGCGCCGCCCACGCTGCTCGATTACGTCCCACGAGACTACCTGCTTTTCGTGGACGAATCGCACCAGACAATGCCCCAGGTGCGCGGAATGTTTCACGGCGACCGCGTGCGCAAGCAGACGCTGGTGGACTATGGTTTCCGCATGCCGTCCGCGCTCGATAACCGTCCGCTCTCGTTCGAGGAATTCGAAAATCGTGTGGGCCAGGTCATTTACGCCTCGGCCACGCCGGGCCCGTATGAGATGATGCGCGCGGCAGGCGTGATCGTCGAGCAGGTGATCCGTCCCACGGGCCTGGTCGATCCGCAGATTGAAGTGCGCCCGGTGAAAGGCCAGGTGGACGATCTGCTGGAGGAAATTCGGGTTCGTACCGCCTGCCATGAGCGCGTGCTGGTGTCCACGTTGACCAAGCGCATGGCCGAGGACCTCGCCGAATATTTTACCGAGGCAGGCGTGCGCTGCCGGTATCTGCATTCGGAAGTGGATACGCTGGATCGCGTCCGCATTTTGCGCAGTTTGCGGCGCGGCGAGTTTGACGTGCTGATCGGCATCAACCTGCTTCGCGAAGGCCTTGATCTGCCGGAAGTTTCCCGCGTAGCCATTCTGGATGCCGACAAGGAAGGGTTTCTGCGCAGCGCCACTTCGCTGATCCAGACAGTGGGCCGTTGTGCGCGCCACATCGAAGGCCGCGCCATTCTCTACGCCGACGTGATGACCGATTCGATGAAGCAGGCCATCGGCGAAACAAATCGCCGCCGCGCCATGCAGGAACAGTACAATCTCGCGAACCACATCACTCCGCAATCCATTATGAAAACGGTAGACATGCAATTGGCCAGCATTGTGGAAGCCGACTACGTCACGGTTCCGCTCGACGATCCGCTGCTGGAAAATATCGAATCCGAAGGCGATCTGGAGCAGATGATCGCGCGGCTGGAAGACCACATGCGCGAAGCGGCCAAAAAGTTCGAATTCGAGCGCGCCGCAACCCTGCGTGACCGCATTCGCGCGCTGCGGCAGCGGGAAGTGTCTGAAATTCCAGCAGCCGGCCTGTTGGATGCTGTTGACGATCTTCACGCCGGCGCGGCGGAATGTGAAACCCCTTCCGCCGTGGTAGAAATCAAAAAAGCTCCCACACGCACGGCGTCAGCCGGTGAGACAAAAGAGGCGCCTGCAACCCGCGCAGCCAAACCTTCGGAACGCTCGCGGCGTTGAAGCGGCGGACCACTTCATATTTTTCCTCGTCGCAACTCATCCAGAGGATAAAACGTCCCGCGCCACTCCACGCCGCCGCGCCACAGCGTTACCGCTGTCGAGTGCAAAAGCATGTACACGAAAATCAACGCGCCCAACGGATGCGTCAGGCCATACCACC
>Ga0302326_10024549_pt1 | contig 12249 bp, 8 predicted proteins | sample Palsa_T0_3_FD_202264 | JGI IMG/M metagenome (GOLD analysis project Ga0302326, IMG submission 202264) | Peat permafrost microbial communities from Stordalen Mire near Abisko, Sweden - Palsa_T0_3 | ecosystem: Environmental > Terrestrial > Soil > Palsa > Peat permafrost | place: Sweden: Abisko...
GCGCGGAATAACAAAATAACGAATCGATGTGGACGGGCCAAATGGGAAACTCGGCGTAACCACGCAGGGACCACCAATCTTCGCGCGATAAAAGCGTGAAATCGCCGGAGCCATTGGTGTGCAGAAGCACCGGGTTGCGCATATGACCGGCGAAAGGGCTGGGGGCTTGGTTGGTGGCCGCCCAGTGGATGCCGGGTCTGGAACCAATCACTTCCAGGAACCAGCCGGTATCTTTTTCTCCAGCGGGGACCAATTGCGGGGAATCCGGCTGCCTCCCAAATTTGAACCCAAAATTCACGGCCAGAAGATACTCGCCGTTCGGGGTAGGCGGCAAGTGGCCGGAGGCGAACCGGAAAAGTTCGTTCCCGGAAGAATCGCACAACTGGAAATCGATGTTCTCCAAATCGGTCCCCTCGCCTGGCTGTAGCGCGAGCTCGATTCGGCGAGGCTCGATGGAGCGAACCCGAACGTTGGCTTGGATGGCCCGATGAACCAGCGCTGGGCCGGCGGGCGCCGGGGACCACGGGGAATCCTCCCACCACAGGCGAAAGACCCGCAGAATCAAAAGGCGCGAATCCAGCGCCAAGGCAAGCCCATCGCAGCGGGTCCGAAGCAGAAGCGACCCGGCTGCGATCCGGGCTGGAATGTGCAAGCGCAATTTCGATCGGCCTTGTACGGTAGCGGAAGCGAGCAGAGACCCTTCGCGATCCACGATCTCCAAGGAAACCAGGCCACCCGGCGCGCTCGGGCCGACCTCAACATCCATAAGGAGACTGGTTTCAGCATCCCGAGGCTTTTCAAAAATGATCTCCGCCTCGGCCGCCATCCAGCGGAACGGATCCTTTTCGTATCGTTCCACCACATACCAACCGGGCCCCAGGCGAAGGCCCTCCGGGGCTACGATGTCCTCGGATTCCAACCGCCGCAGACCGTCGGAAGCTAATTCGAAGTCTCCTTCGGCGGTGAACACTCTCCGCATGTTCTGATGACAAAAAGCCAGCAACTCATCCAATGTGGCTTTTTCGGGGATCTCACTGGATACATCGTGGCGATCCATGCGGTAAATGGTTCGATGCTCCAAACGGCGCTCGGCCAGGAACCGCATGAATTCCGCCGAGAAGACGATGTCGATATTGGTGGAGAGGATGAACTTCCCGCGCGCCCGCCGGATCCCCACGTTCTTAGCCAGCATCTGATGGAGCGGGATGGCATCCGGATTCGGCAATGCCCGGTGCAACTGACGGGAAACTTCTACAAAACGGAGTACGCAAGGCCCTGACTCCGGCGGCAGTTCCAGGCACTCCCGCAGTTTGGGGCGATCGGCGGGAGGATTCCATTCCACGACAATCACCTCGGATGGCACGCCATAGCGAGCCGCCTGACCGAACCACGCGTCTAGAAACGCCTGCATGCGGCGCAACATGTGGCCGCCGTGATTGTCGTTGCGTGCCGCCACCACCACCGATATATAAGGTGCGGGACCGTTCAGATGCATTGCATTCCTTTAGACGCCGCCGGACACATACGCGGCTTCCGATGGAATAGTCTCACGCAATTCCAAGCCGGCCAAACCCCAGTGGTCCATATTAAAAATGATCGGCGCGCGGCGAGTGCGCATCTGCGCGATCAACCACAGGACGTCGTCATGATTGATGGATTGAATTCCCTTCTGGGCGATGCGGATGTTAAGACGCTCCTGTCCTTCCGGAGTCCAGCCCGATCCGATCCCGTGCTCGATGTGGTAGATGCGCAGCGGCGCCCGCAGGACTTCCTCTTCGGCGCCCGCATAATGGGCGGAGTAACAGAGCAAGGAATCCAGGTGCATGGAGAACTGGTCCAACTCGGCGTAGCCGCGCAGTTGGAACCAATGCTCGCGGCTCATCAGCGTAAAATCGCCGCACGCATACGTGTGGAGAAACGGGGGCTTACCCATCTCGGCAATCTCCTTTCGCCGGGCGGGCGTATCGGCCTTGCCGTCTCGCCGCGGCTCAGAGGAAAGCAGGAGTGTGACCCAAGGCGCGGGGACTGGGGGTTGGACGCTGGAATCAAGAGCCCCTGTCTCACTTCCCGTGCCACATGCCAATACACGAAAGCGGAGATCGCGCGAATCCCGTCCCACCGGCTGACCGCCCCCTTCGGCACTGGAGAACAAGGTCACCAGCTCGCCGTTCGCCGCGGGCACGGGAAATTCCAGATACGTCAGGCCGTGAATTGGCGCACGCGCAATGCCTTCCCCTCCGGCCGTCCGAACTACCAGGACAATCGGCTTATAACCAACCGCCGGCCCCGGCTCCACCAGCATTCCCAAGCTAGGTTTTTTGCTCAAGACGCGGATCGTCAATTGCGCTTCTCGCGCCACCCAGCGAAAGCGTTCCGCGCCGGAATTTTCCAGGTACGACCAACCTGGACCGGTCCAGAATTCAAGGCCTGATTCGAAGATATCCGCGCCGCGCGCCCTTAAGAGGCGAAGCGCCCGGCGCGAAAGGCCGGGCCCGCGGAGCAGGACTCGCCCGACACCGCCCTTCTGACGGCAGCCGGACAGCAGGCGTCCAAGCACTGGGCGGGCGTTGCGGATGCTTAAGGCGAGCGGACCGGCAGACGTGTCTTCGGGCCGGGCCCAGTCACAACGGAAGACCCTGAAATTCAAAATGCGCTGATCGTTGGTTACCGGAAGGCCCCCATTGGGAACACGGAGCCGGACCAACTCTACCTCACCGCCGCGCGGAGGCGGCATCACTAGCCCGACCCTGGTACGCCCAACGATATTAAAACTGGCCACCGCCGCGCCGCCCGTATCCGTGACTTCTAAGATCGCCGGAGTGCCCTCCACTCCTGGCCCCGCCTCCAATTCCATTTCCAGGACCGCACCGCCATTGGGTACGCTCACTTGTATCTCCGCTGCATTGCCGATCCATCGAAATGGTTCGCCGGGTTCCCACTTCTCCACCGGGAACCAACCGTCCCCGAAATGTATGCCCGACTCGGGCCGTACGATGTCCTCGGCTTCCAACCGGCGAAGCCCATCCGCCGTCAACGGAAATACACCCTCCCGCGCGAATACCCGGATCAAGTTGCCGCTGCAATATGCCAGTTGTTCTTCCAGTGTCCCATCCACGGGAACATCGCTCATCACATCGGTCCGATCGATGCGGTACATCCGCCCCTTTTCAAGCCGCCGGGCCGCCAGGAACTGCATCAACTCGGCGGAAAATACGATATCGATATTGGTGGCCAGAATGAACTCGCCCCGCGCCCGGCGAATGCCCACGTTCTTGGCAATCATTTGGTAAAGCGGCAGCGCGGCTGCCTGTCGGTACCGGGCATGTACTTCCGGCGGCACTTCGATAATCCGCACCTGGCACGGCCCCAAATCGCGCGGCCAGCGCAGCGCAGTAGCCAGCCGCTCACGTTGAGCGGGAGGATTCCACTCCACCAGAATCAGTTCCGAAGCCAGTTGATGCCGCTTGGCTTGGTTGATCCAGGCATCCACGAATACCTGCATGCGCCGCAGCAGGCCGCCACCGTGGTCGTCATTCCGGGCGGTTACGACTATGGACAAATACGGTGCATCACTCACGACGCCTCCTCCGAAGCACTTCCGCTGGGCGGCCATGGCAAATACACTTTGTCCGGAAAGCGCATCCCCCGGGGCGCTGCAATCATGTTGTCGCTGTGCGCCGCTGAAGGCGCAGGCAGGCCGGAATAGGGGTCGAATATATATAATTCGTAGTCCAGCGTCCGCAAATAGTCCAGCAGTTGCTCGCGGCCGGCGCCTTGTTGGCGCAACATGCGGTCGGATACCTCAAGAAGCAGCACGGGACGATAGCGCCGAAGGGTTTCTGTTGCGCCCTGGAGCAATTTTAGTTCTGCTCCCTCGACATCGATCTTGATGAAATCCAAACGCGGCAGCGGATTTTCTTTCACGACATCATCCAGCCGTGTCACCTGGATTAATTCCTTGGCGCCGGCTTCCACTTCGTGATCGAGCCGGCCCAGGGTATTGAGGCCTTCGTGCCCATACCCGCCGACCGTCATTTCCGCCGTACCAGTTTGGTTGGACAAAGCCACTGGAAACACGCGGACCTTCAAATTGTTCAGATCCAAGTTGCGCGCCAACCGGAAAAGCTCCCGTTGACTAGGATCAAACGCCCAAACGGCGGCCCCGCCCAGACGTTCGGCCGCAAACACGCTGTAGATGCCCTCATTCGCCCCGGCATCCAAGAAGGTCATACCGGGCTCAAGATAACGATCGAGGAAAGCGAATTCGTTGGGGTCGATACAACCGGCAATGTAGATTTGCCGGCTGGTGTCGTTCCCCAGGTAGAGGTGAAGACGCGTTTGATGGTGCCAGCCGAGGATCATGGGCGCTTCGAGTTCCCGGTCGTTAAAAAACTGCCATAATCGCTGGCGCAGCCGGAAAGCCATATCCGGATTCATCCAGTCCATGTCAAAACGCCACTTGGGATACGGCACCAGAGGGCGCAGGACAGCTAAGGACTGAGCGAGTTGAATCACCTCCCCTTCCGGCATTGCCTCCAGACGGCCGGAGTCAATCGGGAAATGATACAAAGGCTTGCGCAGCGCAATTTCGGCCGCATCCGCAATGGTCTCGATCTTCGCGGCCATGTCGGAGGTGGCCGCGATAACTTTGAAGCGCAGTTCCCCGATCTCGCAGGAATTCTCGCGAAGCCGTTCCGACAATCCGCGGATTGTATCGCCAAGCTGAATCAGACTATTGGTCACATCTTCCAGCCGGAACCCGGTCTCTTCGCGATTGCGGCCGATTTGGGCCTCCAGGCGGCCGGCCGCGATCTGAAGCTGCTGGAGATTTTCACGGTGTTGCTCACTTTGCTGCCCTCGGCTATCCGCAAGTTGCCGCTCGAGCGCCCTGGACAGTAGCCAAGCCCTGCGAGCGAAGAAGACGCCCGCCAGGGCGATGGCCGCCAGTGCGAGGACCGCGGAAATAAGGACGATGCTCACGAAATACAACTGTACATTGTCGGACCTTCGGGTCGCAGCCCCGGGTCACAGTCCCGGCGCGGGGTGAGTGAACTTGGCTAAAATAAGCTTTCATCATGAAAAACGAACTCGCCGTGATCACCGGGGCTGGAGGTTTTATCGGCGGAAGCCTGGTGGCCGATTTTCGCAAACAGGGCTACCGGAAGATTCGCGCCGTGGACCTGAAGCCGCTGGAGGAGTGGTACCAGCGCTTTGACGATGTCGAGAATCTGGCGCTGGACCTCAACCTCAAAGAAAATTGCGATCGGGCCGCGCGCGGAGCCTACCAGATTTACAACTTCGCCGCCAACATGGGCGGCATGGGATTCATAGAACACAACAAGGCGTTGTGCATGCTCTCGGTGCTGATCAACACGCAAATGCTGCAAGCAGCGCAACAGTACGGAACGCAGAAATTTTTCTATTCTTCTTCCGCGTGTGTTTACAACGGCGACAAGCAGCGCGACACCAACTGCCCCGGGCTCAAGGAAGAGGACGCTTATCCCGCCCTGGCCGAGGATGGTTACGGTTGGGAAAAGCTGTTCAGCGAGCGCATGTGCCGCCATTTCCGGGAAGATTACGGACTCCACACCCGCGTGGCTCGCTTTCACAATGTCTACGGCCCCCATGGCACCTGGTACGGCGGCCGGGAGAAGGCGCCGGCGGCCATCTGCCGCAAAGTGATCGAGGCCAAAGTTTCGGGCAAGAACGAGATCGAGATTTGGGGGAACGGCCACCAAACCCGCAGCTTCATGTACATCGACGATTGCCTGGAAGGTGTTGAGAAGATCATGAACTCCGGCATCCTGGAGCCGCTCAACCTGGGATCGGCCGAGATGGTTTCCATCAATCAACTGGTGGATATGGTGGAGGAAATTGCGGGCATCCGGCTAAAACGAAATTACAATCTGGAGGCGCCCAAAGGCGTGAACGGCCGCAGCAGCGACAACACCTTGATTCAGAAATATCTGAAATGGGAACCCAGCACTCCGCTGCGCGCAGGACTGGAGAAAACTTACGCCTGGATCTTCGACCAGTACCGGGCACGCGAAAGCGGCTCTGGGAGCTTTATCAAAGAAGCAGTGCCGGCATGAGACTAGCGCTGTACCTTGTAGAATTGGAGCGTCGTAGGCACCACCCGTTTTATGTGGAACGGTGACTATTGGTTCGTGATCCGGAGCCTGGTAGCGAAAGACTTTAAAATTCGCTACCGGAATATGTCGCTGGGCGTATTGTGGTCCCTGCTGAATCCGCTCATCATGATGACGGTGATGACCTTCATTACTACACAGATTTTTTCGAATTCCAGCGTGCGAAGCTACCCCCTGGCAGTTTTGTGCGGGTTGGTCCCGTTCAATTTTTTCTCGCTGGCCTGGTTGACCGGAACCGGGTCGTTGCTGGAGAACGCAGCGCTCATCAAGCGTGTGCCGGTGCCCCGGCAGATCTTTCCCATCGCCAGCGTACTCTCGAACTGCATGCACCTGCTGATTCAGATCAGCTTGCTGTTAACCGGAGTCCTGATATTCGGACGCGGCGTCAACGTGTACTGGTTGTGGTTGCCGGTAATTTGGGCGCTGGAGATTGTTTTCGTCCTGGGCCTGGCGCTGACTTTTTCCGCCATCAACGTGTATGTGCGCGACACACGCTACGTAGTGGAGTCGGCGACTACTATCCTGTTCTGGCTGGTGCCGATCTTTTATTCCTTCTCGCAAATTCCGCCTCGGTATCGAACGGTGTACGAGTTCAATCCGGTGGCTGCGCTGGTGATGATGATGCGCACCATTTTACTGGAAGGCAAGGCGCCGGTTACCTCCACGCTGCGGAATCTCATTTTCGTATCGTTCTTCACTTTCGTGGGCGGCTGGTTCTTATTCCGAAAGCTGAAGGAACGATTCTACGAGTATCTGTAGCGCACCATGGCTCTGATCGAATTCCAGAATGTATCGAAATGGTTTCCGCACAGCACCGGGCGCGCGTTACTGCGCACCCACATAGCGCACTGGTTTGGGGCCGAGCGCAAAGAGGACTTCGTGGCGTTGAAGAACATCTCGTTTCAACTCGAGCCGGGCGAGAGTTTGGCGATTGTGGGCAGCAATGGGGCGGGAAAAAGTACGCTGCTGAGCCTGGCTGCCGGCCTGGCCAGGCCCAACGCGGGACGCGTGATCGTCAACGGGAACTTAGCCGCGCTGCTGGAGCTCGGCTCCGGTTTCCACCCCGATCTTACTGGGGCGGAAAACCTGCTGCTGAATTCTGCGCTGCTGGGACGCAGCCGCAGGCAAACGCTGGTGTTGGCCGAAAAGATTATTGACTTCTCGGGTATTCGGGACTTCATTGACGAGCCGCTACGCACCTACTCATCCGGCATGGTGATGCGGCTGGCATTTTCCATAGCGATTCATACCGAACCGGACATCCTGCTGCTGGACGAAGTGCTGGCGGTGGGCGACTCCGGCTTCCAAGCCAAGTGCCGCGAGACGTTGCTGGATTTTCAGCGCGCCGGCAAATCCATTTTGTTCGTTTCGCACTCCGCCGGCCAAGTCCGCGAAATGTGCGAGCGCGCTATCTGGCTGGATCACGGCGAGCTGATGATGGAAGGCGATGCTCCAAGCGTTCTGGATTCCTACAGCGGAGGCCTGGCGCTCAAGCAACAAGCGGGCGACCAAGCCACCTAGGTGCGTCCTCAAAACCGAGCCGCGACGGCAACGGGGCGTGTGCAGATCGCAAGACCGGTCCAGTACTGGTAGCGCTCCGCTTAAGACATTGACGGCGTTTTCATCACTTTTGGTGGGCCGCAGCCCATGGTCTTTCTTGCATCTTGAATCCCTGTGTGATAAAAGTAGGTCCATCCGGAACCTCACCAGTAGCGCGGCACTGCCACTCACGCCAACGGCGCCCAAGGCGAACTCGCTTGGCCGGACGCTGGCGGGATGGTTGCAGGCCAGGCACATGGCTCATCTCGGCATCGCCAACACGATGCGTCTGGCTCGCGTCACCAACCGGGCGAAGTTCTACCGGCAGGATCGCCGGCGCCGGGAGTTATATCGGAACGAATTGCCGGCACTCCTTGAAGAAAACGGAGCGCCCACACGTCCAACACTTCTGATAAACGACGGGTGGGTGGTGGATTCGTCTCTTTCGTTGCCGCACCTCGGACGTCTTCTGGAGGAATCGGAAAAAATAATTGCCGAACGCTCCGGCATCCGGCCTTCCTTGAATGATCCGTATCGGAGCTATTTTCAGGATGTCTGGAAAGACGAGGATTGTGAGAAGTACCCGTCCGTGCTGGATTTCGCCACGTCGAGCGATCTGGTGGCCACCGTGGCCGACCATCTGAAATGCATCCCGGCGCTTTCCACCACGCTGCCTCAGGGAATCCGCTTTGTTGAATCGAATGCAGCCTATGACGTCCAGCCGGACAAACCGAAAGACAGCCAGCTTTACCACATCGATTACTATTCTCGACCCAATGTCTATGTGCTTGTGCTGCTGCGAGACACAACGCCCGAAAACGGGCCATGGACATTCCTGCCCGAGTCTGCCTCAAAAAAGGCGGCGAAGGCCTTGGGGTATTGGGGCCGGCAGAGAGGCTACCGCCTCAGCGACGAGGAAGTTTACTCCGTGGCGGATCGCAAAGACGTCATGGAATTCTGTTATCCGCGCGGCACTGTACTGTTCACCGATTCCTCGGCTTGCTTCCATTACGGCAGCCGCAATTCCATCAAGCCGCGATTCCAGCTCATGATCGGCTACTCAGGCGTCTGCCGGACGGACTTCAGCGAGGCCATTCTGCAGCCCAAGGTTTATCCGATCCGATCCAGCGATTCCCGTTTGAGAAAAATGGTTCTCAGCAAAAACATACTGTTGTAGTAAGGCAATGTGGGGCGGGCAATCCGCGCTGGGAACTTCGCCGACACTTCGCCGCGCGAACTGGGAGCCGCGCGGCGGCAGGAAATTGACCAGCGAACGGTGAAGATCAAGATCGATCGGGAATTTCTGGCGCGCTGCTGAGCGGTACACTGAATTCCGTGCGCACCATCATCGAGCCGTTTCGCATTAAAAGCGTCGAGCCGCTCCGCCACACCACGCCGGAACAGCGGGAGCAGATCCTGCAAGCCGCCGGTTACAACCTGTTCCAGGTTCGCTCGAACGATATCCTGATCGATCTGCTGACGGATTCCGGCACCAGCGCGATGTCCACAGAACAATGGGCGGCTATGATGCGCGGCGACGAGTCTTATGCCGGGAGCCCGAGTTTCTACCGGTTCGAGCACGCGGTCCGCGAGCTCACCGGATTCAAGCATGTGATTCCAACTCACCAGGGCCGTGCCGCCGAGCGTATTCTGTTTTCGATCCTGTGCAAGCCAGGACAGACGGTTCCCAACAACACGCACTTCGACACCACGCGCGCCAATGTGGAATACAACGGAGCGCGGGCGTTGGATCTGCCGTGTCCGGCCGCCCGCGACACGCAAGCCCGGCTGCCGTTTAAAGGCAATCTGGATGTGGAGGCCCTGGAGAAATTGCTGGATGTCGAAGGTCCGGCGAAGATTCCGCTGGTGATGATCACCGTCACCAACAATTCTGGCGGCGGCCAGCCGGTGTCGATGGCCAACATCGAAGCCGTTCGCAAGATCGCAACGCGCTATGGCGTGCCGCTGTATCTGGATGCCTGCCGGTTCGCCGAGAACGCGTGGTTCATCAAGCGGGACGAGCCGGGCTACGCTGAGATGTCGCCGCGCGAGATCGCGCAAAAGATGTTTTCGCTCGCCGACGGTTGTACGTTTTCCGCCAAGAAGGACGCTTTCGCCAACATCGGCGGATTTCTTTGCACCAACGACAGCACGCTGGCCGAGCAGCAGAAGAACCTGTTAATCCTCACGGAAGGGTTTCCCACTTATGGCGGCCTGGCGGGGCGCGATCTGGAAGCGATCGCGGTGGGACTGGAAGAAGTGTTGCAACCCGAGTATCTGGAGTATCGCATCGCATCCACCGCTTATCTCGGGCGGCACATTGCCGATCATGGTGTGCCGATTGTGGAGCCGCCTGGCGGCCACGCCATCTACATCGATGCCGGCCGCATGCTGCCGCATATTCCGCGCGAGCAATTCCCGGGTCAAGCGCTGGCGGTTGAGATGTACCGGCACGCCGGTGTGCGTTCGGTAGAAATCGGGTCGGTGATGTTTGGCGCGGATGCGCGGCATGAGCTGCTGCGCCTGGCGATCCCTCGACGGGTCTACACGCAAAGCCATGTGGATTATCTGGTGGAGGCAATTCTCGAAGTGAACCAGCGGAAGGATAAGATTCGCGGGTTCGAGATCGTGTCGCAGCCGCAATTTCTGAGGCACTTCACGGCGAGGTTCCGTCCGGTCTAACGCTCGCTTGAAGACGTTGGTCCGTGATTGAAAAACAAAGGCACCGACTCCCTCACGGTCGCGGCTCGGCAAGGGGAACCTCATTCCGAGCCGCGAGGGTAAGCGACCGGTGATTTGGTTTTTCAAGCGTCTTCATCACCTTTGGTGGGCCAGCAGGGCCATGGTCACTGGTTGCGGTTCGCACTCAAACCAGCACTTCAGCTACGATTCCAATATGAGCACAGGGCGAGAGATCCGCTGCTTCGACTACGTCAATCATCCTTATGAGCAGGTGCGCGAGGCATTAACTAAGGACGCGCCGACGGTGTTCCAGGCCGCCACGAAAGCAGCCGCTTCGCGCGCGCAATCCGTCGCCTCGGAACTGCGCGTCAATATCGGCGGGATTGGGGTAGCCACCGATATCACTATTTCTGTCCAGAAGGTCGAACAGATTACTTCCGAAACGATGGGGACCCCGGGAACCCGATTGCAGCTTCAATGGGCAGCGGCGAATATGCCTGGCCTGTTCCCATTCATGCGGGCAGAGCTCGACATTTATCCATTGACTGCCACTGAAACGCAGTTGGATTTCTTCGGTGTGTACGAAGCGCCGCTGGGCTCGGCCGGAAAAGCCCTGAACGCGATGCTGGGTCACCGTATCGCGGAGGTTTCGGTTCATCGCTTCGTAAACGAAGTCGCGGAATACCTGCGAACCGAATTGGGAAAGCCGTAAGCATCGCACGGCGTGACTGCCCGACGCGTCCCGCTAGAATTGATATATGCTCAAGCCCACCATCTTCCGCGAAAACGACATCCGCGGGATCGCGGATTCGGAACTTTTGAGCGGCGACATCGAAATGCTGGGACGAGGATTGGGCACCTACCTACGGCGGCGCAGCGGCGGCACAAAGATCAACGTTGGCCGCGATTGCCGACTCAGTTCGGACAGACTGCGCGATGCGTTGGTGAAAGGCATGCTCGACATCGGCGCCGACGTCACTGATATCGGGGTAGTGCCCACGCCGGTGCTTTATTATTCGGCGCAACACTGGAACGCAGGCGGCGCCGTCATGATCACCGGCAGTCATAATCCGCCGGAATACAATGGGTTCAAAACCGTTTGTGGTTCCGACACACTGCATGGTGAAGCCATCCAGGAGGTGTGGCGTCTGATCGAGAAAAAAGACTTCGAACAGGGCGCGGGGAAGCTCACGCTCCTGGACGCGACAGCCCCCTACGTGGATGAAGTTGCCTCGCAGTTCCACTTCAATCGCCGGATTAAAATTGTCGCCGATGCCGGCAACGGAACCGCGGGACCGGTGATGCATCGCGTCTTTGAAAAGCTCAACGTCGATGTTACCGAGCTGTTCTTCGACATGGATGGAACGTTTCCCAATCATCATCCGGATCCCACACTGCCCGCAAATCTGCGGAGCCTGATTGAGAAAGTAGGGGATACCGGCGCGGAACTTGGCATCGCCTTCGATGGCGACTCGGACCGGATCGGAGCCGTCGACGAAAAAGGCAACGTCATCTACGGCGATTACTTGTTGCTGATTTACGCGCGTGAGGTGCTCAGCCGCAAGCCGGGCGCCACGTTCATCGGTGAGGTCAAATGCTCGCAGTTGATGTACGACGAGATCAACAAGCTGGGCGGCCGCGCCATAATGTATAAAACCGGCCATTCGTTGATCAAAGCCAAAATGAAGGAAGAACATGCCGAGCTCGCCGGGGAGATGTCCGGCCACATGTTCTTTGCCGACCGCTATCACGGCTACGACGACGCCCTCTATGCTGCGTGCCGGCTGATCGAGATTGTGGCGCAATCCGGCCGCCCGCTTTCGGCGCAAATGGATGGATTGCCGCGCATGGTATCCACGCCCGAGATCCGAGTGGAATG
>Ga0302326_10024552_pt1 | contig 12248 bp, 6 predicted proteins | sample Palsa_T0_3_FD_202264 | JGI IMG/M metagenome (GOLD analysis project Ga0302326, IMG submission 202264) | Peat permafrost microbial communities from Stordalen Mire near Abisko, Sweden - Palsa_T0_3 | ecosystem: Environmental > Terrestrial > Soil > Palsa > Peat permafrost | place: Sweden: Abisko...
GATCCTCCAATTCATCGAGAGGCAGGCCCTTGAACGTCAGTGCTGCCGGCCCACTGGTCGGCACGGCGTATGGGTCGTCGCACGAGTCTGCCAGCTCCGGCAAGCTCTCGTACTCGCGTCCGAGCGTGGTGAAGCGATAACGGCACTCGCTGATCTCGCGGTCACGAAGTTGTTCGCGCTCACGGCGCGTCCGCCGAACGCCGGCAATGAGTACCTGGCGATAGCGAACCGACTCCGGATCGGACAGGCGAAACACCCGCGTACGTCTGAAGTGGGAAGCGAGGATCTGCGCGCAGTCGGTTGCGCGCTCGGCCGGAATCACCAACAGAAGTACCCCACCGGAGATCAGCCACCGGAAGATGTGATTCAAGAACACCGCCTCAAGTCGTTCCCGAGCGGCACCTGCGAGCGCCCAGTCGTATGGAGGATTGCAAAAGCAGAGCGAGAACGACTCGACAGCGCAATGGGTTTCCAGACAGTTTCCCTGAACAATCTTGGTCAGTGAGGGCCCGGCTTGTTCCGCGCGATAGGCATCCAATTCAATTCCGTAGCGTCTTGCGCTGGAATCCCCGGTAATCGCAGCGAACGCCGCGCCGTCCCCGACGCAAGGATCCAAGGCCGAAAACTGCTCGGCAGGGAAGCGCAAGAAATTCCGGATTCTTTCCGCTTCTTTGCGCGGCAGGGGGTAGTAGTTGCAGCGAACTTTGGCGTTGAGGCGGGACACGCGAAAACTCCTCTCGTTTGATTCTTGGGTTGTGACTGGACAAGTGAAATAAACCGATATACGTTGACGCGGTGGCCGGCTAGAATGTCGTCGTTGGCACCCATTGGGGCATTGGATCCGTCCGCAGTTAAGCTGGGCGAAGACCCGTGCACTGGCCGCCGGCGTCACGCAGGCTACGCGCCAGCCTTGGGAGTACGCCGCTTTTCGTGAGGGACACAGATCCGGCCACGAACCCGGCCGAGGCGAATTACCTCTTCTGGCGAGCCGCGATACTTCCAATGCCGAGCGCACCCAAAAGTGCAAAGCGCAGGCGATGCGGTGGGTAACGCCAGCCTCCGAAGAACGAGAGCCTAAAACTGATCTTTGCAAAATCGCTGCCAGTCCGTTTGTACTCGGCCGCTCTCATCCATCCACGGGAAATCGGGGATGTGGGAATAGGCTTGCACGTCAGTTCTGAGCAGCATCATCGTGTTCATGCCGACGAAGTAGTTGAAGTTCATCGCTGGGCGCATGACGCGCACCAAGGTGCCGGTTAGGAGGACATGGCGGCTGACGGGATACATCACCAGTTCCGCGTTCGCGAACCCTACCATCTGGCCGCGCTCGCCCTCCAGCACTACCGGATTGTCAGAGGCGATCAGGCGCCCTCCCCGGCTGATAGACGTTCCCCAATATCGGCGCCGCAGGCATTCAACGATCCCATCAACGCCCGAAAACGCTCTCTGCAAATACCAATCCGTCTCTGCGCTGATGCTGTATTCACCGGATTCAAAGAACCGCTTCATCCCCTCGTAGTCGGCACCGGGAGCGTCCGGGTCCATTCCGGCCTCCATGAGTGCCGCGCGCCACGTCTCTGGCGTGCGCAGTTCTTGCGTCATCTTCTCTCGCGTTATCCGCTCCAGCACGTCCAGCACGAACGGGCGAGAGCTCGGCACCCGGACCCACTGATACGCGATGAAGTGCAGAAGCAGGTCCAGTTCGTCGTCTCTGGGAGGCCTGCGCTCCGTGTCCAGACCTCGCAGGACGGGTGCAACCATCCCCTCCAGCTGCGAGAAAAAGCGCTCTACCGCCACCGGGTCCGGGGCCGGATCCGCGAGCCTATAAAAATCCCGCATATGTCCCGCATTTGTCGGGGTCGTCGACCATTGCCGCTGCCGTGAGAAGTCCGTGACCCATAGCCTGCCATCGCTCTCGCCGGTTTCCGTAAAACCGGCCAGCCAGCATTGCGGTACGTAGTGATGTCTTCGCGGCTCGGCTTCTTGCCGGATCGGTGGCACCATTCAGCCATTATCGAATCTTGCGCGGGGCGTGACGTTAGCCGCCCACATCTTACGCATCAGTCTGCTAAACTCGCGTGGTTCCATGTGCAAAGTCAAGGTCGCGATCGACACCAGCACTTTACGAAGCGATGCGAGGCTCTCCAGCGGGCCGATGGAGGCATTGGCTCGTTTCGCCGAGAAGGGGCACGTCGAAATCCTGATTCCGTTTGTGGTCGTCGGGGAATTCAACTCCAAGCCGTCGGCGAAGATCGAATCGCTGGAGGAGTTGCACAAGACGCTCAAAAAGCTGAAACACAACGTCCCGAGCGATCTCCACGTCACCATTGCCGAGTTCGAGACGCGCATCGCGGAAGAATTCGACCGGCTCGAAGCCGTGTCGAAGCAGCGATTCACCGAGTGGCAGAAGCGGACGCGAGCAAAGATCGTGCAACCTGCCGCCGATCATGCGGCCAGGGTCTTGGACAAATATTTCGCCGGCACGCTTCCCTTCGGCTCCGTCAAAGCCAGGACGGATATCCCGGACGCCTTCATCGTCGAAACCATCCTCGACCTCGCCGCAGAAGGCCAACTCTTTGCCGTTGCCGATGATGGCCGGGTAGCGGAGGCGCTCAAGAAGATCCCAGAGATCACGGTATTCAAGAGCATCAAGGGCCTGCTGGAATCAGATGAGTTTGAAGAGGCGCTGGCCGATATCGGTGTTGACACCGAAACCCAGTACGAGAAGGCCAACATCGATAAGGTCGTTATGGAATTCCTGGGGGATCACGCCCGTTTCCAACGCTCTATGGAGCATGACGTTGCCAGCCTGGTTGCCGGGAAAACACTCGACTACCGCAATCCGCACTACGACGAAAAAGAAGGCCCGGACGAGATCTATATCGATTCCGTGGAGGAAGTCTCCGCCTGGACCTTCGATGGCACTAGCGATTATCTCGGCGAGGGCGTGATCCTGGTAAATTTTGAGGCCCGAGTCGAAGTCTCCGCGGACGACCCGATGGGCGGCCCCTGGTACGACGAGGAGGGAAATCTGGATTCTTCCCGAATGGTAACCATTTCGGGAGCGGTTTCCATCAGCGTCGATCCGGTCGATCTTCTGCAGAACCCCATCAACACCTCCGGTCAGGAATTGCTCAAGGCCGCCACAGTCAGTATCGACGAGCTTGACGACATTTCACTGGTCGCTCGGTCCTACTAGCTCCGCCCTCGATCTTCCGCCCTTCCTCTCCCGCTCGACGCGCTCCAGCACTGGCGTTCTTCCTCGAGGTCCGCTTTTTCGCGCGATCTCCGGTAATCCCGCCAGATGGTTTCGAGCCCCCGATATCAGCACCCAGAGCGGCTATCATCAGGTATCGTTGTTCCGGACTCTTTATGTGTTCCCCAAGCGCCGCGCAGGCTGTAAGGCCCACAGCATACTTGATGCCGCCCAGCCCCTACCACCAGCGGCAACGATATGGTTCAAAACGGCAAGCTTATGGGTTTTGTCACATGGGTGCGACTTGAAACATGGAGTGAAAGCCACTGTATGCTTCCATTCCTGATGTGGCGATCGGCGTCGCATGGGTGCAGAGCCTCGAATCAGTTGAGTGCAATGCTTGGTGCGGCAACCTTGCGGAAACTCATCCGACGCCGCTTGCATATCGCTCGAACACGAGTTCGGGCCCCCGCTAATTCGTTGACGTGGGGTTCGGAGTGGGGTCTGCCCAGCTCCGACGCCGCGACAAAGCCGGTAAAATATGTTCTTTACCGGGTGCATCGAGAATAGTTCACCTTCGCTGGACGGGGGTCTGTTACGTAGCCATGCCACGTTTTCGTGCCGACAACTCTTCGCCAACGCCACGCACAGAACCCTCCGGCTCCACAGGTGACTGTATATCGATTGAGAACTGCGCGAGGAGCGATTTCGCTTTGTCTCGTCCGCTTCATACCGGTTCTTTTGAAAATTACGGCAACAATTCAAGGTGTAGTGAACTGGGACTTTTCGTCAGCCAAAACTCTAATGACTTGGTCCGAACTTCGAGATGTGCGATCACTCGGCAGAATGATGCGGCCAAGGACGACACGGTCCATTTTTACCGGCTTCGAGGTAGAAAATGAGCACGAAGAGCCAAGTTCTTCTCCATTTGACAGATCTTCATTTCGGTTGCGACACCAGCGCCAATCAGGTGGCGGCACGCGCTCTCGCACTGCGCGGGTTAGTCGCAGTTGTAAAGGAACTGGAGCGAGATTGGACGCCAACAGTCATCTCCATCAGCGGCGATCTCGGCTGGAAGGGCCAGCGCAGCGACTACGTATCCGCCGGAGAGTGGTTGACCAAACTACTTGCCGCGCTCAAGCTATCGTCGGACCGCGTATCTCTGTGTCCAGGGAATCATGACATCGACCGGTCCATTTCCCGAAGGTACGCTCGACCCAAGAACGGTATCGAGGCGGACCGGATCTTGGCCGTTCCCGTCACCGCAATCTATGAAGAGGCCTTCGGCGAGTTCACATCCTTTGCGAAATCGTTCGGAATTCCTCCTTACCGGTTTGGGGACCAGGAGTCTTATCTCATTGGACAGCGCTCGATTGATGGTGTTTCGCTCTGCGCTTTGAACTCCGCATGGTTCTGCCAAGGCGACGATGATCAGAACAGTCTGTGGATCGGTCGGCCGCACATTGACGTGCTGGAACACCATGGGCAACTCGTTGCTCCTGCCGAAATGGACCATCGAATGCCCACGGTGCTCTTGATGCATCATCCAAAAGAGTGGTTTCACGACGAGGACATTCACGCTCGTCCGGGACGCCCGAACACGTTCGATCTGATTGCCCGGAGGTGTCACTTGTTGCTAACCGGTCACGCTCATGGTGAAAGTCGCCGAGCAGATCGGTATGCGGAGTCTGCGTACCACATCAATGGCGGTGCAACCTACGCCGGCGCTGACTACCAGAACGGGTTTACGATCATTCGAGTAGAGGAAGACCGATTCGTCTATCGCACGTTCGAATATGATCCAAGGTCATCTGATCGGGAGTGGCGTCAGACAATCGAAGCCAGCCCGCTTCCATTTCGAAAGTCGCCACAACCACAAGCGATCCTTACCTCCGGCGTTGGCGGGCAGGATCTTAATGGGTACCGCGCTGCTTCTGCGGCGACCTCTCAGAGAGTCGTCGATGCGAAGTCGCGGGCGCTCAGGCCTTGGGGAGCGCTGCCCAAAACCTTGCCTCTTCAGGTTCTCCTTCAGACTGCGGGCGCGCGTCCAAGGTTCAATCCCTTTGGTCAGCTTGAGCCGGAGAAAACCATAGTCTCCGATCCATTCCTCCAAGCAACCCGGACGGCGCGCAGGTCTTTTTTGCTGGGCGACCTCGGGTCGGGCAAGAGTACAATTGCGGCCGGATTTGTTGCCGATTATCAGGGCGCAACTGCGCGATCATTGGCCATCTACGCCCCGGCGAAATCGATTCAGACAGGACCGGATCCGACCGTCCCGTGGAAAACCGTCACTGATTTCCTTGACGCCCTTTCTTCCTATTTCAATGGCGAGATCTCCCCGAAAGGACCTGCTGTCAAACTGGAACCCCTTCTTGAGTCCAGTGTAGAAATCGCACTGATCGTTGACGGGCTAGATGAAGTGCAACGTAGCGTGGCCCAATCAATCGTTCATCACCTGGCCTCTATCGTCGATCACTGGCCGACGACACAGGTGATTGCCACGGGGCGTCCAGTCGAACTCGCGGGCGTGGACTACGCCCGATGGCAAGTGTGCGTTCCTGAATCCCTTACGGATGGTGAGCGGTTAAAGTTCTTCGTTGAAGAGGCCCTAGCCGACGGTACAGATGCCGCCAATGCGGAGATCCTTGCGGCTTCGGCGCTCGACAAGCTCCGCGCTAGCCCGGACCTTCACGCTCTCGCCAGCACGCCTTTGTTTTGCCGACTGCTCTTCAGACAGCTCGGTCGAGATTCCAACGACCGATCATCGACGCTCGGCGACCTTCTATTCAATCTGATTCGGCAAAGACTTGCTGAGTGGGCGAAGCAAGATTTCAAGGCGAGCTCGACGCCGCTCTTTGATTCCATATATCCCGAAGCGGATTCTCGTGCAACTTTGCTGTCTCAGCTTGCACTGAAACTACACTCGCGCGCGACCGTGAAAATCGAGGAGGCGCGCCATCATCTCGAATCCCTAATGCCAACGGCGGCGACGGTGAGCAAGCCCACGCTCATCGACGAGGCGCTCAGGAGCTTCGAGAATTCGGGCTTGGTCATTGTGAATGCTGAGTTTCAGTTTCCGTTACGTCCCTTCGAGGAATTCTGTTGCGGATATGCGCATGCGGTCGCCGCCCGAACTGATGTGCGGCAATTGATGCCGACGGACCCAAAAGAATGGCGAATTGCTTCTTTCGCTGCGACCATGGCTCGAAGACTCGGGCTGCTGGATTCCGTCAGAGACGTGATCCTCGCATATATCCGACAGTTGCTTCAACCGACAAGAAACGTTCCCGCTGCCGCTTATGTAGTAAGTGAGTCTCAGGACGAGGTCATCGCCACACGCTATATCGACGAATTGAAAGCACTGGGCCATCGCCCTCTGTGGTTCTCCTTTAGTTCTCCGGACTGGAAACAATCGGCTCAGGTAATCGCCGAAAGCCTTGCTCTCGCGGGCGAGGTTGGGTTTGAGTGGTTCTTCCGCGAGTATCTCGACCCACGATATCCATTTGTGTTCGCCGGCAGCAAGCTGACCGACGAAGTCTTTGAGCAGTGGGCGGCAATTCGGTTCGGACGTTTATCGTCGACGCAAAAGGTTCAACTCAGCTCTTTGGTGCGTCTTCATATGGCCGCGGCGTCCCACCAAGTTATTAGCATCGTTCCTCTGCTCGCCATCCTAACGCCGGAAGCGTTTAGCCTCAATGAGCGACTTTGGTTTTGTGCGCGCTTGATGGACAAGCCTGAATTTCGGTTGGTGGCGGAGCAACAGCTTCAGGAAGCCATCCGGGCCGGAGAAAAGGATCTCGTCCGAAACGTGCTAATCGAGGCTGCTTCGTCGGGATACGAGTATGCGCCGACAGCCGCCCTGCTACATTTGTCAGTCTTTGAAGAACGACCGCCCGTTGAATTGGTGCGCGGCATATTGAGAGCGGATAGGGGGCGAGCGGCGCGAAACGGAACAGAGATGGGCGCGCAGATGCTGGCCAATTTGCTGGGAGCCGAAGCTCTACAGCGCTTTCTTCGATGGTTTCTCTTCGATCCCGATACGATGCTCGCTGCCGGTGCGGCAATTGAGCTCTACCAATTAGGTGAGCGGCGACTTCTCCTTCTTGGACCAGCCCTCCTGCGAGCGCTCCACGACGGGGGTTACGTTCAACGTGCTGAAGAGATCTTGGTAGTCCTCGTAGCCAACGCCGGAGGAGACGGCGCTCGTTGGATCGCATATCACATCTCACAGCATTCGACCGAGCTCCACGGTGCTCACTCCGGCTGGTGGCGCATCCTTTTCAAGGTGATACACAGCGTTGGCGCCGAAGCGCCCCAGCTCCTGGCTCGATGTATGGGAGCGATCGGGGAATTCCTGCTGGCTCGTCACCCGGAAGTGCGCCAGGGCTTCCGTGAGCTGCTGATCGGACCGAATGCAGCCGCATTTCGCGGGGCGATGCATGACCGCCTCGGCGACGCTGATCCTGCCGTTCGGCACGGAGCCGCGATGGTCCTGGTTACATCCGATCCATCCACCGAGGCACGGGCCCTTGAGGAGGTAGTCCGGTCAAAGGCGCGCCAGCGTTATGGTTGGCACGAATGGGAACGATTCTGCCTGAGCTTGAAATTCGGTCCGCCGGTCGTCTCGCACCTCGAATCGCGGCTCGGCGCTTTTACACTAGAATCTGATGTATTTGCATTGGCGATTCTTTATCGAAATGGGGTCGAGCTCGACGATTCACAATTCGAGCGTCTCATTTTCGGTGAACTCAGATGGGTAATCGGAATCGATGAGCCAAGCGAGGCGACACAGTCTCGACGCAGTTTGGGTGTATTGCTCAAGATTGCCGAAGGAGGGCCGGATCCGATGGTGATTCCGGCCGCCAACAAGTTGCTTGAGCGCTTTGGTCCCGACCTCACACCAGAACAGCACGCAAGGCTCGTTGCCCTAACGCTGGATACGTCGAACTGGCGCACACCAGATTTTCAAATTGAGCTCCTTAAAATGAAGCAGGATGCTGCCTATGCCGAGTTGATCAAGAGCACATCCCTGCGCTTGGTCAGTCAGGGGTATCAGAGGCCTCTCCTTGAGCTGTTGCACCAAGCGGAATCGGAACCGACCATTTGGGAAACGATTGTCTGGAATGAACTGTGCACCGGTTCTATCGGTCATGACGCTGAAAAGCATGGGCAATCGATTCTCGATCTGGTTCGGGACCTGCCTGAGCAACGAAACGCTGTCGGATGGGCTTCTAGAAAGTTCCTGTTCGATCCGCGCCTTCAGCAGCCGCAGACGCAAGACGCTATTACGTGGCTCGCGCTTCTTGCTCACGAAGCAGGCCAACTATCTCAGAGTGAAACCGAGCAGGTCATAGTTCGGCATTCCCCCATTAGCGCGTCGGCGATGGTCCCTTTGCTTGCAAGGCTGGGTCACGTACCGACAAATCTCAGGCCAAGGCATTCCGTCGGCATGCCCGGGGCGCGGTCTCACATCGGACAGCCGCCAGTTGTGCGTCCACCTTTGGATACCTTCATGGAGTTTGCAAGACCGTCTGACACGCTTCATCCCGAGCTTTGCCGAAGCACGGAAGAGTCCTTCTTCAGTGATCCTCTAACCAAGGAACAGATCGACCTTCTTGTGCAGCAGAGTAAGAACGGCACCTTAATCGCCGGAAGCCTGGCCGTCGCGTACGGCGAATTGCCAGATCCCACGTGGGCCACCGCAATTCTCGGTTACCGGCAGGCAAGACCGATTCCCCAAGATCAGTGTCATTCAAGGCTCGTTGAGATTTGGCGCATCGCATTAGGCTTGGGTCAACGCGACCCAGAATGGCGATCCCGTTACATCACGGAGCTGAATCGCACCCTCTCCGCCGAGTCAGGTAACGTCTCTGCTGTCGCCTCAGAGCTGCTGGCGAGTCAGGGCTGGCTCAATTCCGAGCAGCTCAGCATTGCACTTCGGCAGCTCACACAGGATATTTTCGACGACCATCGCCTCAGCGCTCGTTTGTCGGACTGGCTGTCGGGGCAGGTTCCGGACGCGATCGGTTTGTCGTTAGCAGGACCTATTGAGCAGGGGCTCGCGACGTTGGACGGCCAACCATGGGATTCCGATAGAAGCCATCCAAGGGATGCTGGCCCCTATTTGCTAATTCCCCTTCTGCGTTGGAAACTCTCAGGGCAAACCGATGATCGAAGCAAACGTGTCTTTCTTCGCGGTTTGAGAATGGCCTTAATGCCGGAAAGGCAGATGCCTAACAGGGAGGCTCGACAACAAGGTATTGAGGACGTCTATCCGCTTCTGGCTGCAACTCCGCAGTCGATCTTATATGAGGTAATCCGATACGGACGCTCAATCGATGACCTCGCTACGCGTACTCTTTGCAGCCTGTTTCTTCTGGAATTCCATGAGCATGCAAATGGTGCCTAATGAGAGTGCCATCTCAATGGGTTGAATTGAGCCCACCTGGCCTTGCGCCGCTGAATGCGGTGTCCTGAATCTGCTCAAATTCGGACGAATTGCGTAATGATGCACAGGCGGAATCTCTACGGCCTTTCCTTGGATGGTATTGGCCCGGATTGGGAATGTTTAAACTCCCTTGCGACCGGGTATCGAGTGCGACATGAGTGAGAAGTCGCTAGGCATCCCGTTGATGTGCGCCGCCCTGTCGTGCTCAGCCTCTCTCTTGAAAAAAGCGCTCTGCAGATGGTCGCCTCGCCGGAGTCGAAGACGCGGCGATAAAATAAAGCGGGATGTGGTCATGACGCGGTTGACTTTCTTTCGCTGCCGGGCCGCATTCAATCAGGTCGAGCCTGCGTGCTGAGATGTCTATGCCCAATCGTGATCTCATTCGCGCTTCCGAAATCGCAGATTGGTGTTTTTGCCGAAGATCCTGGTACTTGAGCGCCCGCGGCGTCGGCCCCAGCCTGGTGCAAATTGAGAAGAGGCACGCCGGCGTTGACTATCATGATCAGCATGCTCGCCGGGTAGATCAAGCCCGGGGCGTAATGAATGGTGCAACTCGAGCTCTGCTCGTTGCCGTGGTGCTCGCTGCGGCCTACTGGTTCTGGGCCCACTCTCGCTGAAATGGACAGGAGTCGATGTTCTTCCTCATTGCCCTCATCGCCGTGGCCTTGGCATGGTTAGTGGGGCGCGGACTGTTCGCGCGAACCGGCCTCCCCACGCGAGACATTCTCTACGCGGACGTTGGCACTACCTTTCCACAGCCCACGCCTCTCATATCCAAACGCTATCGCCTCAGCGGAAAACCGGATTACCTGGTTCGAGTCAAAGACGGCATCGCTCCGGTCGAGTTGAAGTCCAGCCGGTCTCCTTCGTCCGGCCGCCCATATGACGGCCACCTCTTCCAATTGGCGGCCTATTGTCTACTGGTCGAAGACGTTTGTCGTGTCTCGGTTCCTTATGGACTGGTCAAATACGAGGATCGCACCATACGTGTCGAATACACGCCGTCACTACGTGCAAGCCTGATTGCGCTTCTTGACGAAATCCGAACGGCCAAACGCAATGGGGAATGCCACATCAACCACAATCAACCCAGCAAATGCCGGTCTTGCGGTTTCCGTTCTGTTTGCCGAGAGGGTCTGATTTGAGCGCCCTACTCGCCAAGAAACGGCTCGGCTTTAGGCTGCACGCTGTGTGTGCTCGTTTCGCCGGCATGGTGAGACAGACCGTTACGGCCAATCCAGAACTCTTCCTGCCGGTATTTTTGCTGTTCGTCTGGCAGATCACGGCGATCGCGGTGAAGCCGCAGACCCTTGGGCTCGCTCTGCTGATGACGTTGCTCTTATTGGTTCATGCCTATCGCGTGCTCGGAAAGACGCCATGGCTTCGTCGTTTAGGCTGGGTGTCCCCGCGTCAAGGGTTCTGGCTCTATAGCGTTCTTGCCGGCCTTGCGTCCAGCGCTGGCGTCTGGTCGATCGCCAGATCGTTTCACGAATCCCTGGGTGCTGTTCCTCCCCCGCATCGGGTCCTCTTGGCCAGCGCGTCGGGCCCCATGCTGGAGGAAATGCTTTTTCGCGGCCTGCTCTTCTGGCTGATCTTCGAGCTTCTGAGACGCGGCCATGTTCCGAAGCTCGCCGCCGTTAGTGCGACGATTCTCGTCATCGCCGTAGGCTTCGCTTTCTCTCACGCTGGCAGGACTGGCCTCAGCCTCTACACGACAATTCTCACTGGGATTGCGTTTGGCTGGATGCGGGCACAATCCGAATCCACGGCAGCCGCAGCCCTCATGCACGCCGTCTACAATTTGGTGCTCTCGTATCTTGCGACGTTTTAGCGTGGCGTCCTCCGAAACGATGGTGTTCGTGCAGTATCGTCCGGCTTGCCGTTTTCACACTCGTTCAGATCACAATAGATTTTAGATTGAGGCCTGGACTCTGAAGATCGTCACCTTCAATATCAACAACATCAACAAACGCCTGGACAACCTCATGGCTTGGCTCGCCAAGACCGAGCCGGACATCGTTTGCCTCCAGGAGCTCAAGGCCGAGCAGCGGGCGTTTCCGGCACATACCCTTCGAACCCTTGGCTATCGTGCAGTCTGGCAAGGCGAGCGTTCCTGGAACGGCGTGGCGATCCTCGCTCGAGACCACGATCCGGTGCTGACTCGATCAAGTCTGCCCGGTAATCCTGAGGATCGCCAGGCGCGCTACATCGAGGCAGCAGTGAATGGAATCTTGATCGCTTCCATCTATCTCCCAAACGGCAATCCTCAACCCGGTCCGAAGTTCAATTACAAACTAGCATGGTTCGAGCGTTTAATCGCGCACGCCAGCGAACTCATGACGGCCGGTGTGCCTGTCATATTGGCCGGCGATTACAACGTTGTGCCAACGGCGCAAGACATCTATCAAACGCGATCTTTAGACAACAACGCATTGGTCCAACCTAAGAGCCGGCAGGCGTTCGCTCGACTGTTGTCCCAAGGCTGGACGGATGCTCTGCGGAGGCTGCACCCCGACGGGCCGCTCTGGACGTTCTGGGATTACGAGCGCGACCGGTGGACTGCAAACAAGGGCATGCGGCTCGATCACTTCCTGCTTTCGCCGA